>MAAC01020240.1_pt1 | contig 44645 bp, 37 predicted proteins | sample 1115981 | NCBI WGS metagenome assembly MAAC01 (sample SAMN04961126, study PRJNA320927) | seawater metagenome | isolation source: sample BD02T64 sea water enriched with oil for 64 days | place: USA:Gulf of Mexico | collected 2013-07-27 | reverse complement strand
TCGTGAACAAGGCCACTTTGGCTTAGGCTTAGCCATTTGCGCTAAAGTGGTGGATTGGCATCAAGGGACAATAACCACAAGTAATCAGCAACGTTTATCTGGCGCTTGCTTCACGTTAACACTGCCCCTTTAATACTTATTTACCCGAAACTATTTTCCTAAACTATTACCCTAAACTGTGGATGCCTTGTTGCACTTCACTAAGCTCCCCTTGTGCATTCATAATACGAAAACTCGCATTGCGTAATGCGTAAGGACGATAGTTGGTTACCAAGCTAAAACGCTCTGCCACACTATGATGAATAATAGGGATATGTTTAGAAGCAACATCATCAACATTCACTCTCAATAAACGCGGCGCTAATGTTACCGCATTGGCATTAGTGCGTATTTGCGTGTGCAAGGTACCATCTGACAAGGCTTTGATGGCAATATCATCAACACCTAGCTCATCTTGAGCGCCTTTAATTTTTAAACTATTAAAATCAATTTGCGCTAAGTTCACTATCGTCAGTTGCTCTTGCACTTTATCAAGCATGTATTGCAGCGTTATATCAGACAAGCCATCAAACCAATAGCTGCCGCCAACATCAGAGTGCACACCAGCAAACCATAGCTCAGTCACTCGTTCATCATGATTAAATAAGGTCGGCTGAAACACAATGCGTTTTTCATCTAATGACACTAAATGCACAGCACTTTCAATATGCTGACCCAGCGTACCATTTTCAAAAACAATACCACTTGCGGGAAAGGTATCAGGGTTTAAGTCGAGGGATCCTCGTGTGGCAGCAACGGTGTCGAAAACACCTAAAAACTTTACTTTTTGAGGTAAGTGAGCAGCAAACATGCGAGCAATAGCGGCGCCTCGGCTAAAGCCGAAAATATAAATTTCATCATTTGGCGTGAAGTTATTACTGAGATCGTCATTGGCTTGTGCCAATATGTCTTCCATATCGCCATAAGGTGGTGCAAACAAGGCATTGAATTTTCGAGTTAACCAATTACCGCGCGTACCAACACCACTGTAATAAAAGCTGTGTTGGTTTGATGTCTCAGCATTTTGCTCGTTAAGAGGGTTTAACTTGCCGCCGAAAAAGATATGTAATTTCAAAACATTACTAATACTGCTATCGGCAAAGTAATCTTCAGAATCTTGGGGTGAATTACAGGTGCCATCAAAACAAAAAATAAGCTTTTTCATTTTCATCTCCTAAAATACCATCTAAATACTTATTAAAACGTAACTGTTCACCACCGAGGGCTCTTCGAGCCTACACCGAGAATTTATTATTTTCAGTGTAGTGCATTTCTATTAATGTTCAAATTGCTGCAATAGTCGACGCATTAACTGATTGTTATAATGATAGATTATTTTTTGGCTATTAAATAACTGCGGTAATTCAACCGCAAAAACTATTAAAATTAACGCTAAGCCCAGTGGCGGAAAGATATTACTAAAATAAAAAAAGCCGCCAATAAACATAAATAAAAGGTTAACAAAACCTCGTCGCCATTTTCCTAAATAAAAATGATGTAAGCCAGCGACAAACGCCCAGTTTAAAGCGGCGTAGGTGTCAGGGTCTTTAATATATTGTAATTCTTGAGAATAATACTGTCTTTTTTGCGGCAAAGATAACGACGCGATTTGCTGTCTTAATTGATTTTCTTCTTGTTTTAAATGCTCATTGTTCATCATAACCTCCTTATTATATCTAGTTAAACTAACGGCTCACCACCGAGCCGCTACGCTTCACCGAGGGCTCTTCGAGCCTACACCGGGGTTTTATTATTCTCGGTGGTAATACTTTTTTAGGCTGAATAAATACTAAATTAATACCTTATATTAAGCCGAGCTTTATCTGTTTATATTTATTTTTTTGGAATAGGATCTTCACGTATTACCACGCAATCGGGATCATTGCAGCGCCTTATTCGTCCAACACCTAAATAAAGCCCTTTTAATAAACCAAAATTTTCAATAGCTTGATAAGTATAATGAGAGCAAGAGGGAGTGAAATTGCACGAGGTGGCAAAGTGTTTAATAGAACCACCACTTTGTTGATAACGCACAATAGCTTTAAGTGCAAAGTTAGTCAGCACAGGTACATCAGCCACGGCTGCGACCCAAGGTTAAAATAACCGCTTCGCGTGACCAGAATAGCCAAAAGCGTTTTTGTTCAATAACTTGAAAGGCTAGCTGCCATCCGTCTGCCGCTTCTTGGTTTAATGTTGCTTCTAAACGCTTTAATGGTAAGCCACTTGAGCCTAACAATATAGTGCCGCAACCCCCTTCAGTTACATAAAGCACTTTATATTCATCATATTTCATATTTGATTACTTCCCTGATTATATTTTTATTATTATGTCATCAAATAAAGTATAAAAAATCATAAGATTTATCAAGTGTTTTATTCATATCAAATTTTAGCCAATTACTGCCGTTTCCCTCTAGTCAACAGCCTTTTGGGGCTGTAGAATCTAGAGCATTATTTTTTAGGCAATATAAGAAGCATTTAAGATGGGCAGAGCTTACCAAAACCGTAAATTATCCATGGCGAAGACCGCTGGCGCAAAAACCAAAGTTTATTCAAAGTACGGTAAAGCAATTTACGTTTGTGCTAAAAATGGTGGTTTAGATCCCGATGGTAATCTTGCCTTGCGTGGCTTAATTGACAAAGCAAAGAAAGACCAAGTACCTACCCATGTTATTGACAATGCTATTAAAAAAGCATCTGGTGCGGGTGGTGAAGACTTTGTTGAAGCACGCTACGAAGGTTTTGGCCCAGGTAATTGCATGGTAATTATTGATTGCTTAACCGATAACGGCAATCGTACCATTAAAGATATTCGTCAATGTTTCACTAAAACCCATTCAAAAATTGGCTCTTCTGGCACAGTGTCACACATGTTTGATCACCAAGCCGTATTCGCCTTTAAAGGTGAAGATGATGAAACCGTGTTAGAAAACCTAATGATGGCTGATATTGATGTTAGCGATGTTGAGTTAGAAGACGGTATTATTACCGTTTACGCACCCCATACCGAGTTTTTCAAAATAAAAACTGAATTTGCCAACTCTATGCCTGAGTTTGATTTAGAAGTGGAGGAAATCACTTGGGTTCCGCAAACTTATATTGATATTGCAGGCGAAGAAGACTTAGCGAATTTTGAAAAATTCATTGCGATGCTAGACGATTGTGATGATGTACAAAACGTTTATCACAACGCTGAAGTTGCAGAGTAACGCTAAGCTATAAATCAATAAATCAATCAATAAATCAATAAATCAATAAAAACTACTAAGCGCATTTTCATGATGCGTTTATATGTTTTTACTATACTTTTACTGTGTTTTTATTTGTTCGTCGTATTTATACTGTTGGTATTTCTGCTTTAATCCAGTCTAAGTGTTTCCTTAAAATATTCATATTGAAAGGTTTGACAATAAACCCCGATACTTTGGCTGCTATTAAATCAGTAACCTGCTTTTTATCATCTTCACTTGAGACCATTAATACGGGTAAATTGGCGAGTTTTTTATCATGCCGAACCTTTTCCAGTAGTTGTTTACCATCTAAGTTGGGCATGTGTAAGTCGGTTATTAATAAATCATAATCTTGCTCTCTCAGCTTTTTTAATGCTTCAAGGCCATTTACCGCCTCATCTAAATCGTTATAACCTAAACTACGTAACATGTGCATCATAACTTGGCGCATAGAGAGCATATCGTCAACTACAAGTACCTTCATCTCAACATCCCTTTACTGGATAAGTTCATTCAAGCGTTAATTATAGTCACGAAAGTAAAACTCGCCAATTTCCAAAAAAATGAGCAAAATTGAACATTAATGGTCACTCATTAAAAGTCAGCAGCGACCTCAAAAGTCATGATGTTTTTGCTAACAGGGTGATGCAGGATTAACTTTTGTGCATGTAAATATAAGCGCTGAGTATTTTGCTTCTTACTATGACTATGGTTATGGTTATGGTTATGGCTATCAAAACTATTGTTTCCATATAAGTCATCACCTAATATTGGCATATTTAAGCCTTCAGGGTGGGCACAATGCACCCGCAATTGATGCGTACGCCCGGTGACTGGCTGCAAATACAGTTTCGTTTTACCATCAATAGTATCAATAACTTGCCATTGCGTTTTAGCCTGTTTACCGTGTTCAAAACACACAAGTTGTCTTGGCCTGTCATCAAAGTCGCCCCTTAACGGCAAGTTAATCTCACCTGCGACTTTTCCTTCAACCTTACCTTCAAGAAGTGCCACATAACGTTTTTTAATAGTGCGATTAATAAATTGCTGTTGTAGATTTTTTTGCGCTCGCTTCGTTAACGCTAACACCATTAAACCCGAGGTAGACATGTCTAATCGATGCACAATAAGCGAACCTGTTGCTTGAGGAAATTGTTGCTTAATACGTAAATAAACAGAGTCTTCAATGTTTTTACCCGGCACCGATAAAAATTCACTCGGCTTATTAACCACCACAATATCATCGTCTTGATAAACAATTTCAAGGGTTTTACCCAAGGCAGGATTCACCAATAAAGGGTTATCATCCAGAGTTATGCCTTCGAGCATGTGCTTTAAAATAGGCTGGCATTTACCTGAACAGGCGCCATAAAACTTTTTATGTTGCCTTATTGCAGACTTAGGCGCTTGTCCCCACCAAAATTCAGCCATGGCTAAAGGTTTTAACTTATGCCCAAAAGCGTATTGTAATAATTTTGGCGCGGCACAATCCCCCGTGCCTGCTGGCGGTATTGGATAAAGGGCATGTTGAAATAATTCCATCAAGTCTTTTTCAACACCAGCACTATTTAATAAACGATATTGTTTAAAGAGTTTCTTTTGTAATCTTGTTGACAGCTTTTTGCGCTTGCTTTTAATGGCGTTAATGTCATCCGTTAATACGGTTAATTTTTGCTGCTCTTGAGCAATTAAATCGCACCAATATTGTTTTAACTCACGCAACTGGTTTTTGTCATAAACACTTTCTTTTGCTAGTTGCTTAAAGCATTGTGCTAAGTCATCATCCGTTAAAGACTCTTTAGCTTGGCCACGCTTAATTTTTCTAGCTTGCCTATTAAGGCTCATCTGACTTTGATATTGAGCAAGTTGTTCATTTTGATGGTTAAACATTGTCGTCAGTACTTGCTGATATGCTGCTAACAGTGGATTAGACTGCAATATTTCTAACTCACTATTAAGCTGGTTAATGACTTTACTTTCTGAATGAAAAAAATCAGCTTGTGCTTTCATATCAACAACGGGGGGCACAAACTTAATGCTTTTTTCATTAGTAAGATCATAACTAGCCAGTTTTCCAGAAAAAGCGGCAAGATAACCTACATCACCCTGCTCTGTTTCAACTAAAAGCACGCCGAACATTTTTCCTGCTTGGGCAAATTCCAGTGGTAATTTTTGAGGGTTACTAAGCTCTTGCTGCAACTTTTGCTGCAATTCATGCGCGGCTAATAAGCACAGTGGATGTGGTTCATAGCAAAATGGAAAGGTGAAACGTTGAGGTAAGTCACAGTCAGCAATTGCTTGCTTGAATAAAGTAAAGCAGTTTTCTAAAGTAGGCATAACACGGGTATTTAAACAAAATATTCTATGATTATTATATCATAGACATTGGCAAGGTAATGTTCATTCACTTTTTCATTCAACTGAACCTATTTATTATCTGGCTAATTTGGGCAATAGCAACGGGTTTTTGCACTATATAAGAAAACTTACTGTCGTTTTCCATACTGGCTTTTAGCCGCTCAAAATAACCAGTTATCAGTATTACTGGACAATCAGGGCGTACTTTATAAACGCTATTTAAAATAGTTTCTCCCGCTGACTCAAAATCACCCAACATATAATCGGTCAAGACCAAATCAAAACTGTCAGGGTGTTCATTAATATACTGCATAGCAGGCGCTAACGATTCATACGTTTTTACCTGGTAGCCTAGGTTTTTCAACATTTCCAACATCGATATTTGCGTGTTCAGGTCATCTTCAATATAAAGAATATTGCCAGAGCCGCGGATCACTTCATCTGAGAAAGCTTGATGAATAGCACTCTGCCCATCCGTGGTCGAAATAGGTAAATAAACCGTAAATGTAGAGCCTACACCCAAGGTTGATTCAACTTGTATACTGCCATTATGGTTTTCAATAATTGATAAACAAGAACTCAAGCCAAGGCCGTTGCCATTTTCTTTAGTGGTAAAGTAAGGCTTAAATATTGATTTTTGGCATTCTTCACTCATGCCTATGCCTTTATCTGTAACTGAAATAGCAATATAAGACCCCGGTGTTAAATCAAGAGCATCTTCAAGTTCAATATTGCAGTAACTGACATTAACTATAATCACTTCGTTATGGGTAGAAGCATGAGAAGCATTAAGGATAAGATTACTAAGCACCTGATTAAGCTGGTTTATATCGGCATATAATAGGCTATTAACATCACAGGTTTTATGCATAAGTGGCGATTTAATACTGGGCTGTATAAATGAAATGACATCTTCTATCATTTCTGAATTATTAAAAACGGTTTTAGTCACTTCCCCTTGTTTAGAATAACTCATAAACTTTCCCGTTAGTTTAGAGGCTCTTTCGGTTGCTTTTTCAATACGATCTAAATATTTAAGCACTTCCCTAGCCGCACAACCTTTTTCTATTTTCATGGTAGCAAGTTGAGATGAACCCAATATCATGGATAAAATATTATTAAAATCATGTGCCAGGCCTGCCGAAAGGGTCGCTAAGGTTTCAAGTTTTTGGTGGGCAACATTAGCATCTTCCGCTTTTTTTCTTTCACTAATATCATGAAAAGCCCCAAGTATGCCAATAACCTCGCCATGGTTATCAATTAACGGTATTTTACTCGTTTCTATCCAAGCAACATGGCCATCAGCCTGCATTTGGCTTTCGATGATATTTAATTCTGCTTGATTTGATTTTATGACTCTTTGATCGCATTCTCGAAAAAAATCGGCTTCTTCCTTGGTCCAAGGCAAGTCGTAATCTGTTTTGCCAATATATTCTTTTGGTGAATTAAAGCCAGCAACTTCTGCCAGTGCTTGGTTACAGCCTAGGCCAACACTCTCTTTGTCTTTCCAAAAAATACAAAAAGGTAGGGCATCAATAACGGCTTGAAACATTGCTAATGACGGTTGATGATGATTTGATGGTTGAGGGTTATTCTTTGATGGTTGAGGATTGTTTTTTTCCATATTTAATTGGCTGTTTTTACTCGAAGATTACCTGATTTGAGTATAGGTGAGGTTTCTAGAATCAAGCAGGTTATTTTCTGCCATGGTTTATCCCTAACGGCTTGTTCATTTATATTGCACAACAAAACGCCTTTAGCGCTATTCATTAGCGGTTTATACGGGTAAAATCCTCCTCTTTTAAGTTTTGCCCCATTAAAGTTGTAGAAATAGGTTATGAAAATGAATTCTGAAATTGAATTATTAGCTCCCGGTGGCGATATAGACGCCATTAAAGCGGCGATTATTGCTGGTGCCGATGCGGTTTATTGTGGCCTAGATACATTTAACGCCCGCAACCGAGCCTCTAATATTTCTTTTGATGAATTGGTGGGCATTATTCGATTAGCACACCAATACCAATGTAAAATTTTTCTCACCTTAAATATTGTTATTTTAGAACGCGAATTTAAATCCTTAGCAAAATTATTAAGTAAATTAGCTAACACCACACTCGATGGCGTTATTGTGCAAGATATTGGCCTGTTTAACTTACTTACCAAGCATTTTCCAACGCTTGATATTCACGCCTCTACACAGCTCACTAGCCATAACGTAGGGCAAATTCCTTTTTTGAAAAAATTGGGCGCTTCACGGGTTAATTTATCAAGAGAATTAAACTTAAAAGAAATAACCGCTATTACTAAAGTCGCGCAAGAGCACGAAACGTTGGTAGAGGTGTTTGTTCATGGCTCATTGTGCGTCGCTTTTTCTGGTTTGTGTTATTCAACCTCAGCCAGTGTCGGCAATTCAGGTAATAGAGGCCGCTGTAGCCAAGCCTGTCGTGAAGAATATGAAACCACACCATCGGGCAATAACTTCCCGTTAAATATTAAAGATAATTCAGCCTTTTTTGACTTACCTGAATTAATCAATGCTGGCGTGCATTCATTTAAAATTGAAGGACGAATAAAAGGCGCAAACTATGTACATACCGTTGTTGATAGTTTTCGCAAACAAATTGATGGTTTTGTAAAGACCGGTGAATTAACCCAAGATGGCGAGCGATTATACCAAGTATTTAATCGCGATTTTTCTAATGCCTTTTTACGTGGTGATTTAAATCAGTCGATGTTTATTGATAATCCGCGTGATAATTCAACTAAACACGCCGTAGATAAAAGTAAAGCAATATCGGTAGTACAAATACATGAAGTAGAGCAAGAGCTTCATCAGCAAAACAAGCAAATTAAAGCCACTGTTTTTGATAAAATTAGCTGTTTGAATATTGATAAACTGCCACTAGCCCTTAATTTTTCAGGCGCATTGAACCAGCCACTCACCATAACCGCCAACACCAATAACGAAGCGTTTGTGGTGCAATCAACAAACTTACTGACTAAAAGCGATCAATCTAGCATTGATAGCAGTGTTATCGAAAAGCGCTTTAAAAGCTTTAACAATAGCAGTTATGATTTAACCAACATAAGCACTGAGCATTTAACGCAAGGGTTAAGTATTCCTTTTAAAGAGCTGGCGGCACTGAAAAAGCAACTTGCCTTAGTATTAAATAATAACAAAGCCGTGCTGCCAGAAGTAACGTTACCCGCACTTGAGCATCAGCCAAAATCCCCCGAGGATAGCCAGGCTAAGTTATCCATTCTAATTTGTGATGAAGCCGATATTAGTTTGTGCGATACAACTGATGCCGATATTTACTTTAAATTACCCGATGCCTATAAACGCGGCTGCACTAAGTATGTTAATTTTTTCAAGAAAAACACGCGTTTAATTCCATGGTTCCCGTCGGTTTTAATTGGTAAAGATTACGATGCTGCTTTAACTATTTTGCAGCAAGTCAAACCCGCCTTAATTGTGACTAACAATACCGGCATTGCGTATGAAGCCTATCGACTTGGCATTAAATGGATAGCAGGACCATTTTTAAATACCACCAACTCTTATGCTTTAATGGCGTTTAAAGAACAATTTGACTGTAGCGGCGCATTTATTTCTAATGAAATTAATAAGCAGCAAATGCGAAACATCGCTCGCCCAGAAAACTTTACCTTATGCTACAGCATCTACCACCCTATTTTATTGATGACTAGCCGACAGTGCTTTTTCCAGCAAAGCGTCGGTTGTGAAAAACCAAGAATTGATAATGGCTGTATGTTGTCATGCGATAAATCCACCACCATTACCAACCTCAAAGGTGATAACTTTGCTATTGATAAGCAAAAAGCAGGCTATCCAAGTATTTATAATCAAGATCAGTTTTTAAATATGGAGATCATTAACGATCTTAGCCATTTATTTGACCGTTTTATGATTGATTTAACCAATATTGGCGCAGGTGATAAGACATCACCCGATAAAGTCGCGTTGATCAAGCAGTTTGAGCAATTACTAACAGAGCAAGACGGCGCTTTAGCAACAATTAATAACTTAGTGCCTGAATCAACGGTTAGCCAATATCACACTGGCTTGTAACTCACTGACTTATAACATAAGTATTTGAAATATTTACCATAGAGAGCACCGAGGCAGATTATATGCTCCATGCATAACCTAAGTGACCTACATCCATGTAGGCCTTGCTATGCACTACACCGAGAATAACAAAGGTAACAAAGTCTCGGTGTAGGCTCGAAGAGCCCTCTGTGAAGCATTGCGACTCGGTGGTGAACAGTTACAGTTTTTAAATGACTAAATCTTATACCAATTGCACTAACTAAGTGATCATTTTCAAATGGCCTAAATATCCAATAACGTCATATCCAATAACGTCGTTGCTTTCAATCACACACGCCAGCTATTGCTCAATCAAGCGCCTTGTTCTTGAAAATTTATTCTCATTGAATTCTGTACCCTTAATTAATCCAAATGGTATTACTTCTGCATTAATTCAATTGCATTCGCGGTCATACCGTTAACACCCGTTAAAATAGTCAGCGTAGCATCAGGGGCAAACTTCTCAGAATGAAGAGAAGGTAGCCCCTTATTATTTTCTTTAGCAAATTTATACTGCTTTGGATCCACCGCCCCTAGCCATAATAAGGTACTGGGGATTTTTTCTTTAGTGCGACCATAACGAGAAAAGTCTTCCCCCGCCATAACAGGATCGACAGCGACAACATTAGCTTTTCCTATCGCTTGTGCAAGATTATCAACCACTTGTTGAGTAAATTCAGGCTGGTTATAAACCGAAGGAGTATATTCCTGCTTAACAACAACCTCAGGTAGTAGCTCGTCTGGCATGCCTGCGGTTTTGGCAATACCATGGCTAATTTGCTTGATACGCTGCAACAAAAAGTCACGTGATTGATCGGAATATGAACGTACGGTTAGCTGAAGTTTAACTTCATTGCCAATAATATTGTGTTTAGTGCCGCCATGTATTGAGCCAACCGTTATGACCGCAGACTCAAGGGGTGATATTTCACGACTGACAATAGTTTGCAGTTTTACGATAATTTCTGCCGCCATTACCACAGGGTCTTTAGTATTATGTGGATAGGCTCCATGTCCACCAATGCCTTTTACTAATACATCAACAGAGTCAACATTCGCCATCGCATAACCTTTTACATAACCGACCTTGCCTGCGGCTAAATCGGCCGAAACATGCATGGCAACATTGTAATCAGGCAAAGGGAATTTTTGAAATAAACCTTCCGCTAGCATCTGTTTTGCGCCATAACCAACCTCTTCACCCGGCTGCGCAATCAGCATTAAAGTGCCTTGCCAATGATCTTTATATTTAACCATTTGCTTTGCGGTGCCAAGTAATACCGTCATGTGTATATCATGGCCACAAGCATGCATCACAGGCACAGATTCACCCGCTTCATTTACCGCAGTAGCGGTGCTTGCATAAGCTAGCCCTGTTTTTTCTAATACGGGCAAGGCATCGGTATCAGCTCTTAACATTACCGTGGGTCCATCGCCATTTTTTAAAATAGCCACTAACCCCGTTTTAGCTATGCCTTCGGTAACTGTAAAACCATAATTTTCTAATTTTTTTGCTAAAAAATCTGCCGTTTTAAATTCAACTTTTGATAGCTCTGGTGTTTGATGCAAATGATGATAAATTTTTTCTAGGTTGGGAATATCACCTTGAATTGACTGTTTAAGTTCATCTGCATTTACACTAAATGACAGAATTGTGAGCAGATAAAGAAAAATTAGTTGGTAGGTTTTCACAATTAGGCTTCCATTTTTATAATTTTAATTTCAACAGGTCATTATTGTTTAGACGATAATGTTTAGTCGCTAATGTTTAATCGATAATGTTTAATCGATAATGACTAGTTTGTAGAGCGGCCAGAGAGCAGTTAATTCTCAGGGTTCAAATAGCCTAGAGAACTATGCCTTTTCTTTTTATTATTAGCAACTGATAGCAAATGGATTATAATAACCGACTATCTTGGCTGTATAAAAATGAAGAGGAACTTATTAGATTAGTCTATTTTGCTACGCAATATATTTTACACAAGCGTCATATAGCCCTTGTAGTTGAATAGGTTTACTAAGCACACAATCAAATCCAACCTCTTTATAGCATTTTACGTCTTCAGTCATGACATTGGCAGTTACAGCAATAATTGGAATATTAGATTTCTCTCTAATAGCCTTACAAGCCTCAATGCCATCCATTACAGGCATTTGAATATCCATAAATATAACTTTTGGTTGATGAATATTAAATAGCTCGATACATTCAGCACCATTTTTTGCCATAAGTATATTTGCCTTTGTCGGAGTCATTAATTTATTAAATATTGTTCGATTTATGGCATTGTCTTCAGCAAGTAATACGTCAATATGTTCTAATTCGGGTAACGAACGAGAACTTTCTTTTTTTAACATTGGCGGGATAATCGTACGCTCTAAAGGTAATTGAATAACAAAGCGACTACCCTCATCAAGTTTACTTTGTGCCTTGATACTTCCCCTCATCAACTTGGCTAAACTCAGCGCTATATTTACACCTAACCCTGTACCTCCATATTCTCTAGTGGTCGACTTATCTGCTTGTTCAAAACGCTCAAAAATACTATTTAATGCCTCTACAGACATTCCAATGCCCGTATCAACCACCTCAATAAGTATTTCTTGAGAGCCGCTAACGTTGATGTTCACACTGCCTTCATGGGTAAATTTAAGGGCATTTGAAATAATATTAATTAATATTTGTTTTACTCTTACGGGATCACCAAGCCAATGTTTATAATAGTCTTGACTAAAGTTTAATGTTAATTCAATTGACTTTTCAGTGGCCGTTGGCTGTAGTTCATTCGCAATAATTTTCAAAAGTTGTTCTATATTAAAATAGTTAGACTCTAATGTTATTTTGCCGACTTCAATTTTAGAAAAATCTAAAATATCATTAAGTATTATTAACAAGCTATCACATGAAGTTAATGCTGTTAATATCAGTTCATGGGACTCTTTATCTTCTACTGAATGCTGTAATATTTGCAATGAACCAAATATGCCGTTCATCGGTGTTCGAATCTCATGACTCATATTTGCAAGAAATTGTGTTTTATACTGACTTACTTTTTCTAATTCCTGTGCTTTTTGTTCTATTTTATGATGCGACTCTTCAAGTTCAAAGGTACGTATTTTTACTTGTTGTTCCAAAGATTGTTGATTATCCAATTGATTGAAAATCAATGTTAAAAGCTGAGTTAAGGTTTTAAGATATGAGGCATCTGCTGGAGATAAAATAATCTCCTTTAATGAAGATAAAGTTATTACACCAAGTGTTTGATCTTGTGTGCCAAAAGGAATTATAAGCTTTGATGACACTTCCTCTTTTTCTATATAGGCATACTCAGTTATTTGTTGATACTCAGAGGGCAATTGATCAACGATACGTTCTTCAAGCTTCATAAATTCAATAAATTCAATAGATTCAATAGATTCAATAGGTAAATCTTTTGTTTTAGTTTGGGACTTCAATTTATAATCTACACTGATAAATTTATTTTCATTTTTTGTTAACCGATTGAGACAGATAAAATTTACCTCATTACATTGCAGTGTTTCAATGCCGTTATACAAGTACTGTACATACTGTTGTAGTAATTGTTCTTTAGAATCAACTTGCATCATTTTTTGAGCACTTAACAGTAGCTGTTCAAGATAGTTATTAGCATGATTAAGCGCAAAACTAGTTGCGTTGATCTCTTGCATTGATTGATGTAAACGTAAAGCCATATCATTAAAACTTTCAGCAAGCACTTTTAATTCATTTCTTTTGGGTGAATCAATATCCATATAAAAGTTGCTTAAGTCATCAACGGTTAGCTCTTTTACTGTCTTACTCAAATGTTCAAGTGGTTGAACTAGCATAGGTTTCACTAACCAAAGAAATATTCCCCACAGGGCAAGTGTTTTAATGATTGAGTTAATAATTATTAAAGTAAAACCAGTACTTAGCTTACTTAAAACAACCTCTCTATTTGAATAAAACACACCAAAACCGACCAGAGACTGCTCATTTTCTCGAAGGTATTTAATTTCAAAATGATGTCTTATCATCTGGTCATTAGTTATATTGTTTGAAAGAGTTATCTCAGTATTTTTCTGTTGTGACACTATTAAATGGTGCTCTGCGTCCAGTACTTGAACTGCGGTAATAGAAGGTAACTTAATTACGCCTGCAACGATGGTTTTTATGCGGTCTTCTTCAAGATCCCAAAGAGCATCTGATAGCTGTTGTTCGTAGGTTGTTTGATAAAGTGCGAGATCATTTTCAATCATTTGTTTTACATTAAAATACTCAATAACCATGTGCCCTAAAGTCACAATGATTGCGATAATAATGTAAATTGAAAAAACACCACGTATTAAATTAAAACCAATTGAATCTTTAATTGGGATTTTTGTATTAGTCACCATTTTTAAAGCCTATTCCTTTAGTTTAAACACTACATGAGGGAGAGAGCCACGACTTCCATAATGGCTTATTTTCTGCCAACCATTTATTTGCAGCTTGCTGATGAGTTAACTGGTTAACATCCACGTCATAAGCCAACATTGCTAACATTGTGTTACTAAAACTTATCTGAGTAAGCGTTTTAAATGCGCATGGCCATTGTATTGGCATTTGACGCCAAGCCACTTTTTTTAACCAACCATTTTTGGGGTTACCGCAATCATACAAAAAGTTTTTGTTTTCGCCCCATTCTGGTTTTGTCTCACAATCAGGGTGATAATTAGGAAATTCAACAAACTGTCCTTTATATTTAGCTTCAACCCAATTTGGCGTCCAATTAAACAAAACAATAGGCTGTTTATTTTGAACGGCTTTACCTAGCTCTTCCCACAATACATCACTATTTTTCGCGGGAACTACTTTCAAATTGAGCCCTAAAGCTCTAATTTTAGCTCCGTCTGGTTTTTCCCAAGGCCCTCCCAAGTAACGTCCTCTTGGCGAAGTTTCATCCGTTGCAAAGATATGAGCGCATTTTTTTAATGCTTTCCAGTCAGGTAAGCCAGGGCAAACATCGACAACATAATCAGGAAACCACCATTCTTCCCGAGTTTTAGCCTCATGCTCACCAGCGTCAACAATGCCACCATTGCCAATCATACGTGTATACATTTTTTCCATCGTGCCCTGCCACACCTCCATTTGTACATGAGCTAAACCTCGTTGTAACGCTCCCCATTGGGCATTGCTACTCTTCTTTGAAAAGGCAACTGAATATCCCATTTCTTGGAATAGACCAGCAGTGATGTGTGATAAAACTATCTGACTTGTCCAATCATTTAAAATAATTTTTATGGGCTTGTCAGTCTTGGTTTCATTCGCTTGAACAGAATTAAAAATGAACAGATTAATTATTATGGACAACAAAAGAACTACCCTTTGCTTACTTGACATATATGCCCCAGAATTTAAACGAATGTTGCAATTTTATTTTATTATAGTCAAAAATGGCAAAGTTGCTGAAAACATAACTTTGAAGTACATATACCCAAGCAACCTTAATAACCTTATGTTGAGGTTGGCCATGCCATAGATATTTTAGCGCCGCCATCACTAACATTACTGACGGATAACTGTCCTTGATGATTACGGATAATCTCGGCACAAAGCGATAAACCAATGCCTGAGCCATGAGTTTTGATTGTGTAAAAAGGCGTTAATACGTTAGCTAAATTGGCAAAGCTGGGGCCATTATCAATAATTTCAATCACCTGTTCATTTTTGACAGAATAGAGGGTGATGCTTACCTGACAGTTTGGCTCTGTACATGCTTCTTGGGCATTTTTTAGTATATTTATTAGTACTTGTGCTACTTGATTGGCATCACCATAGCATTGATTGTTACCTTGAAATTGTACTTGGCAATGTTCATTTACCATTGCTTTTGCTTCTACTAATATTTCTGAAAAATCAAACCATCTAGGCTATGCCGATGGCAATTGAGATAATTGACTGTATCGCTCAATAAAGGTCATTAAACGATCACTACGCTGTTGAATACGGCTTAATACTTTTCTTGTTTGAGCTTCATCTAAAACCTTATTACATAATAACGTATCGGCCATTGAACTCATTGGCGTAAGCGAGTTTCGTAATTCGTGACCTAGCACTTTAATTAAAATTTATATGGGAATCATATTTCAATGTTAACAAAGGGATAATAACATCAATTTATTATCCCCCTTTATCAATACAGTTATCTAATAACTCTTTTGGGCTTAGAGTTTTAGAAGCTTGTTTTCAAACATAAATTTGAGTTATTAAGCTTAGTGGAATAGCTCGATAAGCAATCACTTTGGTGAATATATGCGATGTAGGTTATTGTTTCTATTCTTCTAAATTTTTTATTTTTCGCTTTAAACAGCGCCCTCTCGGTTCGTCGCCCTCATGGAGCACAGTGTCGGAATGCAGAAACTGTGCGGCGGCGGCGGAGTCTTTCACTTTGCTTGCACTGCGTGCTAACATTTCTGTTTCAAACTCAGTTAACACACTTTCTCTCACACCGACTTTCCGCCATTGAGATAAGGGCCGACATGCTTTTTTGATCCCCCGAGCCAGCGCTAGTGCATCCAGCAGAGCTTGATTCGCTCCCTGCCCTTTGAATGGGCTCATCGGGTGAGCAGCATCTCCAATCAGGGTTACTTGCGCCCCTTGCTCCAATAATTCAGAGTCGAGTAATGCTCGGTCATACACCGGATAGCCAGAAATCAGCGCTTCCTGCGTCGCCGTTAAAATTTTAGGAATGGGTTCGTGCCACTGACATCGTCGATACGCTTCTTCTTTGAGTGCTTGAGGACCTTTAGCGCTCAACGACTTAGCCTCTTTTTCTGACATGGGAAAGCTAAGCTGCCACATCACCGAGTTTGACGTATAAGGCATTATGTAAATTCGCTCATTGCCATTGGCGGTTTGAAATACCGTGGCCGAATCCAGCAAAGCACTATCAACACCCTTAAGATCTGCCAAAGGACAAATTCCCAAAATCACCATACAACCTAAATAACTTAGTGGCGAAGCGTCTTCACCAATCAACAACCTTCGCACAGAGCTACGAATGCCATCAGCTCCCACCACCAAATCTGCAGTGGCGTGCTTTATCTCACCTTTGCTATCACCTTCAAGGTGAAAGCTCAAATCAACACCGCCGCCCCCACACTCTTTAAAATCTACCAACTGGTGTCCCCATTGCACCGCATCATGTCCACCTAGTTGTTCAAGCAGCGCTAAGCGCAACGACTGCCTAGCAATATGTACATTAGTGCGCTTCGTTGATGTTTTCGTATCTAACGGCAGCCACTTTCTGAGCCCCCATTCACCGATCACTTTTCCTTCAGGTGTATGAACCAAATGTCTGGTTGAAATTACGCCCTCTGCTAACGAGGAAATACCCAATGCTTCGATCGCTCTACTTGCTTGTTGTAGCGTGAGCCCATAGCCCTGAGAGCGTGCATTAAAGCCGCTGTCGCGTTCATAAAGCGTAAAGGGTATTTGGCGGTGCAAGCAAGCTACAGCGAGAGCCACTCCACCTATTCCACCACCAATAATGGCAAGGTGTGGGTAGTTTTTATCCGCTAACGGTTGGGTATCAGCATGAACTAAACCCGTTCCTTGACAGTTTACACAGGTATGCAGATGCCCCTTAGGACGGACGGGGGCAATTTTATCGTGCTTATTTTTTTCAAATTGCTCTAACTCTCGCTGAAAGCGGAGTTTCACTTTCTTGCGTAGCCCCTTGCTTTTTCTGCCGCGTCCCTGACATGTCAGGCAAATAGTCCTGTTACTCTTTTTATTTTTCATCTAAAAATCAATATAAAGCCATTGAATATTTTCATCGAACATAATATCCAACCATAAAAAAAGGTAACAACATAAAATGTTATTACCTTTTATATTGTCCTAAACAAACACTAGAGTCTGTTAATTAGTGATTCTCAGAAACCATATTCACTGTATATTTAGGAATATCAACCACTAAATCTTCATCACCCACTATTGATTGACAACTAAGACGTGATTCTGGCTCTAGCCCCCATGCCTTATCAAGCAAATCTTCTTCTAGCTCATCACCCTCTGCTATTGAATCAAAACCTTCACGGATAATGACATGGCAGGTGGTACAAGCGCAGACCTTTTCACAGGCATGTTCGATACCGATGTCATTTTTCAATGCAACATTAAGAACGCTTTCACCCTTTTCTGCTTCTACAACGGCACCCTCTGGGCATAATTCTTCGTGGGGTAAAAATATAATTTTTGGCATGTTATTTATCTCTTTATGTCTTGTTTTACGCAACTCGCTGCGAGTATCTTGCTGCTTTACAATTTCTCTACTGACTGACCACTCAAGGCTTTATTGATTGAGCTGTCCATACGGCGCTCAGCAAATATAGCTGTCGCTTGATCTAATTGTTCAATCGCTGTTTCAATGGCATTGGCATTTTGCCCTTGGCTAATATCAGCCAATGATTTGATCACTTGCTCAATTGCCGTTACTTCATCTTCATTAATTAAATGGCGGTCTTGCACAATAGCGGCCTGAATAGATTCAATCACCCGTGCAGCTTCAACTTGTTGCTCTTTAAGCATACGCGCATCAATATCTGCTTTGGCATTATTCATTGAATCTTTTAGCATTTGCGTTATTTTGCTATCGTCTAAACCAAATGATGGTTTTACTTCAATGCTAGACTCAACAGCTGAAGATTTTTCCATCGCTGTTACCGATAACAAACCATCAGCATCAACTTTAAACGTTACACGAATATGCGCAGCTCCGGCTGTCATCGCAGGAATACCACGCAGTTCAAAACGTGCTAATGAGCGACAGTCGTCAACTAATTCACGCTCACCTTGTAATACATGTACCGCCATGGCCGTTTGACCATCTTTAAAGGTGGTAAATTCTTGCGCTTTTGCTACAGGAATAGTGGTATTGCGCGGAATAACTTTTTCAACCAAGCCGCCCATGGTTTCTAAACCAAGTGATAATGGAATAACATCAAGCAATAACATATCGCTATCAGGCTTATTACCCGCCAAAATATCGGCTTGAATAGCAGCGCCTATGGCAACTACTTTATCGGGGTCAATTGAGGTTAATGGCTTTTTGTTAAAGAATTTTTCAACTTCAGTACGTACTAATGGTACTCGGGTAGAGCCACCAACCATGACCACTTCAATAACATCATCAACACTAATGCTGGCATCTTTTAAACTACGACGACAGGCGCGTAAGGTTTTTTTCACTAAGGCAGCAATTAACGAGTTAAACGTTTCTTTAGTTAGTGTTGTTGACCAAGGCTGCTCATTCTCTAATGAAGAGCCTAGCGTTAAGCTTACTTCAATACTGTCTTGGCTTGTTAATTGCTCTTTGGCTGTGCAGGCTTGTTGCATTAACTGACGCTCAAGTGACGGCGATAATGGTCGTGTTAATCCTGCTTGTTCAACTAAGTAATCAACCACAACAACGTCAAAGTCATCACCACCTAAGGCTGAATCACCGCCTGTAGCAAGTACTTCAAATACGCCTTTGTTAAGGCGCAAAATGGAAATATCAAACGTGCCTCCGCCTAAATCATAAATAGCAATAACGCCCTCTTGCGCCCCTTTCTGATCAGAGTCAAGTCCATAAGCAACCGCAGCGGCAGTTGGCTCATTCAGCAATCGTAAAACATTAACCCCTGCTAACTTAGCGGCATCTTTAGTGCTTTGACGTTGAGCATCATCAAAATGGGCAGGAACAGTAACAACCACGCCAGTTAATTCACCACCTAAAGCAATCTCAGCCCGCTGTGCCAACGTTTTTAAAATTTCAGCTGATACTTGTACAGGGTTAATATTACCTTGGCCAGTCACAATTTCAGGATGATTTTCGTCACCACCAAACTGATAGGGTAATGACGGATATTTACTTTGAATATCACTTAAAGAACGGCCAATTAAGCGCTTAGCCGAAACAATAGTGTTTTGCGCATCACTAACACTAAGTGCTTTAGCCTCTTCACCCACTAAAATAGCTTCGCCTTGTGAAGAGCCTTGATAACTAACAATGGAAGGTAAGATATCACGACCTTGGTGATCCACTAACGTGCTAGCTTCACCACTTTGCACACTGGCAATTAATGAGTTGGTTGTGCCTAAATCAATACCTGCGGCTAGTCTATGTTCATGAGGAACTGTGCTTTGACCAGGTTCTGCTATCTGTAAAAGTGCCATAATTCTTTGTGTTCTTGGTTAGATTGTCAGGCTAAAGCCTAACCTACATAGTAGACGTTATTAATCGTCGAACAAACTCTCTTCAAGGCGTTCGACTTCAATATTGAGTTTTTGATAAAATTTTAGTTTGCGTAAATTATCAGATGCCAGCGCATTTGATGCTTCACTATCTTCTCGTATTTGAGCGGCCATTAGTTCTAAATGCTGTTGATATTCTAGTACTAAAGTTTGTTGCGCAGCTTCAAAGGCGGCATCAACATCATCAGCAAATTTTACCTCAGCCAACATTTCTCTTAGCTCCATTTGCTGCATTAAAAATGCGTTATCACTAAAAGATTGTTGCTCATTGGGCATATCAACACCGCGAAAAGTCAAAATATATTCAGCACGCTTTAATGGTTGCTTGAGCGTTTGGTATGCATCATTAATTTCTGCTGACTTTTGCACAGCCAATAATTGCTCTTGAGAAGAGGCATGGGCAAATCGATCGGGGTGAGCCGCTTTTTGTAAGCTTTGATAGGTTTGCGATAATTGATTTAAATCGACATCAAAAGAAGCTTCAATGCCGAATAATTGGAAGTAATTCACTTTTTCTACCTAAAGAGTTCTTGCTATACAATTTAAAAATAACTTAAGCTATTTTCTGTTTAGCTCAAAGCTAGTTTGTTCTGATGCAAGGCGGAAGCACGGAGTTGACTTTAGTCAATGAGTACTTTCAACGCGGCAGCGGGGCAAAATAGCAAAGAGATAAAGTAGAAAAATTAAACGTTAAAGCTCTCACCACAGCCGCACTCACCTTTGGCGTTGGGATTGGTAAACTTAAAACCTTCGTTCAAGCCATCTTTAACAAAATCTAACTCAATGCCTTCAAGATAAACTAAACTTTTAGTATCGATAATAATTTTAACGTCTTTAATATCAAAAACATTATCATCTTCATTCAAGTCATCAACAAACTCAAGTACATAAGCCAAGCCTGAACAACCGGTTGTTTTAATACCTAAACGTAAACCAAGGCCTTTACCGCGGTTTACCATAAAAGATTTCACACGCTCTGTTGCCGCTGGCGTCATGGTAACTGACATACTACTTATCCTGTTTTCTTTTATTGCGTTTTCTTTTGCTTATTTCAGTCTGCTATAAAGCAAGCGATTAGCCGTTTTTGCTTTTGTAATCTTCAATTGCTGCTTTAATAGCATCTTCGGCTAAAATTGAGCAGTGAATTTTCACAGGCGGTAAGGCTAACTCTTCAGCAATAGCGGTATTTTTAATTTCACCGGCTTCTGCAATTGATTTACCTTTTACCCACTCTGTTACTAGCGAACTTGAAGCAATAGCAGAGCCACAGCCATAAGTTTTGAATTTAGCATCTTCAATAATGCCGTCATCTGAAATTTTTAATTGTAATTTCATCACATCACCACAAGCGGGTGCGCCAACCATACCGGTAGCTACTGATGGATCATTTTTGTCCATAGAGCCAACATTACGCGGGTTTTCATAATGGTCGATTACTTTTTCACTATAAGCCATTTTTCTCTCTCCTAACTATCACAACGGGCAATGCCTAGTGTGCAGCCCATTCAATTGAGTCTAAGTCGATACCGTCTTTAAACATTTCCCAAAGCGGTGACATATCACGTAAGTGACCAATAGATTTTTGTATAATTTCGATGGCATAATCTATTTCTTCAGCCGTAGTGAAACGACCAAAGCTAAAGCGTATAGAGCTATGTGCCATTTCATCGTTTAAGCCTAATGCACGTAACACATAAGAAGGCTCTAAGCTGGCTGACGTACAGGCACTACCTGACGACACAGCTAAATCTTTTAACGCCATAATTAATGATTCGCCTTCAACAAAGTTGAAGCTTACATTTAAATTACCTGCGTAACGTTTATCAAAATCACCATTAACGAATACTTGTTCCATCGCATTTAAGCCAGCCCATAAACGGTCACGCATAGTGGTAGCATGTTCAAGATCTTGCGCCATTTCTTCTTTAGCAATACGACACGCTTCACCCATACCAACAATTTGATGAGTGGCTAATGTACCAGAGCGCATACCACGTTCATGACCGCCACCGTGCATTTGTGCCTCAAGACGAATACGTGGTTTGCGACGCACGTACAATGCCCCCATACCTTTAGGACCGTACATTTTATGAGCCGAAATAGATAATAAGTCTACTTTCATACTTTGCATATCAATATTGATTTTGCCAGCACTTTGCGCAGCATCAACATGAAAAATAATTTTACGTGCTCGGCACATTTCGCCAATTTCGCTAATGTCTTGAATAACACCAATTTCATTATTTACATGCATAATGCTCACTAAAATAGTGTCATCACGCATCGCCGCCGCGAGTTTATTTAAATCAATTAGGCCATTATCTTCTGGGGCAAGATAAGTCACTTCAAAGCCTTGGCGCTCTAGCTCACGACAGGTATCTAACACCGCTTTATGCTCGGTTTTACAGGTGATAATGTGCTTGCCTTTTTTGCTATAAAAATTAGCAGCACCTTTAATTGCTAAGTTATCTGATTCGGTTGCGCCCGAGGTGAAAACAATTTCACGAGGGTCGGCATTAATTAATTCTGCTATTTGATTACGCGCAATATCAACTGCCTCTTCGGCTTGCCAGCCAAATTTATGCGAACGCGATGCTGGGTTGCCAAAATGACCATCTGTGGTCATATATTGCACCATTTTTTCCGCTACGCGTTTATCAACAGGGGTAGTCGCTGAATAATCAAAATAAATAGGAAGCTTCATTTGCTCTCTTTCTCCACTTGTACAGACTTTCTAAAACTTGTCTATAAATTCATAAGTTATAAATTTATAGGAATAATAGTTTCTAACGATGATATTTTCTTGCTACTAATATGAATGTCATTTTGTCGTTTAGAAACGGTTTTTACATCATTTTTGGCGACTAATTCAGCCAAAGTGATATTTTGTAAAAATTCTTCAATACGCTCACTCAAACCTTGCCATAAGGAATGGGTTAAGCATTGTTCACCACCTTGGCAATTTCCCTTTCCTTGGCATTTTGTTGCATCAACACTTTCATTAACGGCGCTGATAACATCAGAAACAGCAATTTGTGCTGAGCATTTACCTAAACGATAACCGCCACCAGGGCCACGAATGCTAATCACTAAGCCATTTTTACGTAATTTTGAAAATAACTGCTCTAAATAAGAGAGAGAAATAGCTTGTCGCTCTGAAATATCAGCTAATGACACTGGCCCGCTAACAGCATGAATAGTAACATCAAGCATTGCAGTAACAGCATATCGACCTTTAGAGGTAAGTTTCATAATTTGCTCTTTCGCGCATTAATTTTATATCGTCTTTTTAATTTAACGGTTCTTATCGCACAAAGTCACGTTTTAACAGGCCATTTGCGCGCAATTCTACATAACCTTAAAATTTAATCAAGTATATACCCGAGTAATATACTCAAGTATTCTACACGAAGAAGTTAACAGCGAAAAGCAATAGTTGACTAATTTTGTCAACTATTGCTTTTAAATTGCTATACCATACGGCAAGGTAATGATTTTAATTACAATTATATTTCAGGATCGAAACTAGCTATCTTACCCTCACGTCGTTTGGCAGCTGCTTTTTCATCTTCAACAAATTCGCCCACTCTTAGTTCAGGTAAATCTTTCGGGCAAACATCCCCTCCTAAACTATTAACTTCTTTACACAGGTTGGCGACTTTATCATCCATTAAGTGCATGTGATCGAGTAAACGACCAATAGCTTTAGCAACAGGGTCTGGGCTGTCGGCAGAAACCGCATAAGCATCAAAACCAAATTTTTTCGCCGCTTCGTCTCGTGACTCTTTATCGACATCACCATTTAGCTTTTCGCCTGAATTAGCGTCTAACAATGAGTTTCCATTATTATTCTTACTATTAACAATGCGTGCAGGAATACCAACGGCAGTGGCATTTTTAGGTAAGTCTTTTACTACCACAGAGTTTGAACCCACTTTACCACCTTTACCGATAGTAACAGGGCCAAGCACTTGTGCACCCGCACCAATAACAACATTATCTTCTAACGTTGGGTGACGCTTGCCAGCATTCCAACTAGTTCCCCCTAACGTAACGCCATGATAAAGGGTAACGTCATTACCAATTTCTGCCGTTTCACCAATAACAACGCCCATGCCGTGATCAATAAAGAATCGACGTCCTAACCTTGCTCCAGGATGAATTTCAATGCCCGTTAACCAGCGAGAAAAAGTCGATAGCGATCGAGCTAATAACTTCCAATTTGCGAGCCACAGCCGATGACTTAATCGGTGTACCCAAATAGCATGCAACCCAGGATAATTCAGCAATACTTCAAAGGTAGTGCGTGCTGCGGGATCTCTATCAAAAACACTGTTAATGTCTTCTTTCATGCGGGTAAACATATTATTTCCTTTATTTCTTTGTGCTTTTTAGCTGAAAAATTTGCTTTTGAGGCGCTTTATTTAGCGGCTCTTTCTATTGAGGCAAGGATGCCACGCATCATTTTAATTTCTTTAACATCAGGACGCGCACGATTAAATAGCCGTCTTAATTTTGTCATCACAAGTCCAGGATGGCTTTCAACAATAAAGCCCGTACCTATTAGTGCCTTTTCAAAATGCTGATAAAAACGCTCGGTTTCTTCAGTGATAGGATACTGCGCATCATCTTCACTTTTTGCTTGTGCCGAATTTTTGTCAATGTCTCTTTTGCCAATGTAGGCACCATTACCAGTACTATGCTCTTGCTTCGCATCATCTAAAGACAATAAATAACTCGTACGCACTTCATAACTTAAGGTTTGCACCGCCATAGCTAAATTCAATGAGCTATAATCGGGATTAGCGGGGATTTGCACATGAAAATGACAAAGCTGTAATTCATCATTAGTTAAGCCACTGCTTTCTCGGCCAAAAACTAAAGCAACAGGATATTCATTGGCTTCTGCCACCAGTTTTTCGCCGCAACCTCTGGGCTCAAGCATAGGCCAAGGCAAAGTACGCGAACGAGCGCTTGTGCCGACAACCAAACCGCAATCTTCAATGGCTTCACTTAAGGTACTAACCACCTTGGCATTGACTAACACATCCGTTGCCCCCGCAGCTAATGCTTGCGCTTGACCATTTGGCATTTCAACAGGATCAACCAATACTAATTGGCTTAATCCCATGGTTTTCATTGCTCGTGCTGCACTGCCTATATTACGACAATCAGAAGTGTTAACTAACACAATACGCACGCGATCTAATAAATTACTTACTTTTGAATCTGACATTTTACTTTATTTACCTATTTTCAACATAAGCCGTTTAAGCTATTTCTATGCCCTTAATTCTACCATAGAAGATTACTGTGGTGTTTGCTAAAAAGCACGATAAATCACTAAACAAAGTTTGCTTAAGTTAGTTTATTTTTCTATATAAAACTATACAAAAAATAGAACGATTAATTTTTAGTCACTTTAATTGCCGCAGACTATCGCTAAAAACAATAAAGCTTGCTATACTCCGCGCGCTTGATTTGGGCGGGTAATTTTATCTACTCAATTCAACATCGTTCTTTTAAAAGCCATTTACAAATAGGTACTCTATTATGCATCCCATGCTAAATATTGCCGTGCGCGCTGCGCGCAATGCAGGAAAAGTTATTATTCGCTCTTTTGAGCAGCTTGATAAAGTTGAAGTTGAATCGAAAGGTTCTAACGACTTTGTAACCAGTGCTGATATGGCTTCTGAAGAAGCTATCATTGAGACTATTCGTAAATCATACCCAGAACATACCATTATTGGTGAAGAGTCTGGTGTATTAACAGGCTCAGATGATGACTTTCAGTGGATTATTGACCCACTTGATGGCACGACAAACTTCATTAAAGGCATTCCTCATTTTGCCGTATCTATTGCCTTAAAAGTAAAAGGCAAGCTTGACCAAGCAGTAATCTTCGATCCTATTCGTGGTGAATTATTTACTGCCAGCCGTGGTAAAGGCGCACAGCTTAATAATATGCGTATTCGTGTTAAAGCCCATAAAGATTTATCTGCCACTATATTAGCGACAGGTTTTCCTTTTAAGCACAAGCAACATACTGCTGCATATATGGCTATGTTCAGTTCTTTATTTCAAAAAACATCAGACATTCGCCGTGCAGGATCGCCAGCGCTTGACCTAGCTTATGTTGCTGCGGGCCGTGTTGATGGTTTCTTTGAAATTGGCTTAAAACCATGGGATACCGCTGCCGGTGAATTATTGGTTATTGAAGCTGGTGGTTTAGTTACCGATTTTACTGGCGGTCATAACCACGTTAAATCAGGTAATATTGTTGCTAGTAGTACACGATTACAAAAAGAAATATTAAAAAATATTCGCCCTCATTTAGGTGACGCATTAAGTAAATAGTCACTGGGCACAAAATATATTTTTTAAAAAAGCGTCTTTTGGCGCTTTTTTTGCTTTACTAGTATTAACTAGTATTAGTAATACCAATCAGATTAATCTGTAATTCGAGTGACCATGACTGCTTTTCAATATACTCCTCCACAACATAAACAAATATTCAAGGCTGGCGAAGTCGCTTTAGTCGGCTCAGGTCCTGGCGACCCAGACTTACTAACGTTACAAGCTTTTCGCTTTATCCAGCAAGCCGAGGTGGTGGTGTACGACCGCCTTGTTAGCTCGGATATCATGGCATTATTACCTACCAACTGTGAGCGAGTTTATGTCGGTAAAAAACAGGCCGATCACCGCGTACCACAAGAAGGCATTAACCAGCTGTTAGTTGATCATGCCAAGCTTAATAAAAAGGTTTTACGATTAAAAGGCGGCGATCCTTTTGTTTTTGGCCGTGGCGGCGAAGAAGCTCAGTTTTTATTAGCCAACGGTGTCGCTTGTCATATTGTACCGGGGATGACAGCAGCCTCAGCCTGCTCTAGTTATGCAGGCATTCCTCTGACCCACAGGCAAGTTGCCCAATCTTGCACTCTAATTACGGGTAATGTGCAAGATAATGGTGCATTAGATCTTCCTTGGCAAACCTTGAACAATAAAAAACAAACCGTGGTTTTTTATATGGGTATAAAAAGTTTACCTATTATCACTGAACAATTAATCACGGCTGGGCGTAGTAAAAATACCCCTGCCGCTTTAATTCGCAAAGGCACCCATAGTGATCAGCAAGTGGTTATCGGCACACTTGAAAACCTAGCGGAGTTAGTTAAGCGCCATAATATAAAGCCGCCTAGCTTAATTATTATCGGCGATGTGGTGAATACTTTTAGCGAGGAACAATTACAAGGTTTAGGCTATTTAGCGCCAAAACAGTAATCCCCCCAAAAAACATACATAAGATCTGCTCAGCAAGGCCTACATAGATGTAGGTCACTTAGGTTATGCATGGAGCATATAACCTGCCTCGGTGACCTCGGTAGTAAATATTTTCAAACTGAGCAAAAACAAAAACGTAACTGTTCACCACCGAGCCGCTATGCTTCACAGAGGGCTCTTCGAGCCTACACAGAGATTTTATTCTTCTCGGTGTAGTGCGCAGCGCCTCTGTTCTCTCTGTGGTAATATTTTTCAAGCTGAATAAATACACAAAAACAATAAAAACTAGTAAAGCATGAGCTTTTTTCGTACAGTGATGCACTTATAAGACTTTAGTCTATAATGGTTTTGCTGTTGAGATGGATTTTGTTTCGCTTTCTTGCCATTGGTAAGCATGCAAAATAGCAGCGTTATATAAAATTATTATGTAGTAATAATCTGCCAAAGAGCAGCAATAATAAAAAGATATTTACAATGGCTGCCCCACTAAACGAAGATTTAGCGCAATTTCGAACCATCATTTTAAGTTTGATCTCTTACGCTGTTCACCCTAAATTAGACACCCTCATTGAAAAGCTAACCCCTGAACTAGTTGGCTCGAAACGATTTTTAATCAAAATGGAAATCAAACGCTTAGCAAAGCCTTGTGGCTTAGTCATGGACTTTCGCCCCTATTTTGATCAGTGTCAGCCCCTGCAACACGAGAATGTCTGTCATTACCTTGATCAAATATCTCAAACGCTTTTTCTTACCAGTATCGAAAAAAACAATGGTTTGTTTAGCCTTCACATTTATAACGAGTTAAGTGAAAAAGCCAAACAACGCCACCGGGCAATAATGAATGCTGAACAAGAAACCAAAGCACATAGCAAAATAGCGATTGAAGAAGTACAACAAGTCAGCTTAGTTAATGGTGATTTTTTTGATGAGCCGCAAATAACAGGGAAGTCAAAATGTCGGCTATTTAGTTATGATCCTCTTGGCATGTCACAAAAGGGCAAATTAGCTGTCGGTATTGAGGCTACTCCGCTCGACATCAATGCTAACGGCTGTGTTATTAAGGCACCACTGCAAGCCATTGCAGAGACAAGTGAGCTAGTTTATTTATGGTTTTACGACCACGATAGTGCTTTAGATTATCAAGAAGAAATAGTGCTTGAATACACGGTTGAAGATCACAAAAAATTACAATCAGCTAAAAGCAGCCACTATTTACTCAAGCTCAGCCAAGCATCAACTACAAAAATGCTTAATGCTCTGAATGATTTGTTAGCCAAGCGCATACAATTAACCCATAAATCTCAAAGCAAACAAATACAGCCCTTAATTGCTTCCATCAATGCTAAATGCCATGAGCAATTTTTACTGAGTAACACCCTTGATATTCCTATGCTTTGCGCAAAATATCACACCGGTTGGCGACCATCAATCAGTTTACAAACACCGAGTAATCTAGGGCTTTGGCAGTTTTTTTCTGATAACAGTCGTTATGATCCACTCGCACGTTTGTTTTGTAATGTAGATATTCAAGCAGCGATTAATAGCCAGCAAGAGTTTGATGATTATGCTTATATACTAAAACATCACTACGCTGATAATGAGCAAACAAAGCAGCAGTTTGTCATTATTTGGCAAAGCCAGCTTGACAATGATTATGCTGCTAATGCCTTATTAAAAAAATATATTCTTAACGGTGATTATCGCTACCTTCGTTTAAGAGTGTTAAGCGTCGATGCTCAACAAGACGCCCATGTTCCTAGCGCGTTGCCCGATTATGTTAGTCCCACCATGGCGCTATTAAATCGCCCTCATAATAAACAAACAGCAACACTTCTTAAAGCCAGTACACAATTAGCCATTTTAACGGATGTTACTGAGCTAAATGACGTGTTAGCTTTATCTGATACTTTAGCTGTAAAAGCGGTGCCATTATCAAATAAACAGCCTCTTAAGTGCCCAATAAAATTTGCTTTACCTAAGTTGCCGCGAAAATCGGCTATGGAGATTGTTGCCGTCAATAACAATGATTTACGTGCTGAAGACCGATTTGAATATCAACTACAGCTCACCTTGACCCATAGCGATAATCAGCCCATTAACATTACTGGAAAAAGCAATAACATTTCCACTCGCGGTATGTTAATTGAGTTAGATAGACAGGTAAAATTAAAACCTGGCACTAATCTTCGTTTGAAAATTGATATGCCTTATCGCGGTAAATTACTCGCCATGCCTAACCAAGCGTACCTGCTGCTTAGCAGTCAAAATGATCGCCTGTTACGTTTGGTGATCAATGGCCCTGAAACTAAACACGCGGCATGCCAAGCATTACGTGAACTTATCTATCAAAATATGGATAGCCTCCCCCATTGCGGCTTTGAGCAAAACAGCATTTATGGCTTACAAAAAGCCATGCGTAATATCTATGCAAATAACCATTTATCGGTACCATTTTTTATTCATCAAGACAAACGGCAATGGCACATTAGTTCTGTGGCAATGAATCAACACACTCAGATAAAGCCTTTTGATGACGAAGATGTTTGCGCAAAATTTTTATTATTAAAAATGGTTGAGCAAGAAAAATTTCGTAATTATTGTTTGTCGTTATTGAACAAGGTTAGCGAAAATAATCCCGTGGAAGTGTTCTACATTTTAACCATTCCGAGAAAATCACCACACAATGAGCAATTCACCTTTTGGTTCAGTGATATCAAACTACTGCAACAAAATGGCAAGCTTAATGACGTGTTAGATAAAATTCGCAGCATAAAAAAACCCAGTATTTTAAGAGTACAATTATCAAAACCCAATAAAATAATGGACAAGTACTTTCGTGATGAACTGAATTATTTAGAGCAAATATCAGCAAGTAGTGCTGAAGAGCTCACTAACGCGATGTCTTTAATGACAGGTATTGGTGAGATTACCGATCACACCGCGCAAGTGTTACAACTGTTTGACAACTTTGTTGCTAAACAAGAATTATCTAATGTTGGCTAACGGTTGGCTTGTGGCTTAGCACGGCGTCGTCTTCCGCCATTGCCAGTAGGTTTAGCATTCGCTGGAGATTTTTTAGATTGTGCTTGATGGCCTTTACTTAAATGCTGGCCATCTTTATGCTCACTTTTATTTGAGCCGTTATCAGTGTGTCGCCCTTGCTTAGGGTTTTTAGGTTTTTTCGCTTTCAACGCTCTAATGGCGCGAGATTCACCTAAAGCATTAGCTGGCACAAATTTGTCTACTGTTTTACGCTCAATATGCTGTTGAATAACATGCTCTATATCCCATAATAAATTCAACTCATCCGCGCATACTAATGATACCGCCTGACCTGTGTTACCCGCTCGCGCTGTTCTACCAATACGGTGGACATAATCCTCTGGCACATTAGGTAAATCAAAGTTAACCACATTAGGCAATAAATCAATATCAATACCACGCGCGGCAATATCAGTGGCTACCAATACTTGTACTCGCCCTTCTTTAAAAGCAGCTAATGCCTTAGTACGTGCCCCTTGGCTTTTATTACCATGAATTGCCGCAGCGGTTAAACCTTCAGCTTCAAGGTGTTTAGTAAGCTTATTGGCGCCATGTTTAGTTTTAGTAAACACTAATACTTGGCGCCACGAATTCTCTTTGATTAAATGGGTTAGTACCGCTGGTTTGCGTTTTTTATCTACCGCCATTAACCATTGAGTGACTTTTTCAGCGGTAGAGTTTTCTGCGTTAACTGAAATTTCTAATGGCTGGTGTACCAAACCTTTCGCTAACGCGCGAATGTCAGCAGAAAATGTCGCTGAAAATAACAAGTTTTGACGTTGTTTAGGTAATAAGGCGATGATCTTTTTAATATCACGAATAAAGCCCATATCTAACATGCGATCGGCTTCATCAAGAATAAGTACTTCTAACTGCGAAAACTTAACGGCATTTTGGTTAGCCAAGTCCATCAAACGACCAGGGGTGGCAACTAATACATCAACACCTTGTCGTAAACGCGTCATTTGTGGGTTAATTTTAACGCCGCCAAAAACTACCGTTGAATGTAAGTTTAAATATTTGCCATAAGTGGCAATGCTCTCACTAACTTGTGCCGCTAATTCACGTGTGGGTGTTAGTACCAAGGCGCGTACATTATTGCTCGACACTTTTACGCCTTTATTACTGCTTAATTTTTGCAGTAAAGGTAGGGTAAAACCTGCCGTTTTCCCCGTACCTGTTTGCGCAGCAGCCATCACGTCTTGACCAGAGAGTACCGCAGGAATAGCCTGTGCTTGAATAGGTGAAGGAGTCTCGTAACCTTTTTCACGAACCGCTTTTAATATTGGCTCAGATAAACCTAGGTCAGTAAAGTTAGGCGTGGTTGAATTTGTCGGCGTAGCGCTCATAAATAATCTCTTGCGGTGAAGTTACGGGATACGAGCAGCGAGCTTGGTGCTAGTAAAGGCGTGCAGCATACAGTAAGGCTAAGTGTAGTGCAAAGAAATAACTTTTTCAGACAAAAGAAAAGCCAAGTAGTTGGCACTACTTGGCTTTAAACTCGTCACTTATTACTACATTTGCAGGAAGAAATTCATTCTCGAAAATTTCTGTCGAAGAGAGTTTATCTTCGAGAATTTCGCGGTTAAAACCGCTCCTACAATTAACTTTCTCGTTATTATGGCAACATTTGCTCTTGCTCAGCGCCTTCTTTTTCAATCACTTCAGGGATCAAGTCTTCTCTTGATACCCCTAGTGCTAATGCCACTAATGAGGCAACATAAATTGACGAGTAAGTACCGACAAAAACACCAAATAATAATGCCGTGGCAAAACCATGAATTAACGCGCCACCTTTAAAAAATAACGCCGCTAATACTAATAACGTGGTTATTGAAGTGATAAAGGTACGGCTTAAAGTTTGGGTTAGTGAAATATTAATAATATCTTCTGGCAAGGTGTCACGTACTTTTCTAAAGTTTTCACGAATACGATCCGAGACAACAATAGTATCGTTAAGTGAATAACCAATTACCGCCAATATTGCCGCAAGTACGGTTAGGTCAAACTCTATACCTAAGATTGAAAATAGCCCTAGCGTTAACAAAACATCGTGAAATAGTGCCACTACTGAGCCAACAGCAAAGCGCCATTCAAAACGAAAAGCCACATAAATCAAAATACAAATTAATGCCGTGAGCATTGCTAAACCGCCCTGCTCGGCAAGCTCGTCACCGACACTGGCGCCAACAAACTCGATGCGGCGCATATCAATTTTTTGACCTGTACCTGTTTCAAGTATTGACAGTATTTCATTACCCAACATTTCGGCTTTCACGTCTTCACGTAAACCAAGTCGAATAACAACATCACGACTGCTACCATAAAACTGTACTTTGGCATCATCATGACCGCTATCTTGCATTAGCTGACGTAATTTTTGTAAATCTGCTGCTTGTTCAAAACCCACTTCAATCAGCGTACCACCAGTGAAATCAAGACCAAAGTTTAGCTTGTTAACGGCGAGTGATGTGATTGCCGCTATCATTAATAGCGCACTGAAAACCATCGCAATTTTGCGATACTTCATAAAGGCGACGGTTTCTTTTAATTGTAAAAATTGCATTAGTTTTAAATTCCCGTCTTAACTATATTGAGAGCTTTTTAAGGCTTTTACCGCCCCAAATAGCATTAACTATGGTTCTTGAACCGATCACTGAGGTAAACATTGACGTCAAAATACCGATAGATAAAGTAACCGCGAAACCTTTCACTGGCCCAGTACCAACAGCGAATAAAATTAACGCCGCAATTAAGGTGGTGATATTGGCGTCAATAATGGTTGAAAATGCCGCCTCATAACCTTGATGTATTGCTTGCTGAATAGTTTTACCTTCGCGAATTTCTTCCCGGATACGCTCAAATATCAGTACATTGGCATCAACGGCCATACCAACGGTTAGTACAATACCCGCCATACCCGGTAAGGTTAATGTTGCGCCAGGGATCAACGACATTACGCCAACAATTAGCACTAAGTTAGCACCAAGGGCACAGTTAGCAACAATACCAAAAGCACGGTAGTAAATAATCATGAAGATAAACACTAAACCAAAGCCCATCATGATGGCTTGAAAACCTAGTTGTACGTTTTCTGCGCCTAATGTTGGGCCAACAGTACGTTCTTCCACAATCGCAATAGGGGCAATTAACGCACCTGCTCGTAGTAATAACGCTAGGTTATGTGCTTCAGCTTGTGAGCCAGCACCAGTAATACGAAAGCTTTTACCTAAACGCGCTTGAATGGTAGCAACAGAAATGACTTCTTGAACTTTTTCAAAGATGATATTGCCTTCAGGATCACGTCGTTCGGTTGGCTTGTACTCAATAAATACTGTCGCCATTGGTTTACCAATATTGCTCTTGGTACCGTTTGACATCTTAGAACCACCAGCACTATCAAGTGAAATATTCACCTGTGGACGCGAGTACTCATCAAAGCCTGATTTAGCATCGGTGATATGATCACCCGTTAGCATGATGCGTTTTTTCAATAAGGTTGGCTTGCCATCTTTATCGGTTAATAAAATTGAGCTGGCAGGGATACGGCCGTTTAATGCCGCGCTTAGGTCACCTGTCGTATCCACTAATCTAAACTCGATAGTGGCGGTAGCATTAAGTATTTCTTTCGCTTTAGCGGTATCTTGCACACCTGGTAATTCAATAACAATGTGTTTTTTACCTTGGCGTTGTACTAACGGCTCGGCAACACCCAGTTCATTGACACGGTTACGAATAATGGTAATGTTTTGTTGTAAAGCATACTCGCGAATTTCTTTGAGCTTTAGCTCAGTCATTTGCGCGGTAAGCGTTAAGGTGTCTTCATCAGTATTTAATAATAAATCGTTATAGCGTTTTTTCAATAACGATTTAGCAGCATCTAAGTCTGCCACTTGACGAAAAATAACCACAATGCTGTCGTCAACTTCTTTTACGCTACGGTAACGAATTTTTTCGTTACGTAAATCGCCACGAAAATCAGCAACCATACCAATTTTGGCTTTGTTGATGGCTTCTTTCATGTTTACTTCCATCAAGAAGCTCACGCCACCACTTAAATCTAAACCAAGCTTCATTGGCGTACCACCAATGCTTGCTAACCAGTCAGGTGTATCTGGCGTTAAGTTTAAGGCGATTGAATATTGCTTGCCTAAATGGTCATCAAGTACATCACGCGCTTTTAACTGATCTTCAGTATTTTTAAAACGGGCTAGTATTTGACCTTTTTCTAAAACAATACTGGCATAATCTATATTACTTGCAGTTAAATGCCCTTTAATTGTATCAAGGGTGGTAACGTTTGCTTCAACACCACGTAAACCTGAAACCTGCACAGCAGGATCTTCACCATAAAGGTTAGGAGTGGCATAGAGCGCACCAATAGCGACAATAAACGCTACCATCAGTGTTTTCCATAAGGGGTATCTATTTAACACAATCTTTCCTATTTGCTATCTATTATATTTGCGCTTTATTTTTATAATTACGGCGTTAAAAGTGCTCATTGACGTTCGTCAACTCCGCGCTTTCGCCTAGTACTTACTTCAATAAAACACAAACAAAACAGTTACTGGTTGTTATTCATACACTTTATAACTTTTAGCTAAGTTAGTTGCCTTTAGTTCAAAGAAAATGCACGGAGTTGACGCTAGTCAATGAGTACTTTTGATGCCGAAATCAAGTCAAATAACAACGATAAAATTATAAAGACTTCATAGTGCCTTTAGGTAACACAGCATTTACAGCACCTTTTTGTACGGTTACTTCGGTACCTTCAGCAATGCTAACCACAATAAAGTCTTTTTCGTCAGATACTTTAACGATTTTACCAACAATGCCACCTTGCGTTAATACTTCATCACCTTTAGATAAGGCTGACATTAAGCTTTTTTGCTCTTTAACACGCTTAGCTTGCGGACGATAAATCATAAAATAAAACACTAAACCAAATACCGCTAGCATGATGATCATTTCCATACCACCACCAGCGGTTGCTGGAGCGGCTGCGGCGTGGGCTGTACTGATAAATAAACTCATTTCTATTTCCTTACTTCTTTTTATAATTGATTAGTAACCTTCACAGTAATGTCAAGCTACTAGATTTTTTAATTCTTGTATTTTTAATTACACGGTTAAACTTGTCTGCTGCCTGGCGATAAAGGTGGTACGGGTAAACCGCGTAATGCATAAAACTCTTCAACAAAGGCGTCTAATTTACCTTGCTCTATCGCAGCACGCAAACCTTGCATGACTTTTTGATAAAAATGTAAATTATGCAAGGTATTCAACTGTGAACCTAAAATTTCTTTACACTTATCTAAATGGTGCAAATAAGCACGTGAATAGTTTTTACAGGTATAACAATCACAAGTGTCGTCTAATGGTCTGGTATCAGTTTTATTACTGGCATTACGAATTTTAACAACGCCAGTATTAACAAATAAATGACCATTTCGAGCATTACGTGTTGGCATAACACAATCAAACATATCAATACCGCGACGAACACCTTCAACTAAATCTTCAGGTTTGCCTACTCCCATCAAGTATCGGGGCTTATTTTCGGGAATCAAGGGGGCGGTATGATCTAATATACGGATCATATCAGCCTTAGGCTCACCCACTGACAAACCACCAATGGCATAACCATCAAAATCAATGGCTTTTAGGCCATTAACTGATACTTCGCGTAAGTCTTCATACATGCCGCCTTGCACTATACCGAATAAGGCTGACGGATTATCGCCATGGGCATCTTTTGAACGCTGTGCCCAACGAAGTGATAATTCCATTGAGTCTTGAGATTCTTTATGGGTGGCTGGGTATGGGGTACATTCATCAAAAATCATCACCACATCAGAGCCTAACTTACGTTGAACCTCCATAGAGCGCTCAGGCGTTAGCATAATTTTTTCACCATTAACGGGTGAGCTAAAACGCACACCTTCTTCGGTTATTTTACGCATTTTGCCTAAACTAAATACTTGAAAACCACCTGAATCGGTCAGAATGGGTTTGTCCCAGTTAATGAAATCATGCAAACCACCATGCTGTTCAATAATATCAGTGCCGGGACGTAACATTAAATGAAAGGTATTGCCTAAAATGATTTCCGCGCCCGTGTCAGCAACTTCTTCTGTTTTCATGCCTTTTACGGTGCCATAAGTGCCTACCGGCATAAAGGCAGGCGTTTCTACCGTGCCGCGCTCAAAAGTTAAACGGCCGCGACGAGCTTTACCGTCAGTGTTAATTAATTCGTATTGCATTCTTTTCGTCATAAAGTGTCTTCCTTACCTATCAGCGAAACAGGCTGATGGTTTATTTAAAATCTTGGTATTTATTTAGCTTAAAAAGCTCTTTTCGTTAACGTTTGTTTAGTCAGAAACATGGCATCACCATAACTAAAAAAGCGATATTGTTCGCTAATGGCATGCTGATACGCCGCCATTATATTTTCATAGCCCGCAAAAGCGCTGACTAACATTAATAAGGTGGACTCAGATAAATGAAAATTAGTGAGTAAGGCGTCAACTAGTTTAAATTCATAACCTGGGGTGATAAAAATATCAGTATCACCGTAAAAGGCGGTAAGTTCTGTGCCTTGTTCTTGTGCCGAGTTAGCGGCGCTTTCTAATGAACGTACAGAGGTTGTACCTACCGCAACAACACGGCCACCATTCGCTTTGGTTTTGTTAATTTGCGCAACAACCTCGTTTGAAACTTCAACATACTCAGCATGCATAATGTGATCGGCAATTTCAGCCACTTTAACTGGCTGAAAAGTACCTGCGCCGACATGCAAAGTAACAAAAGCAAGTTCAACACCCTTAGCCTCTATTTGCGCTAGCAAGTCATCATCAAAGTGTAAACCTGCCGTTGGCGCGGCAACGGCGCCGGGTTTTTCATTGTAAACCGTTTGATAACGTTCTCGGTCACTGCTTTCATCGGGTCGGTCAATATAAGGCGGCAAGGGCATATGCCCAATATCATCTAATATGGATAATACCGATTGTTCGCCATGAAATTTCAGTTCAAATAAAGCACCATGACGAGCAACCATAGTGGCCTTTGCTTTACCCTCTAACAGCAGCTCGGCACCTACTTTAGGAGATTTACTGGCGCGAATATGCGCTAATACTGTGCTCTTATCAATTAAACGCTCAACCAGCACTTCAATTTTGCCGCCGCTAGATTTTTGCCCAAACATACGCGCAGGAATCACGCGAGTATTATTAAATACTAATAAATCCCCAGCGTTGAGCTGCGCTAAAATATCTTTAAAGCCGAGATCGGCTATATCGCCAGTATTACCGTCAAGCGCCATTAGTCGGCTACTGGTACGATCGGCTTTGGGGAATCGAGCAATTAACTCGTTAGGTAAATCAAAAGAAAAATCAGATACGCGCATGATAAAAAGTAAACTTGCCTTTTCGCCTAAACTACCGATAAAGCAGTAGTAAGTGTATTGATGAAAACAAAGCGCATAATTTTAGAGCTCAAGGCTTTTGATAGCAAGTTAAATCATCAATATAATGGTTTTATGGTGTCATACGGATCAGCTAGGTGAAGTGCATTGCTCAAATAAAGTATTTATCAAGATTAGATAAAGTATCTAGGCGTTTTTTATTGCCTACATAGCTCATTAAACCACCTAGCCATCAAGTCACCTTAAGTGCTAACACTAATGTTGATGTTCAGCGGCTATTGCCTGTCCGTCAGCTTGATAAAAGCCACTGGCAGTATGCTCAATAAAACCTAAGTTAATCATTTTAGCAAAAAAGGGATCGTCTTCATTGTCACCAATGTCTGCATAATCTGTCGTTTGATATTGCTGCCACTGGGCGAACTGCTTGGCAACAGTGTCAGCCGATGTTGTTAATTGTTGCAACTGCCATTTTTTTACCTGATTTGGGGTAATGATAGTGAGTTCTTTCACTACATTGAGATGGCTTAACCAAGTTAATAGTACTTTTTGCTCACCTTGCAGCAGTTGAAACTTTTGCTCACACCCATTTGCTGAAGTGTTGAGCAAGTGCATTTTTGCGCGCAATGTCGGTGATATTAATTCGTTAATTTGCTGCCAAGACAATTTACTGCCTATTTCATTAGGTTGATATTCAATGGCTTTTTTAGCAGAATCAAAATAACGAGTTAAGGCAATTAAACCATTTTTTTGTTGATGCCAATACTCGGTAATCCTTTGATTATTATATTGATAGGCAACATTACTATGATGGCGAAACAAGGTAATATGATAAGTATTCTCTTTACCTGACTGATTACTTTTACTTACTTGATATTGAGCACTCAGCTCATTTTTGTTGTTTGGGCACTGCGCAATACTGTGTTGACTATAAGTCGCTAACACTAACAAAAAAAAGCCAACGGTTTTCTTTAACACACTTTTTTTTAACGCATTTTTTATTAACATAATATTTCCTATTTTAGCGGGATAATAGCGGCGGTAAAATAACCAACCAAAATCCACAAACGCTATTGCTTTAAAAATGCCGTCAGCGTGAACATGACAATGATCACGCTGACGGTGCTATTCGCTAATCTAATGCGGCATCAGCATTTTCAACAAGGTTGGCGGCATGATCCATCACATGAAACAAATAGCTCTGCTCATTAGTGCCACGAATAAGTTGCGCGTTTGGCCCTGAAGCATAAACACCAACATCTTCGCCAGCATGCGTTTCAGAACTTCTAGGGACTAAAGCTTCTTGATGAAAACCTGCCATTTCAGTATCAACATTAGTTAAATCAACACGACCCGTCACAATAGCTTCATCATAACCAGCATCTGCATCGGTCACTGTCCCTAAGTCTTTAAAACCGCGACCATTGGTATAGCCTAATGTTGTATAAGGCATATCATCGGCGGCTAAACGAGGTTCTGTTTCACCCACTGCCACGACTTTCCCTAAAATAGGATTACCACGTTTGGGATAACCGGCAATGGTAAATACATGGCTATGATCCGCGGTAACGATAATCAAGGTATCTTCGGGGTCGGTATTATTAACGGCCATCGCAATAGCGTTAGCAAATTCAATAGTATCGCCTAAAGCGTTATAGGCATTACCCGCATGATGTCCATGATCAATACGACCTGCTTCAACCGTAAGGAAAAATCCTTTGCTATTGTTATCAAGTACCGCTATCGCCTTTTCAGTCATTTCGCTTAATGAAGGCTCGCCAGCAACATCATTCTCACGATCCTCTTCATATTGCATGTGTGACTCATTAAATAAGCCTAATAAAAAAGTGGTTGTTTCTGGGTTAATGGCATCAAAACTCGCTTGGTCAATAACGTATTGACCACTTGGGTATTTTGCTTGCCACTCCGCCGTTAAATCACGATCATCAGTACGATCACCTTCAACGTCACTTCTCGCATCTATACTATTAAAAGCAGCATCATTAGGTAAAAAATGACGACGGCCGCCTCCCATCGCTACTTCTAGACCATCAACATCTAAACCACTAAAACGTGCTTCTAAATTGCTCTCAAAATTCACTAACTGTGAGGCAATATCTTCACAACCAGCAGTAACTTCACTCTCAGGCATGTCTGAAATATCTTCCCAGTTACGTTCAGGTGAATGGGCATACGCAGCGGCTGGTGTAGCATGGGTAATACGTGCAGTAGAAACAACGCCCGTTGATTTACCAGCAATTTCAGCCAGCTCTAATGCGGTGACTAATTCATTACCTGGTACCGACGCACAATCACCTCGGCTGACATCAGCACCGACACTGACAACACCTATGTCGGTTTTTACACCTGTCATCATCGCTGTCATGGTACCTGCTGAGTCAGGTGTTTGAGCGTCAACATTATAGGTTTTTGAAAAGCCTGAGAAAGGTAATTTATCAAAACTTAATTGGTATTCCTCACCTAATAAGCCTTGACGTTGACCAGCAAGAATACGCGCCGCCGTTACGGTTGAAATACCCATACCATCACCCACAAACAAAATAACATTTTTTGCTTCACCGGCTTGACTAACCATGGCACTGATATTTTTCTTGTTGGCTTCCATGCTAGTTTTAGCCGCACTATACCAAGCACTTTTACTATTTTCGCTCACCTCAGCTTCATCTAAAACGGTTTTACTTTGATTACAAAGAAACTGACTTTCGGTTATTTCATCACTGTCTAGTTCGCTATTATCGTTACTATCTAGGCCAGAATTGACTTGCACGCCACCATTGAGACAATTTTCATTACCAATAGTTAAAGCAACCTGTGAAATTAGGCTTGAGAAACCATTATTACCTGTAGTGCCATTTACACCATTGGTGCCATCATCACCATCACAGCCAGTTAACATGGCCGCAGCACAAACACTGATTATTAAAGGTAAAATTTGTTTTTTAGTCATTACTATTCTCCAACTTATTATTTAATAAGATCAAGTGATTGGTTGATTAGATGAAAAATCATATTTTGCTCAATAACGCCTTGCGTTAGTTGTGAGCCGGGACCTGAGGCATGCAAAGAAACATCTTCACCAGCATGGGTTTCTGAACTAAGTGGTACCGTAGCTTCTTGGTGATAACCTGTCGTGGTGGTGTCGATAGTGCTTAAGTCTTGTCGACCCGCGATAGCATCACTGTCGTAAGTAACATCGGCATTGGTCTCATCACCTAAATCACGAAACCCTCTGCCATTGCTATAGCCTAAGGTAGTGTATGGCATACCGTCATCAGCCAATGCCGCATCAGTTTCTCCGACAGAAACGACTTTTCCTAAAATAGGATTGCCACGTTTGGGATAACCCGCAATGGTAAAAACATGACTATGATCGGCAGTAACCAATATTAGTGTCTCGTTGGCATCGGTATTATCAATCGCCATTTGTACTGCATTGGCAAACTCAATCGACTCGGTTAGTGCATTGTAAGCACTACCAGCATGATGGCCATGATCAATGCGCCCTGACTCCACCATTAAAAAGTAGCCTTTGCTATTGTTATCTAAAATATCAATCGCTTTGCTGGTCATTTGTGATAATGAAGGCTCACCAGCAACATCATTGCCGCGATCGGCATCATATTGCATGTGTGATTCATTAAACAAACCTAAAACCTTTGTGGTCGTGGCGGCATCAATACTGTCGAAACTTGCTTGATCAATAACGTACTTTCCCGTTGGGTATTGAGCTTGCCATTCAGCCGTTAAGTCACGTTCATCGGTGCGATCACCTTCCACTTCGCTTTGGGCATCAGCACTATTAAAGGTAGCGTCTTTAGGAAGAAAATGGCGACGTCCACCTCCCATGGCGACTTCAATACCGTCGATATCAATACCCAAATATCTTTTTTCAAGGTTTTTTTCAAAGTTCACCAATTGTGAAGCAATATCTTCACAGCTGTTGGTAACGGCTTCATCACTCATATCTGAGATATCTTCCCAGTTACGTTCTGCTGAATGAGCATAGGTCGCCGCAGGTGTAGCATGGGTAACACGCGCCGTGGTAATAACACCTGTTGATAAGCCTTTAATTTCAGCCAGTTCAAGCGCAGTAATTAGCTCACGGCCTTTCGATGAAGCACAGTCACCACGTTGAGCGTCTTCACTAATAGCAAGCACACCCGCATCGTTTTTAACACCAGTCATCATTGCGGTCATAGTGCCTGCTGAATCAGGGGTTTGAGCATCAACATTATAGGTTTTAACTTGGGCGCTATAAGGAAACTGCTCAAAACTTAAATAGCCTTCTTCACCGCTATTTCCCGCTTGCTGGCCTTGTAAAATACGGGCGGCGGTTAAAGTAGAAATTCCCATACCATCACCCACAAACAAAATAACATTTTTGGCTTTGTACTTTTCTTGTAGTGTTTTTTTCAGTATTAGTTCTGCTTGTGCATCAATGTACAATTCATCATTTTTCTGTTTGTCGGGTATCACACCCGCATAACTGTGACTAACCGAAGCTAATGATATTGCCAAAGGTAAACAACATTTGAGAATCTTCATTTTCTATCCTTTTCGTTTCATTATTTTACTAAAGTGGATTACTAATATCCTAATGAAGTTAAATGTCAGTTTTGTAATGCTTATATGATGAATTAATGACCGTTTTATGTCAGATTCGGTTAAAGTGTCATAAAACATGGTAGGAGATTCATTGTCTAGCCCAACATCAAAAATAAAAAATCAAAACAAGCAATTGATAAATATAGACTTATAATAAGAACCCGTGACTTATATTACGCTTATTAATGTTCAGTATTTAAGACGACTATAAAATAATTTTTTCTAATTATGATTTTTCAAGTATGCTCATCAATAATGATCACTAAATAGCAGACTGCCACTATGAATAATCTCGCTTTTTCCATAACCAAAACAATTATCAATGGTTTTGACCGCCATATTGATCTTTTTATCGAAATCACCAAATCAGCTCAACAACGATTTCAACAATGCCAATGGGCAGAAATCCAACAAGCGGCAAAAGCAAGAACCACCTTTTATGAGCAACGAGTAAAAGAAACTTATGACACCATCAAACAAGATTTTTTTATAGAGTCTCTCGATGATGTTTTGTGGCTGCAAGTTAAAAAAGAATATGTCTCACTATTGGCTGAGCATAAACAACCTGAGCTAGCAGAAACCTTTTACAATTCAGTTTTTTGCCGTTTATTTGAGCGCAAGTATTATCATAACGATTATATTTTTGTCGAAAGTACCGCCCAACGCCTTGATGATAGGCCAACGCCAATCATCTACACGAGTTATAAGCCAGCAGAAAAGGGTTTGAATCAAACCGTTTGCGATATTATGAATGCTCATAAAAGCACCGTGCCTTTTATTGACTTAGATGCTGATGTTGAAGTACTTATCCGAGCATTTCGCCGTAAAGCACATAAAACCCGCTTTAAGCTAGAAGACTTACAATTTGATATTTTAAACTTTACTTTTTATCGCAATAAAGGTGCGTATCTGATTGGCCGCGTACTCTCTCCTGCGGGAGAAACGCCGTTTATTGTTTGTGTGCTCAATAATGAAAAAGGTGGTTTATATATTGATGCCTTGTTAAGTAAGAGTGAAGACATGGCTGTGGTATTCGGTTTTGCCCGCGCCTATTTTTTTGTTGATTGCCAACATCCTTATGCACTGATTAATTTTTTACAAAGCTTAATGCCCCATAAAACCAAAGCAGATTTATATTCAGCCATTGGTTTTCACAAACAAGGTAAAACCCAATTTTATCGTGACTTTTTAAATCACCTTGATAGCAGTGATGACAAATTAGAATTAGCTGCGGGTATTAAAGGCATGGTGATGTCGGTGTTTACCCTACCCTCTTATCCGTATGTTTTTAAAATCATCAAGGATAAGTTTTCGCCTAGTAAAAACATGACTAAAAAAGATGTAAAAGGTAAATACCATTTAGTAAAACTACACGACAGAGTTGGCCGTATGGCTGATACCATGGAATATTCTGAGGTTGCCTTCCCAAAAGATAGATTTAATGAAGAGTTATTAGCTGAACTACACAAAGTAGCCCCTTCAATTATTCGCTACGAAGATGATTTACTTATTATTGAACACTTATACATAGAGCGCCGCATGGTGCCGTTAAATTTATACTTAGCCAAAGCCAATGATGCTGAAATTGAAAGCGCACTTTATGGTTATGGTAAAGCAATTAAGCAATTAATTTCGGCTGATATATTCCCTGGCGATATGCTACTTAAAAACTTTGGTGTCACTCGCCATGGCCGAGTGATTTTCTATGATTATGATGAAATTACTTACATGGATGAGGTGAATTTTAGAATAAAACCTGTCGCGGTAACCGAAGAGCAAATTTATGCCGCAGAACCATGGTACTCCGTTGCCCCTGGCGACATGTTCCCTGAAGAGTTAGCCACTTTTGCACTGGCTAATCCTAAATATTTAAAGGCTTTTAAAATACATCACGAAGATTTATTATCCGCCAGTTATTGGCAACAATGTCAAAAAAATGTAGCTGATGGCATCTATGAAGATGTTTATCCCTACCCTGATAAATTTAGATTTTGTAGTATGAGAAAAGACAGCAAGTAGGTAAAAGTGGCGAGTGGCGAGTTTTGTCACTATTTTTTGCTACTCGCAGCTAGCCTTGTCTATAAAACAGCCAAACAGTCAAACAATTAAGATTATTTAACAGTTTACCCTTTACCTTTGGCTGTGCATCAGTATAATTCGAATCCGTTGCAGGGGTGTAGTTCCAATTGGTAGAACAGCGGTCTCCAAAACCGATGGTTGGGAGTTCGAGTCTCTCCACCCCTGCCA
>MAAC01005977.1_pt1 | contig 44681 bp, 36 predicted proteins | sample 1115981 | NCBI WGS metagenome assembly MAAC01 (sample SAMN04961126, study PRJNA320927) | seawater metagenome | isolation source: sample BD02T64 sea water enriched with oil for 64 days | place: USA:Gulf of Mexico | collected 2013-07-27 | reverse complement strand
GGAAGTATCGTGTTTAGAGGCGTTAACGCAATTAATTTGGATCAAAAGGGGCGCATGGCATTGCCAACACGCTACCGTGATTCTGTGCAAGAGCGTTGCGCCGGTCAATTAATAGCCACCATTGATACGGAGGAGCGGTGTTTACTTTTGTATCCTCTACCTGAGTGGTTGGAAATTGAACGAAAGATTGAAGCATTACCCAGTTTTAATAAAGCTGCAAGGCGAGTGCAGAGATTATTGATTGGTCACGCTACTGACGTCGACATGGATAAAAATGGACGTTTAGTGCTTCCTCCCGTTTTAAGAACTTATGCAAGGTTAGATAAAGAAATAATGTTAGTCGGACAGGGTAAGAAATTTGAGGTTTGGTCGGAGTCCCATTGGAATGAAAAACGGGATGCTTGGCTCGAAGAAGAAAGTATGGCAGATGAACCATTGCCAGAAGACATGTTGTCGTTGTCACTATGATGCCGGCTAACGAATTTACTCACAATGCAGTACTTTTAACAGAAACTATTGCCGGTGTTATTACCGATGAAAATGGTTTCTATATCGATGGTACGTTTGGGCGGGGAGGCCATGCACGCGAGCTTCTTAAGCAGTTGGGGGAAGAAGCTCGCGTGGTGGCATTTGATAAAGACCCTGAAGCCATCGCAATTGGAAAAAAATTAGAGCAAGAAGATACTCGTTTTGAAATTCACCATGGTTCATTTGCAGAGATTGCTGCAGTGGTAACGGCTAAGGGGTATGAGGGAAAGGTGAGTGGCATTTTACTTGACCTGGGCGTTTCTTCGCCCCAGTTGGATGATGCGGAGCGCGGTTTTAGCTTTATGAAAGAAGGTCCGCTTGATATGCGGATGGACAATGCTAGCGGTATGACCGCCGCAGAATGGTTGGCCGTTGCTAGTGAAGAAGAGATTACAACGGTATTAAAAGTTTACGGAGAAGAAAAATTTGGTTTGCGAATAGCAAAGGCCATTGTTGCTGAGCGAATGGAAAGGCCATTAACAACAACATTAGAGCTTGCTGAATTGATTGATAAGGCTAGGCCAGTAAAGGAAAAACATAAACACCCAGCGACGCGTTCATTTCAGGGGATTCGAATATATCTGAATAAAGAGCTGGATGATTTAAAGACCTGTTTAAGTGATGGGTTAGAAATGTTGTCGGTCGGTGGTCATTTTTCAGTGATAAGTTTTCACTCATTAGAAGACAGGATTGTAAAAAAATTCATTCAAAAGCATGTTAAAGGTGACGACTTTCCAGCGGGTCTTCCCGTGTTGGATAGTCAGCTGAATAAGCGATTGAAAAGTTTGGGTAAGGCTCAGAAAGCATCTGCTGATGAGTTGGTTATTAATGTACGCGCTCGCAGTGCAGTGTTGCGAGTAGCAGAAAAAATAGCGTAAAGGAAAATGACAGAGTCATCAGCAATTAGTGATAACACAGTATCCTCGCAGCGATCATGGTTCCTTGTAGCCACGATCGCTTTGTTGGTTGTGTTATCTGCAATTTCGGTGATTTATTCAACGTATAGCACACGTAAGCTTGTTGCTGAATTTCAACAGTTGCAAAACATGCGAAACGACATGGAAGTGGAATGGGGGCAACTGTTATTGGAGCAAAGTACTTGGGGATCTTTTAATCGCGTGGAAAGATTGGCGAGCAAACGATTGAAAATGATTGTACCGGAACCCAATAAGATTGTGATGGTGAGCCAGTGAGCGAACATGAGGAGGAAAGAAATTTTGCTTGGCGCTTCTACTTTGTTGTAGCCGTTATGTTGTGCGCGGCTTTAGCCGTTTCGGGTCGAGTTAGTTATCTATATGTCGTCGATAAAAGCTTTTTGCAAAACCAAGGAGATAAACGGGTTTTACGTACTGCAGTGATTCCAGCCCATCGGGGTATGATTAAAGATAGAAATAATGAACCCTTAGCGGTAAGTACACCAGTGACAACAGTGTGGGCTAACCCCAAACAACTGATTGGAATGCAAGCTCAATGGCCGCTGTTAGCTAAGAAGCTAGGTACTAGTGAAACTCGTTTAAGGAACCGAATTCTAGGTAATCAAAGCAAGCAATTTATTTATTTACGCCGACATATGACACCACAACGGGCGGGTGATATTTTAAAAATGAAGCTGCCAGGTGTACATGGTTTGACAGAGTATCGACGTTATTATCCTGCGGGGGAAGTTGCCGCTCATGTTGTTGGATTTACCAATATTGATGAGAAAGGGCAGGAAGGTATTGAGTTAGCGTATAATGAAATTTTAAATGGTACTCCAGGTAAGAAACGTGTCGTAAAAGATTTACATGGTAGCGTTGTTAAAGATATTGGCTTAATAAAAAACGCTGAACCAGGGCAAGATATTATATTAAGTATTGATTTGCGAGCACAGTATTTAGCATATCGTGAGTTGCTAACGGCAGTAAAAGAATATAAAGCTCATGCAGGAAGTGCTGTTGCAATAGACATTAAAACGGGCGAAGTGTTAGCGATGGTAAATCAGCCGTCGTACAACCCCAATAATCGAGCGCGTAAAGATGTTGCAAATTTTAGAAATAGAGCCGTAACGGATTTGTTTGAACCAGGCTCAACGGTGAAGCCATTTACCGTATCTGCAGCGTTGGAAAGTGGGCGCTGGAAGCCTGAAAGCTTAGTGAATACCGCGCCTGGCTTTGTAAAAGTAGGGCGTAAACGTATTCGCGATATGGGTAACTACGGTGTTATAGATGTGGGAACCATTATTGCGAAGTCGAGTAATGTCGGGGTAACAAAGTTGGCGCTTTCGTTAGAACCTGGTGCGGTGAGCAATTATTTCTCGCGTTTAGGTTTGGGCCAGTCTACAGGAGTGGGCTTTCCGGGAGAGAGTGCAGGGCTATTACCTATGAAAGAGCATTGGCGTCCAATTGAAGTGGCTACAATGTCATATGGCTATGGGCTTTCTGTTACCGCGTTGCAGTTAGCACAAGCTTACGCTGTGCTAGGTAGTGGTGGACTTAAGCATCAAGTATCGTTGTTGAAATTAGATATAAATCACAATTCAAATAGTGACGCTTTTGTTGAGCGGGTAATGGATGAAGCTGTTGCTGGTGACGTGCTTGCAATGATCGAAAAGGTTACCGGTCATAAAGGTACGGCAAAACGCGCGAAGGTTCCTGGATATCGGGTTGGTGGAAAGACCGGTACGGTGCATAAAGCCAGTGCAAACGGCGGGTATGAAGATCATAAATACACCGCTATATTTGCAGGGTTGGCTCCCATTGAAAACCCACGTATTGCTTTGGTCGTAGTCGTCGATGATCCAAAAGGCGATCAGTATTATGGCGGGCAAGTTGCCGCTCCAATATTTTCCCGTGTTATGGCGGGGTTATTACGTGTTAAGCAAGTGATTCCAGATCGAGTTCCTGAGCAGTGGGTGAAAGCGTCATTTGCTAATGGTGGAAGCTCATGAGTATCGGCTCAAATAAATTAACGTTAGGTGAGTTGTTTCCAAATAGTGCGCTAATCGAAATTGACCAAAAGCGATTAGTTCGGGGCTTATCATTGGATAGTCGCACTGTAAAAGCTGGGGATGTTTTCTTCGCCTATCCAGGAGTGGTGGCTGATGGTCGACAGTATATTCAAGCTGCTATAGATAAAGGTGTCGTTGCGGTCATAGTTGAGTCGGGTGAAAGCGAAGAGTTTGATTGGTCTGATCTTGCTGTACCCGTTTTAATGTTTGAGGATTTGCGGCATGCAGTGGGAAGCGTTGCTGCATCGTTTTGGAGGATGCCTTCCGAGCAGCTAATTGTAGTTGCAGTAACAGGAACCAATGGAAAAACCAGTGTTACACAAATGATTGCAGAGTCGATAGGTTCTTTGGGTAATAAAGGTGCAGTCATTGGGACACTCGGGAATGGTATTTTGGGGCAACTTAAAGAAACAAAAAATACTACCCCGGATGCATTGCAAATACAGCAGTTGTTAGCAGATTTTGTCCTAGACGATATAGATGTTGTGTCGATGGAAGCATCCTCACATGGTTTGGCACAAGGCAGGTTGTTAGGTACTAATATTGATATTGCAGTGGTTACTAATATCACTCGTGATCATCTTGATTACCATGGAAGTATGGACGCTTATCAACAAGCGAAAGCAGAGTTGGTCATGTGGCCAGGCATTCGACAGGTCGTATTAAATGCAGATGACGCTGATGTGATGACATTAGTAAATTATATTGCTAACGATGTTGAGGTAGTTACTTTTTCACATACGTCTACTATTGCAGACGTTCGAGCTGAAGATATAGCGTATTCAAAACGAGGTTTAGAATTCACGTTAGTTATCGTACAAAGTCGAGAAAGTATAAAAAATCAATTAGTAGGTGAGTTTAATATCTCTAACTTACTGGCGGTAGCGACAGTGTTGCATTGTCAGCAATATAATATTAAGCAGATTGCCTCGGCACTTAATTCTATCTCTCAGGTGCCAGGAAGAATGCAGGAAGTAGGTTTGCCTACGTCAGGGGCGATATCGGGAAGGGCAAGGGATGAGCTTCCTGGAGTGGTCGTTGATTTTGCACATACACCGGATGCCCTAGAGAAAGCATTAACTGCATTAAAGCCCCATTGCGAAGGAAAATTGTGGTGTGTTTTTGGTTGCGGGGGTGATAGAGACAAGGGGAAGCGACCGGAAATGGGTGCGATGGCTGCTAAATACGCAGACAGAATGGTTATTACTGCAGACAACCCTCGAAACGAAAGTGTCAGTGATATTGTTAGAGAAATTGAAGGCGGTATTGGAATGGGGGCAGCGTATCAGGTTGAATTGGACAGAGCAGAGGCTGTTCGTTGTGCTGTAATGAATGCCGCAAATGATGACCTTATTTTGTTGGCCGGTAAAGGGCATGAAGATTATCAGGAAATAAATGGAAAAAAACATCCGTACTCCGATAAGGATATTGCTGAGAAAATATTACATGAACGTTTGCAGTGTTCAATTACAGGGGGCGGCTAATGTTGATCTCTAATGTTGCAATGAAAACGAACGGAGAACTGAAAGGTCAAGATATTGATTTTTCATCTGTTAGCATTGATACGCGAACGATAAAAAAGGGAGATTTATTTGTTGCCTTGCGTGGACCAAATTTCGATGGACATGAGTATCTTGATGTAGCGAAAAAGAACGGAGCAGTCGCTGCGTTGGTTAGCAAAACAGTGGATACTTCATTACCTACAATTTTGGTAAAAGATACTTGGGTGGGGCTGGGGCAGATGGCTGCTGAGTGGCGTGCACAATTTCATTTGCCGACGGTCGCGATCACAGGAAGCTGTGGAAAAACCACGTTAAAGGAAATGACTGCTGCCATATTGAGCTTGAAGGGAAAGACACATTTTACTCAGGGAAACTTTAATAATGATATAGGTGTTCCTTTAACATTGTTGGAATTGTCTGTAGACGATGAGTATGCAGTTATTGAATTAGGTGCAAACCACCTGGGTGAAATTGCATATACCGCAAATTTAACTCAACCTGATGTTGCTGTGGTGATTAATGCAGGTGATGCGCATATTGAAGGTTTTGGTTCGAAGGAGAACGTTGCAAAAGCCAAGGGTGAAGTGTTTCAAAGTTTAAGAGTTGGTGGTGTTGCAGTACTGAATAAAGATGATGCGTTTTATAGTTATTGGCAGAAAAACACGTCCAAAACTAAGCAGGTTTGTTTTTCTCTACAGAATAGCGATGCAGATTTTTTTGGCTCACAGCTGACACTTAATCAAAATGGTAAGTATCAATTTGTACTAAATTGTAATGCTGGAACTATTGAAATATCGCTACCGTTGTTAGGACGTTTTAATATGCTCAACGCTATAGCTTCTGCTGCTGTCGCGTATTCTGTGGGGGCAAGCTTAGATGAGATTAAAATGGGCTTGGAAAGTGTTAAGGCAATAAAAGGCCGGTTGTATCCTTTAATTGTCGGTTCCCAGCATGTTATTGATGATACCTATAATGCGAACCCTGTATCGGTACATGCAGCAATAGATTTGCTAGCTGAAGTGTCAGGAAAAAAGTGTCTTGTATTAGGTGATATGGCTGAATTAGGTGTTCATTCACCCTCATTGCATCGGGAAGTTGGCGCTTACGCAGCGCAACAATCAATTGATTGTTTGGTTGTTGTTGGAAAGCACGCCTCAGATTACTTGGTTGGATTCACGACTTATAAGGGTGTTAAAAATAACGGTATAGATCAAAAAGGTATTGGGTTTGATTCTTGTAAGGAAGTCGCACAGTTTATTTGCAGTGAACTAAAAGGTGCTTCCATTTTAATAAAAGGTTCTCGAAGTGCAGAAATGGAGCGGGTGATAACTCACTTGCAAGCCATTGCTAATGAGAAAAGTAATAATCTTGAGGGGCAAGGCTAATGTTATTGTGGCTAGCGGATTTTTTGTCGCAGTATTTTTCATTTTTTAACGTATTTCAATATCTTACGTTACGTGGGATATTGGGAGTGTTGACGGCATTAACTATTGCGTTCGTTGTTGGTCCGATCATGATTAAGAAGCTAAGTTATCATCAGATTGGTCAAGCTATTCGTGATGATGGCCCACAGTCACATTTAAGCAAAGCTGGAACGCCAACAATGGGTGGTGCTCTTATTTTGGTCGCTATTGTGGTTAGTACTTTATTGTGGGCAGACCTGAGTAATCGCTATATATGGGTTGTTATTGCGGTGACTATAGTGTTTGGCGCAGTTGGCTGGGTTGACGATTATCGTAAAGTAGTACAAAAAAACTCTCGTGGATTACCTGCTAAGTGGAAGTATTTCTGGCAGTCGGTTGCCGGTTTGGGGGCAGCCATTTTTCTTTATATGACAGCAGAGTCACCAGCTGAAACACAGCTGCTGGTTCCCTTTTTCAAAAACGTGCAAATAGATTTGGGTTGGGGTTATATCGTATTTGTCTATTTTGTAATTGTTGGAACGTCTAACGCTGTTAACTTAACCGATGGCCTTGATGGCTTGGCAATTATGCCAACGGTAATGGTAGGTGGTGCGCTGGGAGTTTTTGCTTATGTTCTGGGTAATCATCAGTTTGCAGGGTATTTGCATTTCCCCTATTTAGAAGGTGCCGGCGAACTGATTGTAATTTGTGGCGCAATTGTGGGTTCAGGCTTGGGCTTCTTGTGGTTTAACACGTATCCCGCACAAGTATTTATGGGTGATGTTGGTGCATTATCTTTGGGTGCTACTTTGGGTGTTTTAGCTGTTATTACACGTCAAGAAATCGTGTTATTTATCATGGGGGGAGTATTTGTAATGGAAACGGTTTCGGTGATTTTACAGGTAGGCTCCTATAAATTAACAGGGCGTCGCATATTCCGAATGGCACCAATTCATCATCACTTCGAATTAAAAGGCTGGGCAGAGCCGAAGGTGATTGTTCGTTTTTGGATTATTACCGTTATTTTGGTATTGATTGGTTTAGCGACGTTGAAGTTAAGATAGAACAACAAATTAAGTCCGATTAAATAGAGTTAATTATAATGTCACAAATTAAACAAAAAGTTGTCGTAGGGTTGGGTAAAACCGGTCTTTCCTGCGCGCGTTTTTTGTTGCAACAGGGTGTTTCTGTTGCAGTGACAGATAGTCGTATCCACCCGCCAGGCCTTGATCGTTTATTAATGGATTACCCTGCTGTTACAGTTAGCGTTGGTAAATTTGATAGTGATTTGATGGCGGGGGCTGAAGAGCTGGTGGTTAGTCCTGGGGTTTCACTCAAAGAGAATGCAGTTAAGAAAGCTGTTGATTCGGGGGTGCCGGCTATTGGAGATATTGAACTTTTTTGCAGACACCTTCAAACGAATGCAAATAGCGGTCGTGTTGTTGCTATTACAGGCTCAAATGCAAAAAGTACAGTAACCACTTTGGTAGGCGACATGATACGTCAAGCCGGTTATTCGGTTGTTGTTGCTGGTAATATAGGCCTGCCGGTAATGGATGTGCTGTTAAATGATAAACCGTTAAGTGACAAGTCGTTAAAAAATGAGTTGCTACAAGGCAGGCATGTAGATTTCTATGTGCTGGAATTATCGAGTTTTCAGCTAGAAACAACCCATACCTTGAATGCGTCTGTGGCGACCATTCTAAATGTGTCTCCAGATCACTTGGATCGTTATGAGGGTATAGCCGATTACATTGCTGCAAAACAGCGGATTTATAATGCTTGTGATGTTGCAGTAGTTAATGCTGATGACCAGAAAACGTATCCGGTAGCGGCTTCGAATTCTATAGATCCTAAAGAACTTGTAACATTTTCGTCGAAATCGTTATTGTACACATCTTCACCACAACAGGCTGATTCCTCTGTATATCAATGCCGGCGGGTAAATGCAGATGATGGTATTTATCGAGATGATGCGCTGGTTATCGCTGTTAACGACATGGCACTAACAGGTGGGCATAATGTTCAGAACTCCCTCGCAGCATTAACAATCGGTAATACAATTGGATTGCCAGACGAATCAATGGCAAATACATTAAGAATATTTTCGGGGCTAGCGCATCGTTGTCAGGTAATCGGACAATTCGATGGGGTGACCTGGATAAATGATTCAAAAGGTACGAATACAGGGGCAACAATTGCAGCGTTGAATGGATTGGGGCCGTGCTATCAAGTAGGCATTGTGTTAATTGCTGGTGGTGTTGGAAAAGGAGCTGACTTTTCTGAATTAAAAAACGCAGTAACGCAGTATGTAACAGCTTGTGTGTTGATTGGTGATGATGCTTCGTTAATTGAAGAAGCGTTAAGCTCTGCTTGTGAAATACATCATGCAGAGACATTAGATTCAGCTGTTATCAAAAGTAGAAAGCTTGCGAAACCCGGAGGTGTAGTGTTGCTTTCGCCTGCATGTGCAAGTTTTGATATGTTTACTGGGTTCGAAGATCGAGGGAATCAGTTTATTACTGCTGTAGAAGGAGGGTTGGTTTGTGGCTAATTCAATAAATACAGCGGAACCCTCGTTGGCGAAAACACCGGTGGATTTAGGTGTGTGGTTGTTGTTGACCGCCATCACCCTAGCAACCATTGGTTTTATCATGGTGTCGTCGGCATCAATGGATATTTCAGAGCGTTTAGTGGGGAATCCGTTTCACTTTCTACAACGGCATTTGATTTACCTCACTATGGCATCGTTGTTTGCCTCACTAGCGTATCAAGTATCACTAAATGTATGGAAAAAAAGTGGTGTTTTTTTATTAGTATTTGCATACCTGCTACTGATTGTGGTTTTGATCCCTGGTATCGGGAAGAGCGTTAACGGTAGCACGCGTTGGATTTCCTTGGGGTTAATTACCGTTCAGGTATCTGAAGTGGCAAAAATATGTGTGTTGGCATATGTGGCTGGATATTTAGTACGTCGAAATTCCGAAGTTAGGGAGAAATTTTGGGGGTTCATTAAACCTGTATTGATACTGTCTGGGATGATTGTTTTATTACTTAAAGAGCCCGACTTTGGCGCTGTCGTTGTGATTATGTCGGCTGTTTTTGGCATGTTGTTTTTGGCGGGGGTCAAATTTTCTCAATATATGTTGGCACTTTCAGTAAGCCTTTGTGCTGGGGCTGCAATGATTTTTTCTTCTGAATATAGAATGAATCGTCTAATAGCCTATTTGGACCCTTGGTCAGATCAATTTGGTGCAGGGTATCAGTTGGTTCAGAGTTTGATCGCCTTTGGGCGTGGAGATTTAAGCGGCGTTGGCCTGGGGAATAGTATTCAAAAGTTATCGTATTTACCTGAAGCCCACACAGACTTTGTTTTTGCTGTGCTAGCAGAAGAGTTTGGGTTGATGGGCAATTTATTTGTGATTGGTTTATACCTCTTTATGGTTGTAGTGATCTTGTTCATTGGTAGGGCTGCTGAAAAAGCCAAGGTCTTATTTGGAGCTTATATGGCATATGGATTGGGGATCATGCTTGGACTTCAAGCTTTTGTGAACATAGGTGTGAGTAGCGGATTGTTACCAACAAAAGGGTTAACACTTCCGTTAATGAGCTATGGCGGTAGTAGTCTAATTGTTAGTGCGGTTATCATAGCCATCATCTTACGAGTAAATAAAGAAACATTGGCGATGCTAAATGAGTCGAAAAAAATAGAGTCGTCTAAAAATGCACCGGTTAAGAAAGTGAAAAGGAAGACAATTAAACACACTGAAAATATAGGGTCTCCAAAAGAGCAGCGCAGCTGGATTAGTCGCTGGACTAAGGAGGCAGTGTCATGACGAACTCAGTTCAGCGGGTATTGGTTATGGCTGGTGGTACAGGTGGACACATTTTTCCTGCTATTGCTGCAGCCCGAGCATTTCAAGCACAGGGTATTGAAGTTAAGTGGCTTGGAACAGAGAAAGGGCTAGAGTCGAAAATTGTTCCTGATCATGATCTAGATATTTTCTATTTGGATGTGGCAGGGGTTCGAGGTCAAGGATTAAAACGCTTAATGTTGGCGCCTTTTAAAATAGCAGTTTCCGTAATACGTGTAATCGGGATAATTCGACAATATAAACCCGATTTGGTGCTAGGTATGGGAGGGTTTGTGACGGGGCCTGGTGGCGTTGGCGCATGGTTAAGCCGAACACCTCTTTTTATTCATGAACAAAATGCTATTGCAGGGTTTACCAATAAAGTTTTAGCTAAATTTGCAACTAAAGTCTTCCAGGCTTTTCCAAGTGCATTTGTTGAAAGCGATAAGGTACAAACGACAGGTAACCCTGTTCGACAAGAAATTGTGGCATTAGCGTCTCCAGAGAAGCGCTTTGCGATCAGAGTGAATGAACCACTGCATTTACTTGTGTTAGGGGGCAGTCAGGGAGCGCTAGCCTTGAATGAAACTGTCCCTAAGGCGACACAACTGGTTCAAAAAGGTGTTTTTCAAATACGACATCAGGCTGGACGTAATAACGTTGATAACACGAAGGCTATTTATGCGAAATGCGGTGTTGAAGCAAAGGTTAGTGCATTTATTGATGACATGGCTGACGCTTATGCATGGGCTGATATAGTGATTTGCCGTTCGGGAGCGTTGACGGTATCAGAAGTTGCCTCAGCGGGAGTTGCTGCGTTATTTGTACCATATCCTTATGCAGTAGATGATCATCAAACAAAAAATGCAGAGCATTTGGTGGAGCAAGGTGCTGCAAAAGTGATGCAACAAACATCGCTCTCAGTGTCTGCCCTGGCAGAGCTATTAAAAAATGAATTTTCTGATCGCACTACTCTTTTGGCGATGGCAAATGCTGCTCGTAGTGTTGCTATGAATGATGCGACGTTAGAGGTCGTTAACGGATGCTTGGAGTCTACTTGTGCCTAATACTAAAATGATTAATATTCCAGAAATGAGACGGATTCGAAAAATACACTTTGTTGGTATTGGCGGGGCAGGAATGTGTGGTATTGCCGAAGTGTTACTTAATCAAGGTTACGAGATCAGCGGAAGTGATTTACAGCGAAGCGTGACGGTTAAGCGGTTAGAAGGGTTCGGAGCGACGGTATTTATTGGTCATGACCGCTCTAACTGCAGTGATAGTGATGTAGTTGTCGTATCTACTGCGGTAAATAGTGATAATCCTGAAGTTGTTGAGGCTCGTGAAAATCGTATTCCTATCGTGCCAAGAGCAGAGATGCTGGCTGAATTGATGCGATATCGACATGGTATAGCGGTGGCGGGAACCCATGGAAAAACAACAACGACAAGTTTGATCGCATCAATTATGGCGGAAGGTGATTTTGATCCTACCTATGTTATTGGTGGTTTACTTAATAGTGCTGGTACTAATGCAAAGTTAGGCAGTAGTCGCTACTTTGTTGCTGAAGCTGATGAGAGTGATGCATCGTTTTTGCATTTGCAGCCTATGACTTCAGTTGTTACCAATATAGACGCTGATCATATGAGCACTTATGACGGCGATTTTAATAAATTGAAAGACACATTTGTTCAATTTTTACATAATTTGCCGTTTTACGGGTTGGCTGTTGTGTGTATTGATAATAGTGTAGTGGGTGATATTTTACCCTCAGTAACTCGACCGGTTATTACCTATGGAGTATCTGAAGTTGCAGACGTCAGAGCGACAAATATTGTTCATGATGGGTTGCGAACATCATTTAACGTCTTGAGAAAAAGTGTTGATGGTGAACTTTCTATATCGCTAAATATGCCTGGACATCACAACGTTCTTAATTCTCTAGCTGCTATCGCTGTAGCAACAGATGAAGGTATTACCGATGAGGCAATTGTATCCGCATTATCAAAATTCCAAGGTGTTGGGCGTCGTTTTGAGCTACATGGCGAACAACCTGTTAAGGGTGGTGTCGTAACGTTAGTAGATGATTATGGACACCATCCAACGGAAGTTGCGGCGACTATTGCTGCAGTAAGACAAAGCTGGCCTGATCGACGATTGGTAATGTTAAACCAGCCCCACCGTTATTCAAGAACACGTGATTTGTACGAAGATTTTGTGCATGTGTTATCTGATGTTGATGTTTTGTTGTTGATGGAGGTATACAGCGCTGGTGAGGAAAAAATAGCTGGAGCTGACGGGCGCAGTTTATGTCGAAGTATTCGACAACGTGGCGCGGTGGATCCGATATTTATAGAAACAAAAGAAGAAATACCTGCAGTGTTGAGTGATGTACTGCAACCCGGTGATATTTTGTTAACACAAGGGGCTGGTAATGTTGGGGCAATTGCAGCTGGGTTAGCGAAGAGTCAACTTACGTCAGTTGAAGTCGTGTGAGCATGAGTGAAACAATGAATAAACAGCTAAATCAATATGGAAAAGTTGGCGTGTTGTTTGGTGGTGATTCTGCTGAACGTACTATTTCATTGCGAAGTGGAAATGAAGTGCTGAAGGCATTGGTTAATGCAGGCGTAAACGCGATTGGAATTGATGTGACATTCGATGAAACCCTGTTTACTCAATTAGCAGGAATTGATGCAGCATTTGTTGTATTGCATGGTCGTGGCGGTGAAGATGGCGTTATCCAATCGGTATTGGAAGTGATGAAAATTCCTTATACCGGTAGTGGTGTATTGGCATCAGCTTTGGGTATGGATAAATCACGAACAAAACGCTTATGGTTAGGCTCAAACTTACCAACACCTGACTTTGTTGAAGTAAGTGAAGAAAGTGACCTAGCGGGTGTTTTTGAGCGTTTAGGCGGCAACATCATGGTAAAGCCTGCTCATGAGGGCTCAAGTATTGGTATGTCTCATGTGACAACAGAAGAAAATTTATATCAGGCATTCGCAAAAGCCAAAGTACATGATGATGCCATTTTACTTGAGCGTTGGATTGAGGGCCCAGAATTTACCTGTGCAATCTTGAATGGTGCGGCATTGCCGATTATTCAACTGGTCACACAAAATGACTTTTATGATTTTGAGGCGAAGTATGAGTCAAATAATACGGAATACTTGTGCCCTTGTGGATTAAGTGAAGATCAAGAAGCAGAATTTAAAGCGCTTGCTCAGACTGCTTTTGCAGCAGTGGGTTGTAAAGGGTGGGGCCGAGTGGATGCGATGATGGATAAAGATGGAAAGTTCTGGCTGTTAGAAGTGAATACAGTGCCAGGAATGACCGATCATAGCCTTGTTCCCATGGCGGCAAAAGCTGCTGAATTGGATATGCAGAAATTGGTTGTGTCGATTCTAAACGGTATTGTTTTTGATAGCACAACAGCGCCAGATTCAAGAAGTGGTCATGCATAATGATTGACAACAGTAACGTGACAAAGAAGCGTGAGAATGCGAGTAAAAAGAAGCAACAACAAAAGATTGTTGCGAGTGCAGCTGCGCCCAAAAAACAACGTCACGTTGCGACTGATTTAAGTGAAAAAAATGTTGAATTTGTTTTTCCTTATTTACATTTGATAGCAGCATTTTTTGTGTTTTCTTTAACTGTTTTGAGTCTGTTTTTTGGGAATACTTTAACAAATCGCATTTTTTCGCAATATCCGATAGAAACAGTGAAAGTAATTGGGGAATTTCGCTTTATAGAGCGGCAAAAACTTGAAAAAGTGCTAAACATTTATCTAACAGATAATTTCTTTCAGGTTGATCTTAATAACGTGAAGGAGCAGGCAGAAGCTTTACCATGGATTGAGCAAGCATGGGTGAAAAAATCCTGGCCTGATACTGTTGAACTGATATTGCAAGAACGTAAACCTTTGGCTAGTTGGGGCGACTCACAACTCATCAGCGAAAGGAAAGAGATCTTTGATGGAGAACGTGTAAATCAACTGGGAACGTTGCCGGTTTTATACGGAGCTGATGATTATGCTTCTCTTGTGGTTGATCGGTATTTAGAAATGAATACGCTACTCAATCAAGTAGGTCTAACAATAAAAACGCTGGAATTAGAAGAACGCTTTTCATGGCGGGTAGCGGTAAGTGAGGGGATCACTTTTGTTATCAGTGAAGAGCGTTGCTTAGAAAAATTGAAAGGTTTTGTAGGGTTGTACAAAAAAATGCCAGAAGTAGACAAACCTTACATAAAGCAAGTCGATTTACGATATGACAACGGTCTCGCAATTAAGTGGAAGAAGAAAAATGGTAACTCAAACGCTGCGTAATATGTTTGGAAGTGAAGATGTTCTCGATATTAAAGAGAATGATCGGTCTCGATACCACGATGGGGTGGCAGCAGGCAATATGATTGTTGGTTTGGACATCGGAACCTCTAAAGTGGTTGCTGTTGTTGGTCAGATCAAAGTTGATGGAGCTTTAGAGATCATTGGTATCGGCTCATGCCCTTCTCGAGGATTAAAGAAAGGCGTTGTGGTTGATATTGATTCCACTGTCCATTCTATCCAGCGAGCAGTAGAGGAGGCGGAATTAATGGCAGGGTGTCAGATTCACTCTGTGTATGTTGGTATTGCCGGAAGCCATATTAGGAGTATGAATAGTCATGGTATCGTTGCGATTCGAGACAGGGAAGTGTTGCGACCAGACTTAGAGCGAGTGATTGATGCCGCTCAAGCAGTACCAATTCCTGCGGATCAAAAAGTACTACATATTCTTCCACAGGAGTATTTGATTGATTCTCAGGATGGTATTAAAGAGCCTTTAGGCATGTCTGGCGTGCGATTGGAAGCAAAGGTTCACTTGGTGACTTGTGCCGTGAATGCTGCGCAGAACATAGAGCGTTGCGTAAAACGCTGTGGCCTAGAAGTTGAAGACATTATTCTTGAGCAGTTGGCCTCTAGTTATTCTGCATTAACGGATGACGAGAAAGAGCTTGGTGTATGTATGGTTGATATTGGTGGGGGAACAACTGATATTGCTGTGTTCACTGAAGGTTCAATTCGACATACAGCAGTCATCCCTATTGCTGGTGATCAAGTCACCAATGATATTGCGATGGCATTAAGAACGCCGACTGAACATGCTAACGATATTAAGATGAAATATGCATGTGCATTAACTCAGCTGACTGGACCAGAAGAAACGATCAAGGTTCCTAGTGTTGGAGATCGCCCCGCGAGAGATTTGTCACGTCAAGCGCTAGCTGAGGTTGTAGAGCCACGTTACGACGAGCTTTTTTCTTTGGTTCAAGCAGAGCTGCGTCGAAGCGGGTTTGAAGATCTTGTTGCGGCCGGTATTGTGCTCACGGGTGGATCTTCAAAAATTGAAGGTGCGATAGAATTAGCAGAAGAAATATTCCACATGCCTGTGCGTCTTGCATCACCTCAAGGTGTCACTGGTTTAACTGAAATGGTTAAAAATCCAATTTATTCAACAGGGGTTGGGTTGTTGTTGTATGGACAAAAGCAACATGAAGCGGGGGCTGCATCTTTATCGGTACAAAAGCAACTAACAATAGCTGAACCTCATGAGAGTTTTATGTCACGTATGAAGGCGTGGATAAAGGGTAATTTTTAATAGGATTGATCCTAACAGTTTCTAATTGGGTACTTTAAAGCAATAATGGCGAAGCACCTTGTAAGAAAAAACAATAAAGGACGGGGAGATAGTAGCGATGTTTGAATTAGTAGATAACGTTCCACAAAATGCGGTAATTAAAGTAATTGGTGTTGGTGGTGGTGGCGGAAACGCTGTTGAGCATATGTTGGCAAGCTCTGTTGACGGGGTGGAGTTTGTGTGTGCTAACACTGACGCCCAAGCTTTAAAGAATATGAATTCGCGTACTTTGCTTCAGTTGGGTGGCAATATCACAAAAGGGCTAGGTGCTGGTGCCAACCCAGTTGTTGGCCGTGAGTCTGCTCTTGAGGATCGCGAGCGCATTCAAGAAGTGCTTGAAGGTACTGATATGGTATTTATCACAGCGGGAATGGGTGGTGGTACTGGAACGGGTGGCGCTCCGATTGTTGCTGAAGTGGCAAAAGAAATGGGTATTTTAACGGTAGCGGTTGTGACTAAGCCGTTTCCGTTCGAAGGTCGCAAACGCATGAATATTGCTGACGCGGGTATGCAGGAGTTAAGTGAAAATGTTGACTCATTAATTACTATTCCTAATGAAAAACTGCTCGACGTGCTTGGGCCTAAAACTAGTTTGCTTGATGCATTTAAAGCAGCTAATGACGTATTGCTTGGCGCGGTTCAAGGCATAGCCGATTTAATTATTCGTCCGGGAATGATAAACGTGGATTTTGCAGATGTACGTACAGTCATGTCAGAAATGGGTATGGCAATGATGGGTACTGGTGCAGCATCGGGTGAAGAAAGAGCTCGGGAAGCTGCTGAGGCGGCGATTCGTAGTCCTTTGTTGGAAGATGTCGATCTTCAGGGTGCCAGAGGCATTTTGGTAAATATTACTGCAAGTGATAGTTTGTCGTTGGGCGAATTCTCAGAAGTCGGTGATATTGTAGAAGAGTTTGCTTCTGATCAAGCAACGGTTGTTGTAGGAACTGTTATTGATGAGTCCTTAGGTGATGAGCTTAAGGTGACGGTTGTTGCTACTGGTCTAGGCCAGGCTCTTGCTGCTGCGAAACCTAATAAGCGCCCTGTTGAAGTCGTACATAACAGAGCTCCTGTTGGAGCTGTTCAGGATTATAAGCAATATGATGCTCCTGCTCGAGACCGCGTGCGCCCACAGGAACCGAGACGTAAACCAATGGTCGAAGCTAGCGCAAACCGTGAGTACCTCGATATTCCAACATTTTTGAGACGCCAGGCAGATTAGTGTTCGAGGCTTTGCATTTCGGCTTTATATATCCGTATTTGTACGGAATATATACGAAATGCAAAGTACTGCGCAGTCAACTGGTTAAATAACGCACAAACTTAAAGTGTGATATTGGTCTCAATGAAGAACTCTGTTACTATGCGCGCAGTTCTTTGTATAGTTCCTTTATAGACTTATTGCGATTAAAAACATGATTAAACAGCGCACGCTGAAAAATACGATACGAGCCACAGGCATTGGCTTACATACAGGCGAGAAAGTTTATCTGACACTGCGACCCGCCTCCGTGAATACCGGCATTGTTTTTTGTCGAACGGACCTGGATCCTGTGGTAGAGATACCTGCTCATGCTTGTAATGTTGGCGATACAACGCTTTCGACAGCGCTTGAATCCGGGGATACAAAAATCTCCACGGTTGAGCACTTGTTGTCAGCGATGGCTGGTTTGGGTATCGATAATGCTTATGTGGACCTAAGTGCACCTGAAGTACCGATTATGGATGGTAGTGCAGGGCCGTTTGTATTTTTGATTCAATCAGCTGGAATTGAAGAGCAGGCAGCGTTAAAGCAGTTTATTCGTATTAAACGAGAAGTGACTGTGACTGACGGTGATAAAAAGGCAACTTTTTTGCCGTTTGATGGTTTTAAAGTGTCGTTTACTATTGATTTTGATCATGCGGTTTTTCGGGATAGAACCCAAACCGCTAGTGTTGATTTCTCAAGCACGTCATTTGTACGTGAAGTAAGTCGAGCTCGTACATTTGGTTTTATGCGTGATATAGAATACCTGAGAGATAACAACCTAGCACTTGGCGGCAGCGTGGATAATGCGATTGTTGTTGATGATTACCGCATTCTTAATGAAGACGGCCTTCGCTACGAGGACGAATTTGTTAAGCATAAGGTATTGGATGCTATTGGTGACCTATATTTGTTAGGTAAAAGTTTGATTGGTGAATTTCAGGGTTATAAATCTGGACACGCACTCAATAATATCCTACTTCGTGAGCTGTTGGCTCAAGAAGATGCCTGGGATATTGTGACGTTTGATGACGAGAAGACTGCTCCGATATCCTATATGAAAGCTTCCCTGGCAGCAGAGTAGTTGTTACGGCACAGTTGTTATTGAGTGGTATCGTAAATTGTTAGTCTGAACTATAAAAAGCTCAAATACTCTCCCCGGTATTTGGGCTTTTTTGTGCCTATTGGTTGGTATGCTCATTACTGGACAATTGCTCAATCTTTGCCATAGTTTTCTAAGGTGTTTGCTAAATGTCTTAAAGAGTTTGCTAGGGTATCGGAGTTCACCGTATCAGCGGTGTCTTTCAGCATATTACAGTTCTCGCGAGAAGCTTTAGTTAAGCTGCGTTGACGTTTGCTTGGTATGTAGTCTTCTTTTGGTTTTGCGATTACTTTGATATCGATACGAATAATGTCTTCAAGCAATGGCTGCTTTTGTAATCGTGATAATATGTTGGGTGTATTGTAGCGTAACTGAGTGGCGACTGCGTTGCTGTACGTTGTGAGGATTAATATCCCGTCGCGATAAGAGCGGGTGTGACAATTATCGGATAACATCGATGGTAGTGAGCCCATGATGATGTTATCAATTCTGGAAAAAACCAGTGAGGTTTTTGTCATTGTATGTAATCTAGAACCCTTGAAGATAAGATCTTTGACAGGTTTTATGTTATTTTCGCGACCCATAGAATGTTCTAGCCAGGTAATAGTAGTGCTAAGAAGAGCGCTAATAGAGAGTTAACCGTAATAATAACGACCACTGTAGCGTAAGTAATGTAGTTTATTATGAATATCATTAAAATTGACCCAAAAACAGGCCACACAACCACAATTCACCTCCGGGCGTCATTTATCGCTATTGCGGTGACCTTTGCTTTCACTGTTGTGTTCTCTGGTGGTGTATTAATAGGGGGATGGGAAACTAGAGCAAACGACTGGTTTGTTTCTGATGGAATAAACCCATCGCTAAGAGCTGATATTAAACGCCAGAAAGACGACGTAAGTGCAACAAAGCAGCTTGCGGAGGAGCAATTGGCTGCGTTGTCAGTAAAAATGGCAGAAGTTCAAGCAAGGGTTTTACGTTTAGATGCATTGGGTGAACGCCTTATTAAGGTTGCTAAGCTGCGAGGTGGAGAGTTTGATTTCTCTCAAGGCCCGGCAATGGGCGGGGAAAGTAACGATTCGACAGAATCTGCCTATCAAAAACCCAATTATTTGGTAGCACTCGAACAGCTTTCTTATGATGTTGATTATCGAGCTGAGCAACTTGATGTAATGGAAAGTCTATTGGCTAATAGGCAGCTGCAGAATGACGTCTATCTGGCGGGCCGACCTGTCAAATGGGGTTGGATGTCATCTCGATTTGGTCGTAGAAATGACCCTTTTACAGGCCGATTGGCGTGGCATAAAGGTGTTGATTTTGCTGGTAAAGACGGTTCTGATATCGTATCTGTAGGGTCCGGTGTTGTAACGTGGTCTGGTGAACGTTATGGGTATGGTTTGATGGTGGAAATCAGTCATGGAGGAGGGGTAGTGACGCGTTACGCTCATGCCAAAGAAGTATTGGTTAAGTTAGGTGATATTGTTAAGAAGGGGGAAACTGTTGCATTAATGGGAAGCACTGGACGTTCAACAGGACCTCATGTGCATTTTGAAGTTCGCAAAAATGGTAAAGCACTAGACCCTATTCGATATGTAAATCGGCGTGCCAAAGGATGAATGTGGCGTTGGTATTTGGGTTTCTGGGTCATCTCTTTTGTTAACTGGCTTTAGTGGTTGATAAACAGAGTGCTTTTTCTTTAGTGTGTTCTATTCATTCACTTTTTAAACCTGCCTGATACGTGAATCTATAGAGTATAGGTGTCTTTACTTGTGGCTCTTGTGGCTATATGCTCTGCTTTGCTTTTCTTTGCTCTGGCTTTTCTATTGTTGAAATTATGGGCTTATTAATTTTAGCGCATTACATGAAAGTAGGTTGATATGTTAGGAAGTGCTTTTCGTAAGGTTTTTGGAAGTAAAAATACTCGTGAATTAAAGCGTATGAGTAAGCTTGTGGTTGCGATTGGTGAACATGAGGAAGCTATAAAAGCGCTATCTGATGATGAGCTTAGAGCCAAAACTACAGAATTCCGAAAGCGCTTAGTTGAGGGTGAAACCCTTGATAACTTATTACCAGAATCTTTTTCTGTCGCTAGAGAGGCAGGTGTTAGGATTATGGGAATGCGTCATTTTGACGCCCAAATGGTTGGTGGCATTACCCTTCATGAAGGTCGCATTGCTGAAATGCGTACAGGTGAAGGAAAAACCTTAACGGCAACTTTGCCTGCTTATTTAAATGCGTTGCCAGGTAAAGGTGTTCATATTGTTACCGTCAATGATTATTTGGCGAGCCGAGATGCAGAGTGGATGCGTCCACTCTATGAGTTTTTGGGCCTCTCTGTCGGTGTGATTCTTTCGGGACAAAGCCCTGAAGATAAGCGAGCAGCTTATGAGTCCGACATTATTTATGGCACCAACAATGAATTTGGTTTTGATTATCTTCGTGACAATATGGCATTTGATCTTGATGAAAGGGCGCAAGGGCCTTTACATTTCGCCATAATAGATGAAGTCGATTCGATTTTGATCGATGAGGCAAGAACTCCTCTCATTATTTCTGGTCCGGCTGAAGATAGTTCGGAAATGTATATCGCTATTAATAAGCTGATACCTCGGCTAGAAAAAGGCCCAGAAGAAAGTGAGATTGAAGAAGATGCAGAGGCTGAAAGCCTTGGGCACTATTCTGTTGACCTCAAAAATCGTCAGGTTGAATTGACGGAAGTAGGTCATGAAATAATTGAAGAGATGTTATTAGAAATTGGTTTGTTGAAAGAAGGTGAGAGCCTCTATGCAGCCAATAATTTAAGCTTGTTGCATCATGTGCATGCAGGGTTAAAAGCTCATGTGTTGTTCCAGCGAGATGTTGATTATATCGTTCAGGGCGGGCAAATCGTAATTGTTGATGAGCATACAGGTCGTACCATGCCTGGGCGACGATGGTCTGAGGGTTTGCATCAAGCCGTTGAAGCAAAAGAGAAGGTTAATGTTCAGTCAGAGAATCAAACTCTAGCGTCTACTACGTTCCAGAATTATTTTAGAATTTATGAAAAACTGTCCGGCATGACGGGAACAGCGGACACAGAAGCGTTTGAATTTAACCAGATTTATGGGTTGGACGTGGTGGTTATTCCTACGAATAAACCGATGGTTCGTCAGGATTTAAATGATCTCATATACATGACAGCTGAAGAAAAGTACGAAGCTGTTCTTGATGATGTTAAAGAAAGTGCCGCTTTGGGGCGCCCTGTATTGGTGGGCACCGTTTCAATTGAAACATCTGAGATGTTATCCAAGTTTCTTAAGAAAAGTGGTATCAAGCATAAAGTACTAAACGCTAAATTCCATGAGCAAGAAGCTGAGATCATTGCTCAAGCGGGTAGCCCTGGCGCGGTCACCATTGCAACGAATATGGCTGGTCGTGGTACTGATATTGTACTGGGTGGTAACTGGCAAGCAGAAATAAATAACATACATGACCCTAGTGATGAAAAAATTGCAAGTATTAAGGCCCTGTGGGAAGAAAACCATAAGAAAGTGTTAGAAGCTGGTGGATTGCATATCATCGGTACTGAACGCCATGAATCGCGACGTATTGATAATCAGCTTCGTGGGCGTTCTGGTCGACAGGGTGATCCTGGTATTACTCGCTTTTACCTGTCACTAGAAGATAGCTTGATGCGTATCTTTGCATCAGACCGTGTTAAGGGGTTGATGCAAACCTTAGGTATGCAGCGAGGAGAGGCTATTGAGCACAAATGGGTAACTCGCTCTATTGAAAATGCACAGAAGAAAGTTGAAGGTCGTAACTTTGATATTCGTAAGTCATTACTTGAATATGATGATGTGGCAAATGATCAGCGTCGTGTTGTTTATGAACAGAGAAATGACATTTTGGTTGCAGAAGAAATTGCAGATAGTGTGATTGCCGTTCGCGAAGATGTAATCAGCGAGTTCGTTAGTGATTTTATTCCACCTCAAAGCATGGCTGAGCAGTGGGATGTGCCAGGTTTGGAAAAGGCGCTTGAAACTGACTTTAGGGCTCAAATGCCTGTGGCAAAGTGGTTGGATGATGACAAGTCGTTACACGAAGAGTCGTTACGTAAGAAAATTCTTGAAGAATTGGTTGCTTCGTACAACCTGAAAGAGAAGAAAGTTGAAGACCCATCGGTTATGCGTCAATTAGAAAAACAGGTCATGTTGGCAACGTTGGATCGATTATGGAAAGAGCATTTGGCGCATATGGATTATTTGCGACAAGGTATCCATTTACGTGGTTATGCACAAAAGAATCCTAAGCAAGAATACAAGCGCGAAGCATTTGAAATGTTTCAAAACTTCTTGCAAGAAACCAAGTTTGAAGTGATTCGCATATTATCGGGTGTTGAGCTACGTAGTCAGGACGAAGTAGAAGCGTTAGAGCAGCAACGTAGAGATGCAGCAGAGCGGGAAATGAAGTTGCAGCAAGAAAGCGGAGGTGGCTTGCCGGAACAAGAGCGCAATGAAGGCTCTGAAGCTGAACCATTTCAGCGGACGCAGCCTAAAGTTGGACGAAATGAGCCATGCCCTTGCGGTTCAGGTAAAAAGTATAAGCAGTGTCACGGTAAAATAGGCTAATAACCAACTGATATTAGATCGAAAAAAAACCGTGAAAAGGGCCTTTAATTAAGGCCCTTTTTTTTACAAATAATGAACGTTGTTAATCCGGAGGATTTATCATGGCGGTAGGCCCAAATACATTTCCAGTAATGCTGCCTATTAAAGGCTTTAAGCTAGGTACAACGTCAGCGGAAATAAAATATAAAGACCGTCGGGACCTTGTTGTTATGGAGGTTGCAGAGGGTGCAACAGTTGCGGGTGTTTTTACCATGAACCGTTTTTGTGCTGCGCCAGTGCAAATATGTCAAAAGCATCTTGCGGCAATGTCGGGGCAGCATACTGGGGTGGTAAGTCCTAAGCGTTATCTTGTTACGAATACTGGGTATGCCAATGCGGGTACCGGCCCTGATGGTTATAAAAATAGCATTGCTGTTTGTGAGCGGATGGCGACGATTGCGAATGTTAGTGTGGAGGATGTGTTTCCTTATTCAACGGGTGTTATTGGCGAACGCCTTCCCATTGAAACGATTAACGGTGCGTTAGAGCGTTGTGTGGAGAATCTTTCTGAGCAGGGATGGGAGGATGCTGCGAACGGGATTATGACAACGGATACGCGGCCAAAAGGCTCGTCTCGCAAACTGTCAATAGAGGGTGAAAGTGTTTCTATAACGGGCATATCAAAAGGCTCGGGCATGATTATGCCAAATATGGCAACCATGCTGGCTTATGTGGCGACAGATGTTGGTTTATCTCAAGCCCTTGCCGAAGATTTGTTAAAAGAAGCTGCTGATCAATCTTTCAATCAGGCGACGGTTGATGGTGATACATCGACAAATGACTCGTGCATGTTAATTGCAACCCATGAATCGGGCGTTGTTTTTCAAACTGAAAGTGATGAAGGCTACCAACAATTTAGAGAAGCCTTTATCGCCGTTTGTGTGGAACTTGCTCAGGCGATAATTCGTGATGGTGAGGGGGCGACGAAGTTTGTCACAGTGCGCGTTGAAGAGGCAAATAACCGAGATGAAGCGAGAGCTGTTGCTTATACCGTTGCGCACTCTCCTTTAGTGAAGACGGCATTGTTTGCGGCAGACCCCAATTGGGGGAGAATATTAGCAGCGATTGGCCGTGCTCCCATGAATGACTTGAATGTGGATGCAGTTTCGGTTTATTTGGATGACGTTTTACTGGCAGAGAAAGGCAGTGTTGCTCAGTCTTACCTGGAAGAAGACGGTTCGCGAATAATGGCTCAGGAAGAGTTCTATATTATTATTAAGTTGGGCAGAGGTAACGTTGCTGCGGATGTGTGGACCTGTGATTTTTCTTACGACTACGTAAAGATTAATGCAGATTATCGATCCTAATCATAGCCCTAGCTTTAGGACTATGTGCTGCCGTGAGGCTGTATTGTGACAAAAAAAACGATTCATGTTGTTGCAGCAGTTATATGTGATGAAAGCGGTAAGATTTTAATAGCCAAGCGAGCTGCTAATGTGCATCAGGGCGGGTTATGGGAATTCCCTGGAGGCAAGGTCGAGGCTAGTGAGCAAGCCTCTCAAGCGCTGGTTCGTGAGTTGCAAGAAGAGCTGAATATTACTGCTACTGAGTATCGCCCTTTAATTCAGGTTCATCATGATTATACGGATAAGTCTGTGTTTTTGGATGTATGGAAGGTCACTCAATTTGTTGGTGACCCTATCGACAATAATGGCGTGGGTGCCGAGGGACAACCGGTTCAATGGGTTCGACCCGCAGAGCTTCATTGTTGGGCGTTTCCTACCGCCAATGCTGCTATTGTTAAAGCCGCTCAACTACCTTCAGATTATGTTATTACGCCTGACCTAAAGGGTACAGATGACAAAGATGAAATAACCTCATTCTTGCAATATGTGAAAAGCGTGCTGCAGCAAGGGCATCAGTTGTTACAACTAAGAACAAAATCGTTAGGTAAAGACGTGCAAGAAATGCTTGCTTTGCAGGTTCTAACGTTGTGTCGGCAATTTAACGCAATTTTGATGATAAATAGTGATTTGGGTTGTTTGAGTGATTTGAGCTGTTTTTTGTTCGATCAGGGTGAGCTGGACGTAGGTTTACACCTGACAGGGCGCTCGCTAGATGAGCTAAATGAAAAGCCTTTAGGGTATCGTTTCGTTGCTGCATCGTGTCATGGCATTGATGATATACGGAAGGCTGAAAAGCTTGGGCTTGATTTTGTTACCCTGTCACCGGTACTGAAAACACGGTCGCACCCTGGTGTCAAAGTGCTTGGTGGGGCGGCATTTTCTGAAGTGGTAAAAGGGGCCTGTATTCCTGTTTATGCACTGGGTGGTATGACGATGGAATGCAAAGAGCAGATGATTGATTTAGGCGCACAAGGAATAGCGTCAATTAGTGCTTATAGCTTTTAGGACTCTAAGTGTTTTTGTAACCCTTATAATTCGACCTTAATGCAAGCGATCCTCTGATGGTATGCCATCACCAAACTCGGGGTTTAGTTCTTCAATAGATTCAAATGCTTCAATGGATGGCGTACCAGGTATTGTATGACCTTCGTTTGCCCACTCTCCTAAATCAATTAATTTACAGCGTTCGCTACAGAACGGACGGGATGTATTCCCTTCACTCCATTCGCTGTCTTTTTTACAGGTTGGGCATGCTACTCTCATGATGTAATCCTGATTTACTGTGCGCTTGCAAGGGCAAGGTAGTTGTTGTGTAAAGCATCTACCTTGTTATGTAGTTCGTTCAAGGTTTTATCGTTAGTAATAACGTCATCCGCTTTTCTTAGTCGTGTTTCTCTGTCCATTTGTACATCAATTATTGCTTTTACACCATCCTCTGTAGCATCGTCACGACTTACGGTTCGTGTGATTTGGGTTTCTACGGGCACATCGATAACCAGAATGCGTTGTGCCATTTGATGTTGAGCGCTTTCCAATAACAAGGGGGATACTAAGACGGTATAAGGTGATTGGCTAGCCTGTAACTGAGACATTATTTCTTGGCCAATAAGCGGATGAGTCAATTGTTCAAGCCATTTTCGCTCATCAGGGTTGCTAAACACAATGTCTCTTAATGCTCGGCGGTCCAGTGTGCCATCTTCAGCTATAGCATTGGGGCCAAAGTGAGCTTCAATTTCAGTTAATGCAGGACGCCCCGGTTCAACGATAACACGAGATGCAAGGTCGGCATCAACAACAGTGATACCAAGAGATTGGAAACGATCAGTTACTGCCGTTTTACCGCTACCGATACCGCCAGTGACACCTATAACAAGACTCATAATATCTGATACTTATAATAATGAATGATCGCATCGCCCCAAAAAAATGAAATCCAGCCCGCAATGGCTAGATAAGGGCCAAATGCAAAGGGTATGTTTTTGTCACGGCCTTTGATAAGGATAAAGGATATCCCTATTACAGATCCAACGAGAGAGGAGAGTAGGATTATGAGGGGTAACACCTCCCAGCCCATCCATGCACCTAGCGCTGCTAATAGTTTAAAGTCACCAAATCCCATGCCCTCTTTGCCTGTGACGAGCTTAAACAGTTGGTAAATTGACCACAGGGATAAGTAACCCGCAGCGGCACCAATGACTGCGCTTTCTAGTGGTACGAACATGGCATTGATGTTTAGCAGTAACCCAAGCCATAGTAAGGGTAGGGTGATTTGGTCCGGCAGTATGTGATGATCGTAATCAATCATCGTTAGGCAGACAAATGACCAAGTAAGAACGAGAATTGCTAGCATTTCAACACTAGCGCCAAGCTTATAGGTGACGAACGCGGATAAAATGCCGGTTGCTAGCTCAACGGCAGGGTAACGTATTGAAATGCCTGTCTTGCAGTTACTGCACTTTCCTCGTAAAAAGAGGTAGCTGATGACGGGGATATTTTCATACCACTTTATCTCGTGGCCGCATTTTGGACATGTAGAATTAGGTGTTGCTAGATTAAAAGTGCCAGATTTGAAATCTTTCGGGTCTTCTTCTAATTCTTTGGGGAGTGACCCATAGATTTCCTCGATAAACTCGCGTGTATTTTTAAGCCAGTCTTTGAAAAGCATGAGTGGCGTTCGGTATATCACAACGTTAAAGAAGCTGCCGAAGATAAGGCCGAATAAAAAAACAACCCCGATTAAATAATCGGGGTTGTTTTGGAAGTAGTAGAGTAAGTTGTTTGTTGTTTGCATACTGTGTTATATCACTTGTCCCATTTGGAAAATAGGGAGATACATCGCAATGATCAAGCCCCCAATCACAACCCCTAGAAAAGACATTATTATAGGCTCCATCATACTTGTGAGACCATCTACGGCACTGTCGACTTCATCTTCGTAATAATTTGCTACTTTGTCGAGCATGTCATCTAGCGCGCCAGATTCTTCTCCAATGGCTACCATCTGTATTGCCATTGGAGGGAACACGCCTGTTGCTCGCATAGACGTATTAAGCTGGGTCCCGGCAGAAACTTCTTCTTTTACCGTGTTAACTGCGTTGCGATAGACAACATTGCCAGTGGCGCCTGCCACGGATATTAACGCTTCAACTAAGGGTACGCCTGCTGAAAAAGTGGTCGATAATGTTCTTGCAAACCGAGCAATGGTTGCTTTATAGATAATATCACCTACAACGGGTAACTTTAATATAGTTCTGTCGAAGCCATCGTTAAACGCTTGTGATCTGGCCCTGGCTTGTCTAAACGAAAATGCACTTGCAATAAGCCCCCCTAACACAGCATACCACCATTCTTGTAGCCATTCGGATAGCCCTAAAACAAATTGTGTAAATGCCGGCAATTCTGCCCCAAAGTCAGCGAACATGCCTTCGAATACCGGGACTACTTTTAATAAAAGGATTGCAGTTACAATTCCCGCTACGACCAGCACTGTTACAGGGTACTTCATCGCTTTTTTGATTTTAAGCTTAAGCGCTTCAGATTTTTCTTTGTAGACTGCAATTCGATCTAGCATTGTTTCAAGCGCCCCTGCTTGCTCGCCAGCATCAACGAGGCTGCAGAAAAGATCATCAAAGTGCGCGGGGTGTTTAGCAATAGCGGATGCCAGGCTGTTACCTGCTTCGACTTCCATTTTGATTTTAAGCACAAGGTCTCGCATCGATGGGTTTTCCAGCCCATCAGCGACTATTTCAAAGGATTGAACAAGAGGTACGCCAGCTTTCATCATTGTCGCTAATTGTCTGGAAAATATAGCGATGTCCATCGGCGATATTTTCTTCCCTGCGCTGGCAAATAACTCCTTGGGTTTTTTTCTGACTTTTTTAGCGTTAATTCCTTGTTTTCTAAGGGTTGCGCGAACAATTGTCATGTTGGCAGCAGTTGTCTCCCCTTTGATTTTGTTGCCCTTCTTGTCAGTACCTTCCCATTTGAATATGGTAGAACTTGGCGCCTGTTTTGACTTCGCTTTTTGTTGAATTGCCGTTGCCATGTTAATGTCCTGTTGTGACCCTGTTAACTTCTTCGAGGCTTGTTACTCCTTGGCGTGCTTTTTCAAGCCCGCTTGCGCGCAAGTCGTTAAACCCTTCTTCTCTTGCTGCATCTGCTATTTGTATAGCATTCCCATCTTCCATGATGATTCGCCCAATCTTGTCGGTTATTTTTACCACTTCATAAATGCCAACGCGGCCTTTATAGCCGGCTGCGCATTTGTCGCACCCAACGGCTTTGTATAGGGACAATGATTCCACTTCGCCTTCAGTATAGCCTTCTGCTATTAACGCTTCATGAGGAACTTCGGCAGGTTCTTTACAATGCTTGCAGAGTCTGCGAGCAAGGCGTTGGGCTATAATCAAAGATACAGATGTTGCTATATTAAACGAAGGAACGCCCATATTCCTTAGACGGGTTAACGTTTCTGGCGCGCTGTTGGTGTGAAGTGTCGATAGTACAAGGTGACCGGTTTGCGCCGCTTTAATGGCAATTTCGCCTGTTTCTAGGTCTCGAATTTCTCCAACCATTACGATATCAGGATCCTGACGCAAGAAAGCCCTGAGGGCGGTGCCGAAATTCAATCCAACTTTAGCATATACGTTCACTTGATTGATGCCCTCTAGATTGATTTCTACAGGGTCTTCGGCGGTAGATATATTTCTTTCAGGGGTGTTGAGAATATTAAGCCCGGTATATAAAGAAACGGTTTTGCCGCTGCCGGTAGGCCCGGTTACTAATATCATTCCCTGGGGTTGATCCAATGCATCGAGGAAAAGCTTTTTCTGATCCTCTTCGTAGCCCAGCGCATCAATGCCCAGTTTTGCACTATCGGGGTCCAATATTCGTAATACCACCTTTTCTCCAAATAGGGTGGGCAGGGTACTAACTCGGAAGTCAATAGCTCTCGTTTTGGAAAGTTTTAGTTTAATTCGACCATCTTGAGGAACCCGTCGCTCAGAAATGTCCATGCGGGACATGACTTTTAAGCGGGCCGCTAATTTGCCCGAAAGGTTGACAGGCGGGCGGGCCGCTTCTTTTAATATGCCATCTGTTCTAAAGCGGATTCGGTATGCTTTTTCGTAAGGCTCAAAGTGTATATCTGAGGCCCCCGTTTTAATAGCATCTAGCAGGATCTTATTTATAAAACGAACTATTGGGGCATCGTCACCTTCATTGTCTGCTTCTGCCTCTTTTACCTCGCCACTTTCAATATCAAGATCATCGAGATCGGTGTCACCCATATCATCGAAGGAGGTGTCTTGCTGATCAAGAAAGCTTTCAATTGTCTCATGTAACCGGTCTTCTGCTGCAACAACAGTTTCAACGTTCAAACCCGTATTGAACTTTATCTCATCAATTGCGTGAAGGTTTGTTGGATCTGAAACGGCGATAAACAACCTGGTACCGCGCTTGTATAATGGTAAAGCTCTGTGTTTTCGAATCAGTGCTTCGGTGACAAGGTCTTTTGGAAATATTTCTGGATCTAAGGCTTGTAAGTCGACGATTGGGGTGCCGAATTCATCTGCTGCGACCTCTGCAAGTAAGCTGGCATTGATGATTTCATTTTGAACAAGATAGGTAACAAGAGGGATTTTTTGAGCGAGAGCAGAGTTGGTTGCCTCATGTATCGCTGAGTCTTGTATCAGACCATCGGTTAAGAGTCGTTTGGCAAGGCCGCTTAACAATGCGTTGTTGTTGCTCATTATTTGTACTTCACCTATTTCTACTTAGATGTACGGAATTTTAATTACTAAGCATAACGTGTTTTATGCACTTGCTTAATAGTTTAGTTCGAAATTGTTGTGTTGTTTAAGGATAGTCAGTAAATGAGAAGTATGTAATTGTCCTGTTGGGTAAAAAGTGACAAATATGGGCATGTTGTTTTAATTGTTTTGTAGTGAATGAGCTAAACTTTATTGATTATTTCTTTATTTTCAATGCCTTAAATGTAGTTGTGCTGGTTGGCATAGTGTTTGCTGTTAGATATATGTCTAACACAACATTGAATTAAAATCTGGAGAAACAAATATGAGAATGCAAAAAGGTTTTACACTGATTGAACTTATGATCGTTGTTGCAATTATTGGTATTTTGGCCGCTGTTGCGATTCCTCAATACTCTGACTATGTGACAAAGAGTAAGGTTTCAGAAGTAATGGTTTTGGCTGATGGTGCAAAAACAGGCTTGTATGAGCGGTATTCTGATAGTGGAGCGTTTCCTGGTATAGCAGCAGATATTTTAAATGTTGCGATTGTTGCTGGATTCGAGGACTCAGAATATATTTTATCTTCTACGCCCACTTTTACGAGTGATGACGTCATTATATATAATAATATCTTAGAGAACCTTGGTGGCATTGCTGATGGAACGACTCTTGGTTTCGCATTTAATGGCCTTGGTTCGACATTTAAAATGGATTGCACTGCAGCCGGCGTTGCGGGAACTTCTTTGCAAGAGAAGTATCTTCCTAAGCCATGTCGTGCATAATGTAATTTGAACGTTGTTTGATAAAAAAAGGGCGATAATATCGCCCTTTTTTTATTGTTGAAGTTGGATGTATTGGAATGAATCGTTTTCGCGCTGCAGCTATACATTTGTTATTGAGCTTGATTCTCTTGAGTGTTGCTTTCCTGGTGATGCGTCTGTACTTGTATCCCTCGTTCTATTTTTCAGCCAATAGTGGTTGGGGCATATTGGTGGTCGTTGCTGGCGTGGATTTGATTGTAGGCCCTTTTTTGACGGGGGTTGTGTATGCTCCGGGGAAAAAATCTCTTAAGTTCGATTTGACAATTATTATGTTGCTTCAACTGGTAGCATTTGGATATGGTGCCATTGCAATTTATAAAGAGCGTCCAATGTATGCAGTTTTCTATATAGATGCTTTTGAAATTGTTACGGCCTATGAGTTGTTTCAGTCTAATCCCGATATGACGGAGTTTCCTGATGTGAGTGGTACTGGCGTCTGGCCGCAGGTAGTCTACGCTGCTTACCCCGAACGTGGTGAACCACGAAGAAAATATACGCGAGAAATTAAGGACGGCGCACCGAGGATTCCTCAACGGTTTACATCTTACAGAGCAATTGGTGAGGATAATTTACCGTTAATTATCCAGCGTGGAATGTCAGCAGAATCCTTATTGGAGGCCTATGATGTGCCTTTGGCATCATTAGAAAAGGAAAATATCATGCCTGAGCGTTATCATGAGGTCGCTTTTTACCCAGTCTATGGAAAAAATATTAACCTAGTGATTGCCCTGAATAGAAGTACAGGGGGGATTTTGTCTGAAGTAGATAAGCAGTGAATGCTTTTGAATTTATAGGTTTGTTAGTTTTGTATGTGTGTCGAGGTATTAACTCATCCCACAAACCGCATCGATAAATCAACAGCCCGACAATCTTTCGTCAAAACGCCAATAGAAACAAAGTCCACTCCCGTTTCTGCAATCCCTCTCAGTGATTCATCCGTAACGCCCCCAGAAGCCTCAAGCTTTGCCTTCCCATCTGCAAGCTCAACGCCTTCACGCATCATATCCAATGAAAAGTTATCCAACATAATGGTATCTGCACCTGCATCTAAAGCCTGACGAAGCTCATCCATACTTTCCACTTCAACTTCTACAGGCTTGCCTGGCTGTTGTTTCTTTGCCGTAGTAATAGCATTCTCAATAGACCCACAGGCAGCAATATGGTTCTCTTTAATCAAATATGCATCATACAACCCCATACGGTGATTAAAACATCCGCCACAGGTCACGGCGTATTTCTGGGCAGACCGTAAACCTGGGATTGTTTTACGAGTATCCAGTAACTTAACGCCGGTGCCTTCCACTATTTTCGCATATTTCTTACAAGTAGTTGCAGTTCCTGAAAGGGACTGTAAAAAGTTCAGTGCACACCGTTCACCTGTTAGTAAGCTACGAGCCTTACCTTCTAGTAAAAAAAGCGCTTGGTTAGGTTCTACATTATCACCATCTTTCACATGCCATGTAACAACAACGTCTGGGTCAACCTGTTTAAACACCTCGTCAACCCAAGCAACACCACATAACACGGCATGCTCACGAGTAATTATCGTAGCTTTTGCGGTTTCAGTCTCTGGGATTAGCGCGGCAGTAATATCGCCGTCACGAACGTCCTCTTCAAGTGACCAAGCGACAGTTTTTTGTATGTCGGCTTGAAGGTATGGGTTGTTTGATGGCGTTGGTGACGAATTCTGTGGCATGGTTGTTCTCAATCGTTATGTTTGGAAAAGTACGTTTTACTAAGGCTAAATACCACAGGACTGAGCACTATAAGTGCAATCAAGTTAGGTATTGCCATCATCGCATTAAGCGCATCGGCCAGTGACCAAATAAAATCCATAGACACCGCGGTACCTAATGGAACTGCAATAACCCAAAGTACGCGAAATGGCATTATCGCTTTTGGCCCAAACAAAAAAGCCGTGCAACGTTCGCTGTAGTAACTCCATCCTAAAATGGTGGTGAAGGCAAAGACCGCTAACCCAAGGCTAACGATGTAGTTGCCACCAGGCAACGCAGTATTAAAGGCTAGGGTTGATAAGCTTGCGCCGCTTTCGCCACTTGTCCATGCGCCAGTGACAATAATTACCAGGCCGGTGATTGTACAGATGATTATGGTATCAATAAAGGTACCGAGCATGGCAATGGTGCCTTGGCGAACGGGATTGTCAGTTTGGGCAGCAGCATGAGCGATAGGAGCGCTACCTAACCCTGCTTCATTGGAAAACACGCCTCGTGCCACACCAAACCGAATTGCAGCCCAAACAGTCGCACCAGCAAACCCCCCTGCAGCGCTAGTAGGATTAAATGCATGAGTGAAAATCAAGTTAAAGGCAGCAGGGATTTCTTCTGCATTGATGGCCAAGGTAACCAGTCCCGCGACTACATATAGTATAGCCATCAATGGAACGAGCTTTCCGGCGACTTTTGCTAGGCGTTGAATGCCACCTAGCAGCACCATCGCGACTAATACTGCCAGTGTGATTCCGGTAACAAGAGGGGCTACACCAAAGGTGCTTTCAAGTGCATCAGCAACCGAATTGGATTGCACGGTATTACCAATCCCAAAACCCGCTAACATGCCAAATATGGCAAAGGCGATACCGAGCCATTTCCAGTGTTCTCCCATCCCGTTTTTGATGTAATACATGGGGCCGCCAACAAAGTTGCCCTCATTGTCCTTCTCTCGAAAGTGAACAGCACAAACTGCTTCTGCGTATTTAGTTGCCATGCCGACTAGCGCTATACACCACATCCAAAACAAGGCGCCGGGTCCGCCGGAGAATATAGCGGTTGCAACGCCTGCAATGTTGCCCGTGCCAATGGTGGCAGAGAGTGACGTCATTAAGGCATTAAAAGGGCTGATTTGACCGTCACCTTGTTCTTTTCTGCCTGCCCATAGCTGCTTAAAAGCGTAACCAATTTTTCGTAAAGGGATCGCTTTTAAGCCGATGGTTAAATAGATTCCAGTAAAGGCCAACGCAAAGAGCATGGGCGGGCCCCAAAGAATTTGTCCGCTGATGAAGGATAATGACGATTCTATGGTTTCCATGCCGAAGGCCTTATATAGTGATGAGACGTGTGTTTTATAAGCAAAATCGCTGGGATGAATGTTTTCCAATATGATTTCGGTTAGAAAAATTCAAAACAGAATAAGGGTTGAAGTGTACGTTAAAAATATCAAACCTGTATAGGTTCAATGACTTAACGCGAAGCCGGAGGGGGCGGGAATAGGTGAGCCAGAATACTGTCATTTCCCGATCAAAAAAGAGTCAATTTTTATGTGATTCGGTTCACGCAATAGGTTTTACCCTCTATTTTGTACAAAAAATAAGCCTATACTCAATTCATAAGGTTCGAGATGGTTAATAAACGCCCATTTTTGTCAGTTGGCTAAACAATCTTGAAGTTCAGAAGAGATTTTTTGAAGTAATATTTGTAACGGTATTGTCGAGGCGTTGTTATGGTACAGAAGCCCAATCTCAAATGCGTATCCACTACGGCGAAAGCTGAGGGTGAGCAGATGAATAAAAAAAATACCGTACAGAATATTCGGCTACCGTCTCTTTACAAAGAATTGAGGAATTTGGTGCTGGAGGATTTGCATCAACTGATGGGCGGTATGTTTGGCCAGGCCGATGATGTGTTTTTTGAGTCGGCAGAAAAGGCTGGAAATACTCAAGAGCAAGAAGCACATTTAGCCGCTATGAGAAAAGTGCGCCTGCTTCGGAAAAGTATTGAACGTAAGTTATATAAAAACATTGCCAATATATTTAAAGAATTTCCTGACCCGTCGTCGCCTTTAAATCAACCAGTGATTGAGGCCATATCCAGTGTGGATGAGCTTTCTCTCATGCAGGTTGATGATGTTGAGGAAAATGTTGCAATAGAGTCGATGGTGTCTCGAACATCCAATGAGAACAATCAAGGACTTGTGCACTTTACTCAGCGTTTAGATGTGCTGGCTATGAATGTAGAGGTGTCTTCTAGCAATATCCCCTTGTCGCCTCGACATGTCTGCGGAGCGTTTCGTGATGCTATTGAAGAGCTAACGCTTGAGATCAAATACAAGCTTATTGTTTATAAGCTATTTGAACGACATGTACTTAACAATTTTCATAAAGTGCTGGACCATGGCAATCAGCTAATGGCTAGTGCTGGAGTGCTGGTGGATCAAAATGCACTCCAGCAACATAATCAATCAACCGTCCAGTCTCCTGCTGTACAGACTACAACTCGGGGGTTAGGGCAGGGAATGCCGTCGCAGGGGAGCTCATCGCAGCAGTCATTCTCACAACAAAATCCAGTTCAACAAAACTCAGTTCAACAAGCTGACAATCAACAGCAAGCTACTTATGGTCATGTTGATCCGCAGCAGAATGCCTTCGTTGGGCAATTGCACGATCTAATGTCGTCAATTCGTGGGTCTTCTTTTTCTGTAGGTACGACCCAGTTCTCGAATCCCGTGATTGGTTCTATGCATCCTACAGCTAACGCTATTGGCATGCCGGATCTTGTAAGTGTTTTATCGGGGATTCAACAGACGCAACCATCACTGGCTTCTGCCATTAGCGCAGGTTCTGTGTCTAGCGTGGCGTTGACGGATTTGTTATCAAATGAAATTAATAGCCGCACAGCGCAAAAGGGCCCGGAAAAGGTTGCTGATGTTGACTCTGATCTGATCAATCTGGTTTCAATGCTATTTGATTTTATTCTGGATGATAAAAGTTTGCCAACACCCATTAAAGTGTTGATTGGCCGGTTACAGATACCAATGATCAAAGTGGCCATGTTGGATCAGGCATTTTTTGCAAGAGGCAGTCACCCCGCCCGCAGGCTGCTGAATAATTTAGCAAGAGCTGGGATTGGCCTGTCAGGAATTAAGGTGCGTTTGGCTAAAGACCCTGTTTATGAAAAAATCCGCTCTACGGTGCAAACTATACTGGATGATTTCAGTGATAATGTTGAGTTGTTTGAAGCATTAGATGCTGCTTTTACTGACTTTGTTGATATTGAAGAGAGGCGTTCAATACTCATTGAGCAAAGGACTAGAACAGCGGAAGAGGGGCGAGCGAAGTCTGATATTGCAAAATGTGATACTGAAAAAGCGATTAAAGACTGTATAGCCAGTTCAGCTGTGCCAGAGGCGGTCATAAAAATACTCAGTGACCCTTGGAGCAAGGTGTTGTATTTGTCTCACCTAAAAGAGGGTGGAGAATCCAGAGATTTTCAAAAGAAAGTTATGGTTGCAAAACACTTGATCAAAAGTGTGACACCTCCTGAAAACAATAATGAGCGAAAATTTCTATATGACATAATTCCTACGTTGCTAAAACGCTTAAAAGAAGGCTTTGATAGCATTTCTTATAACCCGTTTGATGCAAATGAAATGTTATTGGCGTTAGAGTCAGCCCAAATGAAGGTGCTTCGAGAAAAGACCTCTGAATCGATCGAACAAGAAGAGCAAGGTTCCAGCGAAGCTGTAGATAGCTTATTGGAGGCGATATCTAATGACATTAATCAATTAGGCTCAATATCAAAGCGAGGTTTAAATTCATCTGTAAAAGATAATGCTCCTAATGAGAAAAGCGTGGGGGCAGCAGCTCAACATATTAAAAAGCCTTCTCGCGTAACCTCATTAGATATTACTAAAATGCCGTCAAATCCAGCAGTATCCATAAAACTGGATGAGCTGGCGGTGGATGATACGGATTATCTAAAAGCCAAAGCGATGGCGGTGGGGAGTTGGGTGAATATTAATGAAACCCCTGAAAGAGGCCCTGAAAGCGCAGTGCGTTGCAAATTGGCTGCATATATTAAATCTGCGGACAGAATGATTTTTGTTAACCGTAGCGGTATTAAAGTATCTGAGCACAGCATGTTAGGCTTAGCATATGCATTTAAACAAAAAAGTATCACTGTGATAGATGATGCCCTTTTATTCGACAAAGCGTTAGAAAATGTGATTGGTAGTTTACGAAAAGTGCGCCATTCATCTCTGTAGAGTTTTCCTCCTCCTGCTTTGGGCCCCCAGGTTTAGACCTACTGGAGAGGCCTTTCTTTTTTGTGGTAGAGTTTGGCATTCCTAAATTAACGCGGAACAGCACAACGTGCAGATTATTGACCACCTCCTAGATTCAGCTCGCCAAGTCCCTTCCCCTAATTGTGGCGACCGACCCAACCAAGACGATGTTGACCTTATTGTGATTCATTCAATCAGTTTACCTCCCGGACAATATGGTGGTGAGCAGATAGAACAATTTTTTTGCAATGCGCTGGATTGTACAGAGCACCCGTACTTTCAACGAATAGAAGGTTTACAGGTGTCGGCACACCTTCTAATTCGCCGTAGTGGGGAGGTGATTCAGTTTGTCCCATTTAACCGGCGGGCATGGCATGCAGGAAAGTCCAGTTACAAGGGGAGGAGTGATTGTAATGACTTCTCCATCGGCATTGAATTGGAAGGTGCTGACGTAGAGGCTTATGAAAAGAGGCAATACCAACAGTTAGCTCTGGCTTGCTTTGCGTTGGAGGCTGCTTACCCGAAGATTTCGTTACAAGGTATTACCGGGCACTCAGATATATCCCCGGGTAGAAAGACTGACCCTGGGGAAGGGTTTGATTGGCAGTATTTCTCGTCACTCTTGCGTAAGACGAGGGGAGTGTAAGGCGTGGTATGTGTAAGGTCCGAGGTAAAAGGTGAATAGGATGCAGTAGGGTTAGAGGTAGGCTATTAATTGTGAGCTATAAAGGTTAGGCTTGAATGCGATCGATATATCATACTAATCCTTCAACCAAACTGGGTTTATATTCTATAGTTTACCTATGATCTTATTAGCCATTCTTTTAGCATTACTTGCCACACGACAAGCTGTTGTTCCTGAATATTTTTATGAGCGTCGGTGGGGAAATCAATACCTTTCACTTTTTGAGCGCTGGGGGCTGGGGAAGCGCTTTCACCCCGCGGTGTGTTATGCGGCATTCGTGGCGCCTTTGATGATCCTATGTTGGGTCATAGGAACGTTACAGACGGCGTGGATGTATGATGTTGTTGATCTTGTGTTTAGTATTGTTCTGTTAGTCTCTATTCTTGGTGATCGTCAGTTAGAAAGTTCAATGCAGCCGTTTTTAAAGCGTTGGCGGGCGCAAGAGTGGCAAGCAGCTTATGTCCATGGTGAAAAACTGTTCCATTATAGTAAGATTGTTAGTCCGGGTGAAATGCTAACACAGACAGTGACGTTATTTCTTCTGCGTATTAATCAGGTTTTGTTTGCTCCAATATTTTGGTTCGCCATTTTTGGTAGCGCAGGATTGATGATGTATATACTTACCTATATAGCTGCTCAACCCAGGCAGGATAAGGTTTCTCGTAAGGAAAATGTGCCCTGGAGAATGATTGCACAAGAGTTTTTACAAGCGCTGGACGGCGTTCCTGCGCGTGCTATTGCGTTGAGTATTTCGTTACTGTGTTTTAATCGAAAAGCGTTGGTTGTTGCCTTTCGTCGGTACCGTGTTACCGATAGGGAGGCGGAAATTGTGTTAAAACTGGCAACAAAATCAGGGTTGGATTTTGGAGAGTTGCCAGATGATCAGGAAGTGTTGGCGTCTGAAGGGTCAAGTCGCATTCACTCTGTGCAGGATCTGAAAAGCAATATTTTGATATTTTGGGTAATTATTATCGCAGTATGTTCATTACTGGGCTTAGCATGGTAGTGCACCAACAGAAGTCAAAATGATTCTAACTGCACGTTACTTGTGCGCATGTTGGGCATAAATGGCGCAAATTTATTGATTGCCCCTATACTTTGATCAGCTGTTAATAGTTTGTTGCAATAATCAGCTCTTGAAGCTTAATTTGTGTTGTGACTGTGCGGTCTGTTTGGCTACAATGCCCGCAATTACAAGGTCTTATCTAGAATACACTGTATACATGATGTGTCTAGAGTTCAAATGTTATACGTAGCATGTTATTAATTTCATGCTGTGTTTATTGGTTTATGGGGAGTAAAAAAGCATGGCAACGGGACGCTTCTATGATGATGTTGATGCAGCAGAAACGGCTGAATGGCTAGATGCCTTTGAGTCGGTGTTGCAAGAGGAAGGTGCAGGCCGAGCAGGTTATTTATTGGAGCGATTGTCTGAACATGCACGCGTCAGTGGCGTGCAGCTATCCAATCTAAATACGCCCTATACCAATACAATTTTGCCAAATAATGAGGCTACTTATGGGGGTGATCCCTATATGGAGCGCCGTATCCGCTCATTAATTCGTTGGAACGCGTTAGCAATGGTAATGCGCGCAAATTTGAGTGACGACGAATTAGGTGGTCATATTTCAAGTTTTGCATCATCTGCAACCTTGTTGGATGTGGCATTTAATCATTTTTTCCATGCACCGAATGAATATCACGGCGGCGATTTGGTTTTTTATCAGGGGCACTCTTCTCCTGGTATTTATGCTCGTGCTTTTGTTGAAGGGCGATTAACGGAAGAGCAGCTTGTTAATTATCGGCGAGAGGTTGATGGCAAAGGTTTATCATCTTATCCGCACCCTTGGTTAATGCCTGATTTTTGGCAATTTCCAACAGTGTCCATGGGCCTAGGTCCAATACAGGCGATATATCAAGCGCATTTCATGAAGTACCTACAGAATCGTGAATTGATTAAAGATACTGATCGTAAAGTATGGGCTTATTTGGGTGATGGTGAAACGGATGAGCCGGAATCATTAGGCGTTATTTCTCTTGCTGGACGAGAGAAATTGGATAACCTAGTGTTTGTTGTTAACTGTAATCTACAGCGACTGGATGGACCTGTTCGCGGTAATGGGAAAATCATTCAAGAGCTAGAAGGGATATTTAGAGGGGCCGGCTGGAACGTTATTAAAGTCATTTGGGGACGTCGCTGGGATCCTCTATTAGCCAAAGATACAACTGGTGTTTTGCGAAAACGTATGGAAGAGGTGGTTGATGGTGAATATCAAGCGTATAAAACGCATGGTGGAGCCTATACCCGAGAGCATTTCTTTAATAAGTACCCTGAACTGAAAGAAATGGTTGCTGATATGACTGATGATGAGATTTATGATCTTAATCGCGGCGGTCATGACCCTTATAAAATGTATGCAGCTTACAATGAGGCGGTAAATCATAAAGGTCAGCCCACGGTCATTCTTGCAAAAACAGTTAAAGGCTATGGTACGGGAACCGGAGAAGCGCAGAACAATACCCATGGTATTAAGAAGTTGGATATGGACAGCTTAAAAGCTTTCCGTGATCGCTTCGATATGCCTTTTACTGATGATGAACTAAAGACAGTTCCGTTTTACCGTCCTGAAGAAAGTAGCAATGAGATGCGGTATATGCGTGAGCGCCGTAATGCGCTGGGTGGGCATATGCCGCAGCGACGAACCGATTGTGAAACTCTGGATATTCCAGAGTTGGGTGTGTTTGGAAATCTGATTGAAGGTTCTAGCGGTCGAGAAATATCTACAACGATGGCTTTTGTTCGTATGATGTCATCGTTGATTAAGCAAAAAAGTATTGGCGAACGTGTTGTGCCGATTGTACCTGATGAAGCCCGTACGTTTGGTATGGAAGGTATGTTTAGACAGCTCGGTATTTATTCTTCGGTAGGACAATTGTATCAACCAGAGGATGCTTCTCAGATCATGTATTATCGAGAAGATAAAAAGGGACGGATTTTAGAAGAAGGGATAAACGAGGCGGGAGCGATGTCTGCATGGATTGCTGCAGCAACGTCTTATTCGGTGAATGATTACCCGATGATCCCATTTTATATTTTTTACTCTATGTTTGGGTTTCAGCGTATTGGCGACCTTGCATGGGCGGCGGGAGACTCACAGGCACGAGGTTTTTTGATGGGCGCTACCGCAGGTAGAACCACATTAAACGGGGAGGGGCTACAACACCAAGATGGCCATGGTCATGTGTTGGCGTCAACGATTCCAAATTGTGTTGCCTATGATCCTGTGTATGCCTATGAGCTTGCGGTGATTATCCATGACGGGTTACGCCGGATGTATCAAGAAAAAGAAAATGTATTTTATTACCTTACAGTGATGAATGAGAACTATGTGCACCCTGCAATGCCAGAAGGAGCCGAAGAGGGCATTCTGAAAGGCATGTATTTATTTAAGGAAAATACCAGTAACAATAAGTTGAATGTTCAGCTACTGGGCAGTGGAACAATTTTTCGAGAAGTAGAAGCCGCAGCAGATATTTTACAAGAAGTTTACGGTGTTTCTTCAAATGTTTGGAGTGTCACCAGTTTTACAGAGTTGCGTAAAGAAGGGTTGGCAGTTCAGCGTTGGAATATGTTGCACCCAGATGAAGAAGCCAAAGTGCCTTATGTAACAAGTTTGCTGAGAGGCCATAAATCACCTGTTATTGCTGCGACAGACTATATCAAAACCCATGCTGATCAGATTCGACCCTTTGTACGTAACCATTATACATCGCTTGGGACGGATGGTTTTGGGCGTAGTGATTCTCGTGAAAAGTTACGACACTTTTTTGAAGTTGATCGTTATTTTATTACGGTTGCAGCGCTTAATGCACTTGCAGACAAAGGTATGATCGGACGAAGCAAGGTTGCTGAGGCAATCGCCCGATTTAATATTGACCCTGAAAAAGTCAATCCGGCTACTTCATAAATCATCGAGTAAGGAGAATAACTGTGACGGATAAAGAAGTACGTATTCCAGATCTCGGTGGTGCTGAAAGTGTGGATGTGATTGAAATCTGCGTTAAGGTGGGTGATCGGGTCGAAAAGGAAGATTCACTTATTGTTGTGGAATCTGATAAAGCAACCATTGAGATACCTGCACCATTTTCTGGTGAAGTATCAAAGCTAGCCGTTAACGTGGGGGATAGCGTCGGGGAAGGTGATCCAATGTTGGTGCTGACGGTAGGAAACGTTGATTCAGGAGAATCAAATACCGTTGCGCTCAGTACTGAACCGGCTGTCTCTGAATCTGTGCAAGAGGTGAGTGCCGATACTAATGTTAATACATCGACAGCGCACGTTGCCCAAACAACTCAAGCATGTATCAAAACAATACTGGTTCCTGATATTGGCGGCAGTGAAAATGTAGAGGTCATTGAAATCAATATCGCCGTGGGTGATGTCGTCGCGATAGATGATACCACTGTGGTGTTAGAAACCGACAAAGCTACCATGGAGGTGCCGTGCTCGGATGCGGGTACTGTGAAAGAGCTGTTGATTTCTGTGGGAGATAAAGTATCAGAAGGTAGTGAGCTATTTCGTTTGGAAGCAGTTGTCAGTGTTGATGCAGGAAATACTGATGCGAGCAATGTTGCTGGTAATGTTACTAGTAATAATGTTGTAAGTAGTCAGGAGGAAAAAGCAGCGTCAGGTGTGAAAAAGCAAACACAAGCGCAGACTCAGGCAGGGCCCTCGATCTCGACTAAATCAACAAAAGCTGTTCATGCAGGTCCAGCCGTGCGACGTTTATCACGTGAGCTTGGCGTTAATCTAGCACTTGTAGTTGCAACAGGGCCAAAGAATCGTATTTTAAAAGACGATGTGTTTGGTTTTGTAAAACAAACACTGACAGATAAATCTCAAGCCGTTGTGATAGAAGGCTCTGGGTTGCCTCCGCTACCGAAGATCGATTTTTCCAAATTTGGTATTGTTGAAGAACAGGCATTGTCACGTATCAATAAAGTGTCGGCAGCTAATTTGCATCGTAGTTGGGTGAATATTCCTCATGTGACACAGTTTGATGAAGCTGATGTGAGCGAATTAGAAGTGTTTCGTAAGTCGGAAGCGGGTGCTTATAAAGAGCAAGGCATTAAATTAACGTTATTGGCATTTATGGTGAAAGCCTGCGCTAAAGCGCTAAAAGCATTTCCGCGATTTAATAGTTCCCTATCGCAAGATGGGAATACATTAATTATGAAGCAGTACTGCCATATTGGTATTGCAGTGGATACACCGAATGGATTGGTTGTTCCTGTTATTCGGGATGCGGACAAAAAGAGTATCCTCGACATAGCAGAAGATATGCAAATGTTGAGTGCAAAAGCAAGGGATAAGAAGCTATCCCCCAACGATATGCAAGGAGGGTGTTTTTCTATCTCATCACTGGGTGGAATTGGTGGGACCGCTTTTACACCGATTGTAAATTGGCCTGAGGTCGCGATTTTGGGTTTATCTCGATCTCAAATGAAACCTGTTTATTTGCAGGAAGAATTTGTACCTAGGTTGATGTTGCCAATGTCGCTATCTTATGATCATAGAGTGATTGATGGTGCTCAGGCGGCTCGGTTTACACGTTATTTGGCCGATCAAATAAGTGATATTCGCCGCTTGCTGCTATAGGAAGGCAATGGAAGAAAGTGATAGGCATAGTAAACCAAGACTATCACTTTCCTTCTTTAAGCAAAAACAATGATTTAAAGAAGAATGCAATCGAAATAATACTGAATTGACAGTGCGTTAGAAAACGTCACAGTATACACGTTCGGCTAATGTGCGTTATCTGCGCTCGCAATAAACCCCCACATATTTTGTGTTCGGATATAATAATCTAGCTCACGCTCAGCATCTTTGTGGCTATGGAACGGGCCTTCTTGAGTTGCTTCACGGGTTGTAAAGAACCAGCCTTCGGGGGAATGAATAAAACGGTCGCATCGAAACCAGGTCTTATCATGTTCACCATCTCTTACGTGCATATCGTGCATATCATTAACCTGCTGAACAATTTGTGACTGAGTTAACACAATAACATTTGGATTTTCTACGCCAAATATTAATTTGAAATAATGATATAGCGTAAAGCAGTAATGAGGCTGAGCGGGCTGCTACCGTAAAGGGGATAGCGAAGAACTAGTTCTGAGGCGATAACCTTGAAATGTTCAATAGATAGACCAGGTAGAACGTATACATTTGAATTCGTGGCGATGTTGATAGGTTTGGTTTTTCCTCTTTGCTCCTCTGTATGCTTCTGAAAAACAACACGTTATTTCGTTTTTTGAAAATGATGGATCTCTTTCTGTTCGGTATGGAACTGCCTATTTTATAGGTTGAACCAAGAATGTTACCGCTGAGATGTTCGTTGAGCAGTGGGTGTTTTTTCGTTGGTTGAATACCCCCGAACAATCATCGAGTTTGTTCTATTCTGATGACGTTTTGTGGTTATCTTTTTTTGTTATAAATACGTAGCCTAAAATGCGGATGGCATTGTTGGAAATAGAATGGTCGTGCCGCAAGGCATGCAGGGTGATTATGTGTTATCTCATGATTGGCCGCTCAAAAATAGACGGTATTTTGAGGGCTGCTCCATTTCAGAATATAAGCGTGCATTTCGAAGTCAGTCATTATGATCATGGGAATCAAGGTGTTGAACTGTTTGAAAGGGTGGTTTTTATTTTTCGATATTTATTCTGTTTTCTGTGATTTTCTTATATTGGTTAATGCATGCGTTAATTTTTCCCATTCACTCTCATTTTTTGGTAGCCCAAATCGTAGTCTAAAACTGTCGCTAAATTTTCGAACTAGTATGGCGTGTTTTAGTAATTGGCTGTGAATAATGTTCTGCTTTTCAAAATCGGAACATAAAATAGAGCAAAAATAATCGCTGCGGGTGAGCGATATAATGTTGTTTGATTGGATGTGATGTTGTAGTGACTTTTGAAGTAACGTTTCAAGCCGGCAGCTAGCATGTTTAAGTAAGATGGTAGCTTCTTTTTGCCAATTTGTATCGTTGAGCGCTTGGGTGGCCACCCATCGTGATGGGGTTGCAACTTGCCATGGACCAAGATGTTTTCG
>MAAC01012101.1_pt1 | contig 44691 bp, 35 predicted proteins | sample 1115981 | NCBI WGS metagenome assembly MAAC01 (sample SAMN04961126, study PRJNA320927) | seawater metagenome | isolation source: sample BD02T64 sea water enriched with oil for 64 days | place: USA:Gulf of Mexico | collected 2013-07-27 | reverse complement strand
TGTGCTCCTGCATTGTCTAATAAGCTGCATCCATGCAGCGTTAATTATTAAATAAATAACGAAGTAGTTGGTCGTTTTAACAAGTAGAAATGATCACATAGTTAGTGAGATTGGTATAAACTAGATAAAAATGTCTTAACCTTTCAGTAACCGCTATAATCAAATTATAGCGGTTGTTACCTTTAGCAGTTTACCTAGGGATTCACTATATCAATTAGTAATAAAAGTATTCTTACACCTATCAAATGGTTTTTTCTCTCCGTATTAATAATGAATTTTGCGGCATCGAACGCTTATGGACAAGAAAAAAGTTGTTCGCAGGGTATTCAAAAAGTCGTCTTCAAGCCACAAACTATTTTTGATGAGAATGAACAGGGGTTTTCCGTTGTGCATCGCTGGGCTAATGCTATTCATGTAGACACAAAAAAACTAACACTAGAAAATGAAGCCGCTTTTTTCATTGAAAAATGTAATAAAAACTTTGCTGATATGGCTGAATTAGAAAGGCATTTACGCAGTCGAAAATATCTACGTGACGCTAAAGTAACCAGTGATGAAATGGTAGAAAATATCACAGTAACCACGTGGGACAACTGGTCGCTAATGCCAACGATAAGTTTTGGAAGACAAGGCGGTGAAAGTACCTATAGCTTCGGTATAAAAGAGCGTAATTTAATGGGTTTAGGGATTGATGCCGAAATTCAAACGTATAAAAACTCACAACGCAAAGGCTATAAATTTAAAAGTACCATTCCTTTATTTCACAAACAAAATATTGATTTAAAATTACGCTTTGCAGACAACGATGATGGCACTCAACAATCGTTATTCTTACAAAAGCACTTCGCCAGCTTCTATACCAATTATGCTTATAACTTTGGTTTTGATGAAGAGTCACGTAACGATACCGTTTATCAAAATGACAGTGAGCTAGCAATATTTTCTCATAAAATTAGTTTTAAAAATGCCGAATATGCTTGGCTTGATTTTAATAGCAAAAGTGCATTATTAAGATACCGTATCGGTATGACTCAAGATCAACATAAGTTCTCTACTGTAGACGGCACTGATAATAGTATTAATTCAGCGTTTACACCACAAGATAGAGACTTTATCTACCCATGGTTGGGTATTGACTACATAGAGAAAAACTTTAAAAAAATGACTAATATTCATTTGATCACTCAAATAGAAGACTTTAATCATGGATGGCAATTTAGCTCTCGCTTAGGGGTTAGTGATGGATCAAAAGAAAATAATGCTTGGGCTTTATTTCAAGCAAATATAGACAAGGGTTTTGAAATTCATGCTAAAGCGCTATTGCTCATGAATATAACCCTCAACGGTGACATTTATGAGCAGCAAGATCATCGATTATTACTTAGTCTAAATACTGAGTATTTCTATAATATCGATCCAAACTGGGGATTTTATTTGAGTAATACCAATATAGTCAGTAAAAACCAATACCTTGACCAGCCTGTTACTATAGGCGGAAATACTGGTTTACGCGGATTTCCTTTACAATATCAACATGGTAAGCATAGTGTAAAGTTCACTAGCGAGATACGCTATTACCCACATATCAATTTATTTAAATTATTTGATTTAGCTGGTGCTGCCTTCTTAGATACAGGCAAAGCTTTTGGTGAGTCAGAAACAGATACCGATAATAGTGAAGATGCTTGGTTATACTCTATCGGTATCGGCGCTAGACTTTATTCACCTCATTCAGCGGGAAGTCATCAAGTAATCCACATAGACTTTGCCTTTCCACAAAGTAATAACCCTGACATCGATAGCTTTGAAATTAGGATTGAAGCAAAACAATCTTTTTAGCCTTTCGATAAGCCTATAAAATGGACTACAAAGGTAAAAACACCAAAATCACAGAAAACGTTTTAAAATACGATCTATTTGGGTAAAGCGTATCTTTTTAAGCAATTTTTGTGGCTTATCAGGGTAATCACTAACACCTTCTATATCACTGTAATGAGTAATCGGTCTAACATATTCCATAATATTGATCAGTTCGGCAGAGACTTTAGGCATCAACCCTTGTGAGGGATCATCAAGCAACAATCCGTTCTCTAAATCCAATGACCAAGCACGCGGGTTCAAATTACTTCCGGTTAATAAGTGATAACGCTCATCACTGATAACCCCTTTCAAATGAAAACTATTATTTTCATTTTGCCATACATTTATATTTAATAATCCATTATCAATAAAGTGCTGATACCTTTTTACAAAGCGTTTTAATAGCACCTCATAAACATAAGGCACAATACCTATGGCAGTAAATTCGTTGTCATCGGCAATATAAAAATCATTAGCTGTTTTATCTCCCACAATAATAGTTATTTTTACACCACGTTTTAGTGCTTTAATCACATCACGCGCCAGCACAGGCGGTAAATTAAAGTAAGGGGTTAAGATTAATAGCTTTTGTTCTGTGTTTTTGATGGTTTGGCGAATAACTTTATTTAACTGATTTTTTCGTCGCCCATAACCAACCAAAGGCGTGATTGATATTGGGCTAGTAACAACACCAGACTCTTTATTGTTATCTGTAAACTCTACTTTATAAGCTGATTTTTTTAACAATGATTTCAACGCAATAATATTACGTCTTTGTTGAGCTTGGTTTGGTAAGTTAGGCTCATTTAATAAAGGAGCTAAATTTGATTTTACAAAAGTATCGGTTAAATAATGACAAAAACTACTCGCTAGCGGCGCGCAATTAATTCGATAATAACGATCTAAGCGGTACCGTGCTCCCTGCTGCATATAAATATCATTGATGCTAGCGCCAGTATAAAAAAGCACATCATCAAAAACCATACCTTTTAAGTGCAATACACCAAACAATTCTTTGGGTTTTACAGCAATACCATAAATTTCAATTTTTTGTGGATATTGTTCTGCAAGTGTAAGATATAACGCTCTATTTCCAAGGCTTCCTTTTTCACCTATGAGGCCGCGTTGACCCCGATGATAATCAACAAAAACCTTTATGTCGAGTGCTGGGGTTACAGCTTTAGCTTGATACAAGGCATGCAGAACTTCTCTTCCTGCATCATCATCTTGTAAATAAAGTGCTGAAATATAAATACGTTGACGAGCACTAGCAATGAGTAACAACAACTGTGCTTTATATTCTTTTGGCGTAGAATATATATCTATGTCGCCACTACTAACCAATAAATTTTTCATTTCAAAAGTCAAAGGTAAAATCTTACTTACTTGCAGTTAATACGTTAGCAGCAGTATAGCCTTGTTTCATACTGCTTTACACTGATTTACCAACAAATTAGCTCTTTAGGTTATCTATTTATATCACCGCTGCTAACTCAGCCGCTTGACGAATAGCGCGTTTTGCATCAAGTTCCGCCGCAACATTAGCTCCACCAATAAGGTGTACATTCATGCCCGCATTTTCAAGCGCTTGCTGCAGTTCTCGATTCGGCTCTTGCCCTGCACATATAATGACATTATCAACTGTTAGCAATTCTTCTTTACCATCAATTTCAATGAGCAAACCATTATCTGTGATAGATTTATAACTTACGCCAGGTCGCATTTTAACGCCATTTTTTATTAAATTAGCGCGATGTACCCAACCTGAAGTTTTGCCTAAACCTTTGCCTACCTTGGTAGTCTTTCGTTGTAATAAGGTAATTTGACGATCAGGTACATGAGGTTTCACTGATTTATTTTTTAACAAAGCCCCCGATTGCTGATAAGTTTTATCTACACCCCAGTTTTTTAACCAGGCATTTAAATCTGTCGTCAACGACTCACCATTTTCAGCAAGGTAAGTAGCCACATCAAAACCTATACCGCCAGCGCCAATGATCGCCACTTTTTCACCCACAGCAACTTTATCTCGTAGCACTTGTAAATAACTCAACACCTTAGGATGATCTATACCTTCAATATCTAACTTTCTAGGCTTGATACCTGTTGCTAAAATCACTTCATCAAAGCCAGCAGCTAACAATTTATCGCTACTTTGTTCGCTGTTTAAATGTACCGGCACATTAAGTAAAGCAAGCTGCTTGTTAAAGTAGCGTATCGTTTCATAAAACTCTTCTTTACCTGGTATTTGCTTAGCGACATTAAACTGTCCACCTATTTCACTTATTTTATCAAACAACTCAACTTGATGACCTCGCTGAGCAGCATAAACACTAAAGGCTAAGCCTGCAGGACCAGCACCTATTACAGCCAATTTTTTAGCTTGCTTGTTTTTATCCAGCTTATTAATCATAAGCTCCGTTTCATAACAAGCCATTGGATTTACTAAACAAGAGGCGCGCTTTTGTTGAAAGACATGATCCAAGCACGCCTGATTACAACCAATACAGGTATTAATTTCATCTGATTTATTCTCTGCTGCTTTATTAACAAAATCAGCATCAGCTAGAAATGGCCTTGCCATCGATACCATATCAGCCTGTCCCGTGGCTAGAATGTTCTCAGCAACCTCAGGGGTATTAATACGGTTAGTCGTTATTAACGGTAACGATACTTCTTTTTTCATTTTTTCGGTAACCCACGTAAACGCGGCACGTGGCACCGACGTTACTATGGTAGGTACACGCGCTTCGTGCCAACCAATACCAGTATTGATTAGTGTGGCACCAGCTTTTTCTACCGCTTTTGCCATGGTAACGACTTCATCCCAGCTATTACCACCCTCAACTAAATCAAGCATTGATAACCGAAAAATAATAATGAATTTCTCACCTACTTTTGCCCGTACAGCTTTAATGGTTTCTATAGCCAAGCGCATGCGATTTTCAATACACCCGCCCCATTCATCATTACGTTTATTGGTTCGTAAACAAGAAAATTGATTAATTAAATAGCCTTCACTACCCATAATCTCTACGCCATCGTAACCCGCTTTAGCCGCTAAATGAGAGGAATGAGCATAATCTTTAATGGTGGCGTTTATTTGTCTTACCGACATCGCCTTGGGAGTAAAAGGTGTAATAGGTGATTTAACTTTACTCGGCGCTACACTGAAAGGGTGAAAAGCATAACGACCCGTGTGTAATAACTGCAAACATATTTTTGTCGGGTATTTATGCACAGCATCGGTTACTTGTTTATGTTTATTCACATGCCAAAAATGACTTAGTTCACTACCAAAAGGGGCAATTCTGCCACGCATATTTGGGCTAACACCACCAGTAACAATTAAACCAACACCACCTTTAGCACGCGCTTCATAAAAAGCAGCTAACTTTGCAAAGCCACCTTTTTCTTCTTCGAGGCCAGTATGCATCGATCCCATTAAAGTACGGTTGGCTAATTGGGTAAAGCCTAGATCTAAGGGAGCTAATAAATGTGGAAATGGGCTTTTATTTAGTCGTGTTGATGTCATGCTATTTTCCTATTGGTCATACCAGATAAAGTCAATTTACTAATATTTGTTCAATATTACAAGTTAATTTTGACACCTGTCAGATTGATTCGAAATTAAACATACTTTACAGTAAAAATGATTATCGATAATGCATTAATAATAGTAGAATTATCGATAGATAAGAAACAATTGAATAACAGCATGACTTCAATAAAAGTAGATAAAAAAGCACTTGTTGCCTTGATCATTAAAAATTTGGAGCAAGAGTTATCACAAGCGATTAATGCTGCCAACGAAGCCCATGCAGCGGCAGTAGATGATCAAAGTGTCGCCGAAACACAATACGACACCCTCGCGATTGAAGCCAGTTACCTAGCTGAAGGACAATCAAGGCGAGTACAAGTACTGCAAGAAGCCCTACTCAATTATCAAGAGTTAACCCTAGCAAAGTTCGATGAAAACAAGCCAATAGCGCTATCCGCTTTGGTCCAGCTTTACGCTGATAGCAAAAAGCAACACTGGTTTTTTATCGGCCCTGCAGCAGGTGGTTTTCGTTGCCAATTAAATGGGCAACATATAACCGTAATCACACCAAATTCGCCTATAGGCTTAGGCTTAATGCGGGAATTTATAGGTGATAATATCGAAGTAATGTTAGGTAATGGCAAACTCACCGATTACATTGCTAACGTGTGTTAATGGTTCTGCCCGTGTATCTGATGTAATACCTGATAAAAGCTAGCCAAAAGCTACGAAAGCTGTTGGATCTGATTAGTTAAGTAAACAATTCTAGCCGCCATGCCTTCAATAATGGCGTCTTTGCATTTATCTTTAAGCTTGACAGGTAGGTCACGCAGCGCATCTTGATCAATACATAATATGATTGAATCTTCTACTGCTTTTGCTGATGCGCTTTTACGATGTTTATTGATAAAGCTACTTTCACCGATAAATTCACCTACAGCAATATAACCAACAATTTTATCTACTGCTGTCTCATCTGCATTTTGCTTAGTGATCGCGACTTTACCCGATAATACAATGTAAAAATTGCGATTAAAATCGTCTTCCTTTTGTACATATTTATCTTTATAGCATTTATAACAGGTAGATGAATTTAACAATAATTCACGTTGAGCAACACTAAGCGATTTAAAAAAGTTAATTCGTGCAACAATTTCTAATAATTTTAGGTGTGAAATATTTTTTAACGGAAACATTTACGTTATGTTCCCTGCTGTCAATAAGGCTTTAACAGCTAACAAATCAACAATTTTGTCATCTACTTTCAAGTAGGCAACTACGGCACTATTTTCTGAACTACTTCCAGTATCGTCATGCACTAACGTGGCTTCAATAACACCTGGCATATTTATTAATAATTCAGCTATTTCATCAGCTTTTTCTTCGCAACTAATATTAGTAGCAAAACTGAAACTTTTAGATTTCTTCAGTTTCTTCATACCAAAACTAAGTACTAACCAAATCAAACTGGCTATCGCCATTACTAGGAATATAGTTTGCTCGCCATAACTATTTGCCACAAAACCACCAACAATACCGCCAACAAAAGCGCCTAAAAACTGACTGCTAGAATACACCCCCATCACGCTACCTTTAACACCAGCAGGCGCAATACGAGATAAAATAGAAGGCATGGTCGCTTCTAAATAATTAAAAGCGGTGAAAAATAACACTACAGATAATACTAAACTCCAAAACCCTGTTGGTAATAACCACAATAAAAACAAAGACAAACTAAGCAGTGCAACAGCAGCGCTAAACATGGGCTTTTCTTGTTGCTTTTTCATAGCAAAAATCATAAAAGGCACCATTAAAAAGAAAGAGCCCAATAAAGTGGGTAAATATATTTGCCAATGACTTTCTAATGCTAGACCACTGGCTACAAATTGTTTTGGCAAGGTAACAAAACAAGCCGTAAGTGCCATATGTAAAATAAACACGCCCCAATTCAAACGCGATAATTGTGGGTGACGTATCAACTTAACTATTTGCTCAGGCAAAGCAACACTGTCGCCGCGAGGCGCTTTATTAATTGAATAAGGCACCATAAATTGAATCATAAACATGGCTAGAATTGTTAAAAAACCCGTAAACCAAAACAAACCACTTAAGCCGAAAACATCAGCCACTATAGGTCCTAAAATCATAGCAAAGGTAAACGATAAACCAATAAACATGCCAATAGTTGCCATAACCTTTGGACGCTGCTCTTCTCTAGTTAAATCTGCAGCTAAGGCTAGAATCGCACTGGCAATGGCTCCCATACCTTGAATGGCACGACCAAACACCACACCGTATATAGTTGTCGACATAGCAGCAACAATACTACCGATTAAGAAAACAACTAAGCCTGCTAGTATCACTGGCTTTCGACCATATCTATCAGACAAAATCCCCATAGGTATTTGTAATAAGGCCTGTGTTAAACCGTATGCTCCAATAGCAAGTCCCAACCATAAAGGGCTGTAACCCGCTAACTGTTCGCCATAAATAGCGAACACGGGCAATATCATAAAAAGCCCAAGCATACGCACACCAAAAACACTGGCTAACGAAAATGCTGCTTTTTTCTCAATACGATTTAAACCTGAAAGACTCATGAAAACACTTACCTAAAAATACGGAGAATTAAAAAATCGCGCTAGTTTACCATGCTATGCTCGACAACAAAATGGCCTATATCCATGATACTTCAAGATGCTAGTCTCAGGATCGCTAGAGGTAACACGGCTAGACATTAGAACAAGAAAAAAGCAACGGTAGCAATGACTAAAGCAATAACCAAGTTAAGTACTATACCTGCACGCACCATCTGCCTTTGTGGCACTAAACCTGATGAAAACACAATAGCATTGGGCGGCGTGGCCACTGGCAACATAAAAGCGCATGAAGCACATAAAGCAATGACTACCGCGATACCTGCTGGAGGTAAATCAAGCTCAATGGCAACTGTCATAAACAGCGGTATTAACAAAGCTGCGCTAGCTGTATTACTAACAAGCTCGGTTAAAAATATCACGAAAACACAAATAATCAGTAAAACAAACCAAGTATTATCCGCAGGTAAATTACTGCTAATAGCATTTGCCAACCATAAACTTGCACCAGATGTTTTTAACAAAGTACTTAGTGTTAAACCGCCTCCAAACAAAAGTAAAATACCCCAATTGGTTTTTTTAATAAAATCATCAAACGGTAAACATTTTGATCCAGTTAATAAAATAATGGCGGCAACCGCTAACATGGCATCAAAGCCACTACTAATACCGATAAAAGCGGAAAATGGTGTGCTAAAAATCCAACCGCATGCGGTAAATGCAAAAATAACGATAACAAGATTGCGTTGCCAGCTCGATTCAACTATAGGTAACGTTAACTCAAGATGATTAGAAAACTTAGGTCTGAAAATAATATACAAAACCAGTATCATCAAAGGAAACAACAAAACAAACATTGGAACGCCCCAACTGAGCCAGTCGGCAAAACTTAACCCTGCAGCCGAAGCCGCAATTGCATTAGGTGGACTACCAATGAGTGTTGCCATACCACCGAGATTTCCTGAATACGCAAGCCCAAGCAAAACAAAAACATACACACCTGGTTGACTTTGTTTGTTCTGGTTATTCGTTTGATGAGCCGATAGCAACCCTAGCGCGATAGGTAGCATTAACGCAATCGTAGCAGTATTACTTATCCACATAGACAGTAACGCCGTAGTCAAAAATAACAACAACACAGCTAGCAAGGGTCTTCCACTGGATAAAGATAGCATTTTCACTGCAAACAGCCTATCTAACGAATATTTTTGCAGCGCTGCAGCTAACGCAAAGCCCCCCATAAACAGAAAAATAACGGGGCTGGCAAAGTTGGAAAATGCCTGTGTTGCCGGCAGTATACCGCTGAGCATAGCTAAAACAGGAATTAATAATGCGGTTGTACTAATAGGCAATGCCTGCGTAATCCATAACCAAGCAATAGCAACAAAAATAGCTAAACCCTGTTGAACTTGCGGCGCAGCTTCAACCGTATTGGTAATGATAAAAGCAAACACAAATGACAGCAGTAAGTTAACTTTTTTATTCGCTTCCAAAGGTATTTACCTTTTTATATTATCCTCCCTCAATTCTATTACATCGTTATAACCGATCCAATTGAAAATACCCGTTTCAAGAAAACTGAGCGATTTATAATCAAGGCGAATTTTTTATTAAGGGTTATTCAGGAGAATATGCTCCTACATTCTCTTATAAGCTACGTTCATGTAGCGTCCTTAAAAAAAAATGTAACTGCCTAGAGGCGTTTCTAATTCTAGTTGAACCATGCATCTTCAAGTGGAACGGATATTTAACCAAGTGAATTTAAAATAAAGTGTTTATCAACTGAACAAAACGTCTAGTTTATGGCATAATATTCGGCTGCTATTTTGCGCATGAATTAATGGATAAAAATGAAAAACATTGAAGTCAGGGGGGCTCGTACCCATAACCTAAAAGATATCAGTATAACTATTCCTCGCGATAAACTAGTCGTGATCACTGGACTTTCTGGCTCAGGTAAGTCATCGCTGGCTTTTGATACTTTATATGCAGAAGGTCAACGCCGTTATGTAGAATCGCTATCTGCCTATGCCCGTCAATTTTTATCGCTAATGGAAAAACCTGACGTTGATCACATTGAAGGTTTATCGCCAGCCATCTCTATTGAGCAGAAGTCAACATCACATAATCCACGCTCTACCGTTGGTACCATTACCGAAATTTATGATTATTTAAGGCTGCTTTACGCCCGCGTTGGCGAGCCTCGTTGTCCTGAACATAAACAACCACTGGCCGCACAAACGGTTTCACAGATGGTTGACAAAGTTTTAGAACTTGAAGAAGGTACTAAAGTGATGCTGCTTGCGCCAGTATTACAAAACCGTAAAGGTGAGCATGTAAAATTACTTGATAACCTTGCTGCACAGGGTTTTATTCGCGCTCGTATTGATGGCGAAGTATGCGATTTATCTGATCCGCCAACATTAGAACTTCATAAAAAACATACCATTGAAGTGGTTGTTGATCGTCTGAAAGTGCGTCCTGATATTCAATTACGTTTATCTGAGTCTTTTGAGACCACGCTGGCATTAACCGCTGGTACGGCAAAAGTTGCTTTTATGGACGAACCCGAGAGAGAAGAATTACTTTTTTCTGCTAATTTTGCTTGCTCTCACTGTGGTTATAGCATGCAAGAATTAGAACCACGATTATTTTCATTCAACAACCCTGCTGGTGCTTGTAAAACTTGTGATGGCTTAGGCATTGAACAATTTTTTGATACTAAACGCATTATCACCAATGAAGAATTAAGCCTTGCTGGCGGTGCTATACGTGGTTGGGACAAACGTAATTTTTACTACTTTCAAATGTTAAAAGCGTTATCTGAACATTATAAATTTGCCTTAGATAAACCTTTTAATAGACTAAGTGATGAAGCCATTAAAGTTGTACTCTACGGTAGCGGCAATCAGGAAATTGAATTTAAGTACATGAACGACCGTGGTGATGTGGTACTGCGTAAGCACCCATTTGAAGGCATAATTAATAATATGCAACGACGCTTTAAAGAAACAGAGTCTAATGCGGTACGCGAAGAATTATCAAAATATTTAAACAGTCAGCATTGCCCCGACTGTAACGGTAGTCGTTTACGGTTAGAAGCGCGTAATGTCTTTATTGGTGATACGCCTTTACCCGTTGTCGCAGAGTTTGCCATTAGCGACGCGTTAGCCTTCTTTAAAGGCTTAACGTTAACAGGACAAAAAGGTCAAGTTGCTGAAAAAATTCTAAAAGAAATTAATGAGCGTTTAGGTTTTTTAGTCAATGTTGGTTTGAACTATTTAAACTTATCTCGCGGAGCCAATACCCTATCAGGTGGAGAAGCACAACGTATTCGCTTAGCCAGTCAAATAGGCGCCGGTTTAGTTGGCGTAATGTACGTGTTAGATGAACCTTCAATAGGTTTACATCAACGAGATAACGAACGTTTATTAAGCACACTTATTCACTTACGTGATTTAGGTAATACTGTCATCGTGGTTGAGCACGATGAAGACGCCATTCGCGCCGCTGACTTTGTTATTGATATAGGCCCTGGCGCCGGTGTTCATGGTGGTGAAATTATCGCCCAAGGTACAATGGACGATATTTTAAATTGTAAAGATTCATTGACTGGTAAATATTTATCTGGCGTAGAAAAAATTGAGATCCCGAAAAAGCGTCACCCTTTTGATAAGAAGAACGTAGTTGAATTAAAAGGTGCTAGCGGCAATAACTTAAAAGACGTTGATTTAGTCATTCCTAATGGCCTCATGACTTGTATTACCGGTGTTTCTGGCTCAGGTAAGTCAACCTTAATCAATGATACATTATACAAACTAGCACACATAGAACTTAACGGCGCAACGATTGACGAGCCCTCTCCGTATAAAAGCATTACTGGCTTAGAACACTTAGACAAAGTTATTGATATTGATCAAAGCCCCATTGGTAGAACCCCGCGCTCCAATCCGGCTACGTACACAGGAATTTTCACGGCTGTTCGTGATATTTTTGCCGCCACTCAAGAGTCACGATCTCGTGGTTATAAACCTGGTCGCTTTAGTTTTAATGTAAAAGGCGGTCGCTGTGAAGCTTGCCAAGGTGACGGTTTAATTAAAGTGGAAATGCACTTTTTACCGGATGTTTACGTACCTTGTGATGTCTGTAAGAGTATGCGCTACAATCGAGAAACATTAGAAGTACTCTATAAAGGTAAAAATATCCATGAAGTATTGGATATGACTATCGAAGATGCCTTTGAATTTTTCAACGCTATTCCTGCGGTAAAACGTAAGTTGCAAACACTGATAGATGTTGGCTTAACTTATGTGAAACTTGGGCAATCAGCAACGACCCTATCTGGTGGTGAAGCTCAACGAGTTAAGTTATCAAAAGAGTTATCAAAACGAGATACAGGTAAAACCTTATACATTTTAGATGAACCAACCACAGGACTACACTTTCACGATATCAAACAATTACTGCAAGTAATCCATCGTTTACGTGATCACGGTAATACTATCGTGGTGATTGAGCATAACTTAGATGTTGTAAAAACAGCTGATTGGGTTATTGACCTTGGCCCAGAGGGTGGTTCAGGTGGTGGAGAAATATTAGTAACCGGCACACCAGAGCAAGTTGCAGAGCATAAAACGTCACACACAGCGCGTTTTTTGAAAACCTTACTAGATAACAATCAAACTCACTAAGTGATTTTTTAAAATGCAGGAATAATCAAGCAATGCAAATAACAGATTCAGCTCGACTCACCTATAGGCTTATGGAACAAGATGACGCTCAAGCTTTATGGGAGTTAGATCAAGACCCTGAAGTAATGCACTTCATCAATGGTGGCAAGCCTAATAGTATGGACACAATTAAGGAGGTTTTTCTACCACGCATGAAAGCCTATAGTGATGAGACAAAAGGTTGGGGGATTTGGCAAGTATCAGATAAAATCACCCAAGAATATTTTGGTTGGATCTTAGTCAGACCAATGGGTTTTTTCACCGATACCCCTCAGTTGCGTAACTTAGAATTAGGTTGGCGTTTTTTCAAAAAATCATGGGGAAAAGGTTATGCCACTGAAGCGGCTATTGCCATAAAAAACGGCATTGCTAGTCAACATAATATTGATTATGTTTCTGCCTTAGCGGTAGAGGACAATCACGGTTCAATTGGTGTGATGAAAAGTGTGGGTATGGCTTTTATTAGAAAATATGTCCATAAAGACCCTATTGGTGACTTTATCGCTGTGCACTATCAAATGTCAGTAAAATAGCTTAGTCTGGCTTATACCCCTTACAAAATAAGGAATAAGCCACTGAAAAAAACTATTCGACAACAAGGTTTTCCAAGCACCTTTATATACTTGCTCGCCTTTAGCAGTGGCTTTTGCATTATGGGTATTGAGCTTTTGGGCGGTCGAATTCTCGCGCCTTATTTTGGTAGCTCCGTTCATATATGGGGTAGTATCATTACTGTCTTTATGTTGAGCCTCTCTTTAGGTTATCTATTTGGTGGTAAGTTATCAACTCGTTCCGCCTCACTTGCTACCTACGGCGCTATTTTCCTCATCGCCGCCATCGCGCTACTCCCTATAGCATTATCAAGCCAATGGTTAATGGAAGTAATCTTTATTAATATTGAAGACACTCGTTATGGTTCATTATTAGCATCAATGGCGTTGTTTTTTATCCCTACCGTTATTCTAGGGATGCTGTCGCCCTACTCGGTACGTTTATTAGTTAAAAGCCCAAATGAAAGTGGCCAAGTTGCCGGAAAGCTTTATTTTATTTCAACTTTAGGTAGTGCGTTAGGCACGATTACCACCTCATTTTATTTAGTGCTATGGTTTGATATCAATATCATTATTTTTGGCTTTACCGCCACACTTGCTAGCTTAGGTTTGTTAGCGATATTAATAAGTAAAACTAACCGTTTGCATAAAATGGAGCAAGTTAATGGTTAAGCAATTACTTTGGGGGTTAAGCTTTTTTAGCCTTATAAGCATCGTTCAAGCGCAAGTTATCCACCAGGAGCGTTCTCTTTATCGCAATATTATAGTCGAAGATAACGGTGATTTACGCTGCTTAAAGTTTAATGTCAGAAGCACTAAAACCCAACAAAGTTGTTTCTTAAAAAGCCAACCACAACAATTAGTGTTTAATTATACTAAGTTGTTAATGGCCAGCTTATTAGTGATGCCTGAGCCAAAACGTATTTTGATTATCGGTTTAGGTGGCGGCACTATGTCTAATACGTTGGCACAACTTTACCCACAAAGCCAAATTGATAATGTTGAAATAGATCAAGCCGTGATAAAAGTTGCCCGTGAATATTTCGGTTTTTTTGAAAACAGTAAAATTAAAACCTATAACCAAGATGGTCGTATCTTTATCAAACGTGCTTTATTAAAAAAACAGCAATACGATTGGATTATTCTCGATGCTTTTAATGGTGACTATATTCCTGAGCATTTAATGACGAAAGAGTTTTTACAAGAAACAAAAGTGTTACTTAGTAGAAATGGCATACTCAGTGCCAACACTTTTTCTTTAAGTGAGTTATACGCGCATGAATCTGCGACCTACAAAGCTGTTTTTGGTGATTTTTATCAAGTAAACAACCAGACTAACTCTAATCGGATTATTATCGTTAGCCGGGATGGTTTTGCTGTTGATAGTCTTAATAAAAACAATATCAAGAAAATCAACACTAAATTGCACACATACGGTGTAGATATTTATACGCTTTATCACAACATTAATTTTACCGGAACTAAGCAAAACTGGCCAAAAAACACTCGCTTACTTACCGATCAGTTTTCTCCCGTGAACTTACTTAACACTCAATAACTACGATACTAGCCAAAGGTCTAATATCTCTACTTTGTCGACACTTCTATAATAACGTCTATAAAATACACATAATAAGGGCAACTCATGAGCTTCAAAGAACAGCAAGATAAAGCAGTAAACTCAGCGAAATCATACTGGTTAGAGCAATCAGAACTTGTTTCTTGGTATAAGACACCAGAAACCATATTGTCGACAAACGAAAGTGAATGGACAGATTGGTATGCTGATGGAGAACTAAACAGTAGCTATTTAGCATTGGATTATCATGTTGAACAAGGCCGTGGGGAGCAAGTTGCGCTCATTTATGATTCGCCCGTGACAGGTTCAAAGGAGTCATTTACTTTTCTTGAATTAACTGAATTAGTAGCAAAGTTTGCTAATGTTTTACAAAAGCAGCAAGTAGTAAAAGGTGATCGTGTACTTATTTATATGCCGATGATCCCGCAAGCAGTTATCGCTATGCTAGCCTGTGCTCGAATTGGCGCAGTTCATTCGGTAGTCTTTGGGGGGTTTGCCGCTAAAGAACTTGCTATACGTATTGATGATGCAGAGCCTAAAGTTGTTGTCAGCGCCAGTTGTGGCATTGAAATTTCAAAAATTATCCCCTATAAGCCTTTGCTCGATAACGCCATTGAGCTATCAAACCATAAACCAAGCAGTTGCATTGTTTATCAACGGGAACAGTTAACGGCAGATATGATTAACGATCGTGACCACGATTGGGAAACACTAATGAGCAGTGCTAAAGGCATAGCCGCTATTAGCTTGAAAAGTACCGATCCTCTTTATATTTTATACACTTCAGGTACTACAGGAAAACCAAAAGGTGTGGTTAGAGATCACGGTGGCCATGCCGTTGCTATGCTATATAGCATGAAAAACATTTATGGTATGAAAGCAGGAGATACTTTCTGGGCTGCTTCAGATGTTGGTTGGGTTGTTGGTCATTCTTTCATTGTATATGGTCCTCTTATGGCGGGTTGTAGCACAATTTTATATGAAGGGAAACCAGTTAGAACGCCTGATGCTGGTGCTTTTTGGCGTGTTTGTGAAGAATATAAAGTGAACGCATTGTTTAGTGCGCCAACGGCATTTCGTGCTATCGCAAAAGAAGATCCCGATGCTGCACTAATGGAAAATTATGATTTATCGCATTTAAAGCGATTATATCTTGCTGGCGAACGCTTAGACCCAGCTACATATCATTGGCTTAAAGACAAAACACAATTACCTGTTATTGATCATTGGTGGCAAACAGAAACAGGCTGGTCTATAGCAAGTACCCCTTTTGTTGATGGAAGCAGTGATGAATTAATGTTAACCAAAGCCGGTTCAGCAGGTCTCCCGGTTCCAGGTTATAAAGTTGAAATTTTAGATGCATATGGAGAAGCTTTGCCTGCTAATCAACAAGGTACTGTCGCCATAAAACTACCTATGCCTCCTGGTTGTTTGACTACTGTTTATAAAGATGAAGAGCGCTTTAAGTCTAGCTACTTATCAACTCATCCTGGTTACTATGTTACTGGCGATGGTGGTTATTTTGATGAGGATGGCTACTTATTTATTATGGGACGTACGGACGATGTTATCAATGTTGCCGGTCATCGATTATCAACAGGAGAGATGGAAGAATCAATTTCTGGCCATGCTTCTGTAGCCGAATGTGCGGTAGTCGGTATTAACGACTCCTTAAAAGGCCAAGTACCTTTTGGCTTAGTCGTCATCAAAAATGGTGTCACCATGAGTGATGATGAAATAGTTTCAGCTTTGAAAACTAAAGTTCGCAGCGATATTGGGGCTATTGCTTCATTAAAAGATTTAATTATCGTTGAACGTTTACCTAAGACCCGCTCAGGTAAAATATTACGTAAAACGTTAAGACAAATGATCGATGGTCAACAAATAGATATTCCTTCAACTATTGATGATCCACAAGTACTGGAAGAATTAACGCCTAGACTAACCAATATAACAGGCTAATTAATATCGATTATTAATTAATACACTTTGTTGCTAGTTAGAGGATTCTAGCTAGCAGCAATTCATTTAGTAAGAAACTAGGCCCTGTTGATCTTTTGAGATTGTTTTTGCCGCGATTTGTTGGGTATTTATACAAGGTAGAGCCTTTGTCATGTGGTTTTTCCACATAAAAAGGTGATAACGCCGTAAAAATACCCAACAAACGCTGTCCGAAAGATTTGGCTAAAAGCGTTTTACTCATTGTTGAGTAGTATTTGCTTAGAATGACTAGGCTACACACTACTCGCCGCGATTAAAATGCTTTTATCTCGAACAAAATTTAACCGCGAAAGATCAACAGACCCTAATATCAAATGAAATAATGAATAAGTCAATTCATCTCTAGATCGCGAAGATACCGCTGAAGAACATGATTAATCATGTTTTATACCAATTGAAATAATGAATCGACCAACTTAGAATTTTGTAGCGAGCTTAGAACAAACAAAATGAGTTAAACATAGTTATTCTATATTTTACTCATTTTGTGATGTTATCAGTTTGCTACGAAACTCCCGAAGGGCGAGTTTAAAAGGCTTACATACGGCGTTACTGATTTTGACAAGGGAATAACCATTCTCTTCAATCAATACCTTGCCTCTAAGCCTTTTAATTCTCGCTAAGTGGTGCATTCATTAATTCAATTGGTATCACTTCAACTTTTTATCCATGGATTGTTTGGCAGACTTTTTTGGCTAGTTAAATTATCATCTGCTGTTTTACTTGAACTAGCCACTGCCTGATTAATCTCAGTCATTTCAACAGTAGTTAAATTTCGCCACTGCCCAGGTTTTAGTTGACCAAGTTCAACACTCATAATACGAGAACGTTTTAATTTTTGAACCTCATAATCTAAGTATTCACACATACGGCGAATTTGACGATTCAAGCCTTGCGTTAAAATAATAGTAAAAACAAACCGACTGTTTACTTGAACAATACAAGGCTTAGTAATGGTACCCAGAATAGGAACACCACGAGACATTCGTTCAATAAATCGCTCACTTATCGGTTTATCTACAGTAACGATATATTCTTTATCATGCGCATTTTCAGCGCGCAAAATTTTATTTACAATATCACCATCACTGGTTAGAAAAATTAAACCTTCAGACGGCTTATCTAATCGACCAATAGGGAAAATGCGCTCTGTGTGACCAATAGCATCGATGATATTGCCACGCACATGATTCTCGGTTGTACAGGTAATACCTATAGGTTTGTTATAGGCAATATAGATACGATCCGATTTATTTTCAGCACTCGCTGCAATAGCTTTACCATCAACTTTGACCACATCACCTGGCTGAACTTTTGTCCCTAGCTCAGGTGTTTTTCCATTAATGGTAACGCGATTAGCTTCAATTAACTTGTCAGCTCCCCGGCGTGAACAGAAGCCTGATTCACTAATAAATTTATTAAGGCGTTTTTCGTTTACAGCATTATCAGTCATGGTATTTATATGAGTGCATTTAATATGATTGCTATTATACTCAAAACAAAACCTAATGTGTGGATCACTAGGTTATTTTTGCTCATCGTGGCGCGGGTGGTGTTGAACCAGAAAATACCCTAGGTGCAATTAAAGCTGTATTAGCTGCTAATGTTGATGGTATTGAAATTGATTTACATGAGGTGGATGGTAAATTAATAGTGATTCATGATCGCTAGTTACATAGAACAACTTCAGGTACAGGACAAGCCTTTCAGCATAATTATCAGCACTTACGTAGCCTAGATGCCAGTCACGGTGAAATCATTCCTACTTTAGATAAGGTAGTTACCTTAGTGGTAGGTAAATGCAAGATCAAGCTTGCTCAATGAAAACTTACTCTTATCTTCTTTTAATCACCGATTGCTCAATACAATTAATCAACAAAGGCCTGAGTTTTCGATTGGTGCGTTAACCGCTTGTTACCCTGTAGACTATGCTAAATTTGCTGAACAACTTAACGCCTATTCAGTACACATTAATGTAAATTTCATAAGAAAATACTTCATTAGCGATACTCATAAACGAGGCTTGAAAGTGTTTGTTTATACCGTGGATGAGTTGGAAGATATTAAGGCTATAAAAGCGCTAGGTGTAGATGGCATTTTTTCTAATTTTCCTACCCGCACTAAAAGTCATATTGTAAAGTTAAACACGTCGTAATCGATTATCAGAAAAAGTAGCGAGCAGCTAATTGTAGCTGTTTTTCTACCAAGTCTACCGGTTGATAAGTATAGGAACGAGCAGGACGATGACTATCTATATAATTGAGTTCTGCCGATAAAAACCAGTGTTTAGCCAAACGATAACTATGATTGATTGTTAGCGCTTGCCCATCTTCATTGTTATTGTCTCCCCAGGTATTATCGTTATCTTTTACCGAAAAATCTTCGAGGCGAATTGTACTTTTATGCTTTTTATTACCTGCCAATTTTTGCCATCTATAGGATAACGAAACAAAAGCACTAGTATAATCATTATTCACCACATCTTCGCCAGGCTCGCTTTGCATAAAAGTATCGCCAGATAAGTACTGTGCAACTAAAGTGATGTTTTTACTAAATCGCCAGCGAGTTCCAAGGTGATAAAAGCGTGTACGCCAACCATATTGGCCATTAACGACTTTGTAAGGAATTGCTCTGTTATCATAGTAGCCTAAAGAAAACTCACCTTTACGATGTAATACCCACTCACCACGTATATGATAGCCCACACGGTGATCAATCTCTAAAAATGGATCGGATGCTTTTGCTTGTCCTTCCAAAGCCTGGCCTTCATCACTTGCAGGAAACCACGGAATAACACGTTTTTCTGTCCAAAGTGTTTGTCTACTGCTTGTGGTCCAGCCATGCCAAGAAAGTAAAGCGCCTGCAGGGTCATTATTGATAAATGCCGTTGCCGAAAATGAGAGATCAAAAGCATTATTATTCACTCGGCCTAAACGGGTAACTTTAAATTCAGAGCCTAACACACGAATTTCTTCACCAATCCATGTATTTAGCATGGAGGAGTTTAAGGTATCTTTACTTGCCCAAGCATAAGCGTCGTTTTCAAGAGAAATTTCTGGGTAGAATATCCCTACTTTTGTTTGTAAACGATAGCCTGAAATCGTTGGTAAAGTGCGATATTTTAAGTAAGCTTCAGTGAAATTAATAGCACTACTTTCCCCATCATCTGTTCCTTTTAAGTAAGCATTTACTACACCGTGAGCACTGAGACCATTATCCCAAGTCACGGATAAATCTGCCCCAGCTTGTGCTACAGAAAGCTGTAATCCATCTCCTAAAGCCAACTTACCTTGCCCACCGTCAAGGTAACTTTTGCCCAATGAATTTACCTGGCTAACTCTAAGGTCAACTATGCCGTGAACTGAAAATTCTGTAGCTTGACTGTTTGGTAACTGAAAACAGGCTAACAATACTAAAAAAAAATTTATGTTAATGCCTGTTTTATTCACGTATTTACCTTATCTTCTTTGCCGTTCACTTCGCTATTTAAGCGACCTAATAGCCACCGGGTTAGTTCTGCCGCTGGTTTTGGTTTACTTATATAATAGCCCTGCGCAAGCTCACAACCATGATCCTTTAACCAATTAAGAGAAAATTCATCTTCAATTCCTTCGGCTACAACATGTAAACCCATATTATGGGCTAGCTCAATAGTTGATCGAACAATAATTTGATCATCTTCATCAAACTCAAGACGTTGAATAAAAGACTTATCTATTTTCAATTCATGTACTGGTAATTGCTTTAATTGTGCTAAAGATGAGTAGCCTGTACCATAATCATCAATAGAAATTTTCATACCATAACTTTTAAACTCACTCAGTAATTTAATTGCAGCTTCTGGGTCTTCAACCACTGAGCTCTCTGTCACTTCCAAAGTTACTTTTTCTGCGGGTACATTGGCATTCATTAATGATTGACAAATAAATTGATGAAAATCAGTTTCTTTCAAGTTTTTAGCGGCAATATTTATCGCGATATTCAGATTTAACTCCAATTTTCTCCATGCATTAAACTGCGCTAAAGCGGTAATAAATACCCAGCGTGTTAAAGCTTTAATTTGTCCTGTTTGCTCTGCAATATGTATAAAATCATCTGGAGAGATCATCCCTAACGATGGATGCTGCCAACGTACCAATGCCTCAACATGAGTAATAACATTAGTTTTCAAACATAATTTAGGTTGAAAGTGCAGCTCCAATTCACCTGCAGGTATCGCTTGTTTTAAATCATTAATTAAGTTCAAGCGCTCAACCGTATTCACATCAAGATCAGGGTGATATATTTGTATTAATTTACCTGTTTCTCTCGTATGGTGTAGCGCTGTATCTGCCATTTGCAATACTAGCTTGGCATTAGCGCTGTGTTCAGGACACAAAGCAGCACCAATGCGAACTTGCAGTTGTAAGCTAATCCCTTGATAATCAAATGTCGACTCTAGCTCTACTTGTAATTGAGCAACAGTCTCATCTATGTCTAAATGTTCGGCTAACAATATGAATTCATCCGCTCCCAAATGTACTAACAACCTAAAGTTAGTTATTTGACACAAACGTTGTAGCCGTTTAGCAAGCTCTTTAATTACTTCATCCCCTACATCATGACCCAGTGTATCGTTCACATCTTTCAAACGACTGAGATTTAAATGCAATATCATAAAATGTTGTTGTTGATCTGTTATTTTTTTCAACACTTTATTAAGCATATTTCTGTTAGGTAAATCCGTTAATGGATCATGGTCGGCAAGATGCATTATCGCTTCTTCCCGCTGTAATACGGCCGATTGCATATTGTTAAATTCATCGGCAAGTTGGCCAATTTCATTTTTATCATTGAGGGTGACTTTCTGTTGGTAATCACCACTAGCAATAACTTTAGCCTGAGTCACTAAGCGTTTAATAGGTTTACTAATAGAGGCTGCAATAAAATAAGCGCTAGTCAGCGAAATAAGTAAGGTTAAGATTGCTAAAATTAAAAATCGCCACCACTGCTCTTGCAACAAAGCAACGAAATTAGCTCGTAGTCCATGCATAGCGACACCGAATTCTTGCTCATCAAACTCAGTAATTAATGAGTGGGTGGCAATATATTGATCTGGTGCTTTATTATCAATAACTTGTATCGCTAAATTAAGTGCATCAGCGTGGTTAGCATCCCGCTGAGAAATCGAAATTAATCGCCATATGCCATCATTTTTAAGAATAAAATCAGTATCTAAACCGGTGATACTCGTAAATTCATCAGCCAAACGGTGATCAATTTGAAAACCAAAAGCTATCCAGCCCAATGTTTTTGTACCAACAGTCACTGGCGATATGCTCAGTTGGTAAAGCGCATCATCAATCATATACAAATGAGCTGACTTTCCTGCTGAAAGCCAGTCAATAAAACGAAAGTTGCTGCCATGCTCTGCACCTTGACGGGTTTTTTCAGAGTCGTTTATGAAATATCGCTGAAGTTGACTATTAATAACGCCTTCTGAAGAAACGGTCATGGCTAAATCAGCATTAATACGTTTTCGATGGTTATTTAAAGCGAATAATAAACTGCGAGTATCCTCATTGAAGACCTCTTTTAAGCCATAATCCTTTGCTACCGTTTCCGCGAAAGCAGATAAATAAGCCAAGCGTCGATCAAATAATTCAGTGAAAATAGTTTTTGCTGTCGTTAAGCGGTTATTAATTTCTGCCGCTTCTTGATTTTTATTTCCATTATATAAAGTCCAAAAAGCTATCGATTGCACCATAAGTAACAGTAAGACAAAAAATAAAAATATTTTGTTTTGTAGGCTTTTCATTCGTTAATTTCCTAAGTACTTGACCGCTAATAATCTGACAAAAAGTCAAAATCATCATCACTTTCCTGCATTGGAATACTTTCCATTTCATTCTTTAAAACAAAAGCGAGGGTATCATGCTCAGAAATGTCTTTTTCAATCGTCATACGGTTATTATCTGCTTGCATTTGTGGATGCCACACAACAATTCTATACATGCCCCGTTTTGCGATATTAAAACTCGCCCGCCCATGCTCATCAGTTTTATCGAAATATGGCGTATTCACTACCAGTAAGTAGCCACTCATCCAATCGTGAATATTACAACCCATTGCAACTTCACTAGCGTGCTCAAATGTTGTCGAAGAGTTGGTTTTACCAGCACGAATTTTAAATGAAAATTTATTTTCATTTCCTGCAGAATAGATATGATGAGTTATATCATCCCTATTAACAAAGTTAACTTGTGAATTGATTTGACTGACACTTAAATAGGGGGAAAATGATTTACCAAATTGACCAACAACAACTTCTTTGCGAGATTGTTCTAAAGTTTGTCCGTCAAGTGGCTCAAGGTAAACCACCATATCAATTAATTCTTTTCCTGTTTTGCTTTTTACAAATATTTGTACACAGGTATCATTCTCAGCTTTATTGTCACAGCTAGTAGCCTTTGAGATTTGAGGAAACAGTATCAATGTTAACAGCAGAATATAATGTATAATTAGCTTACTATTCAATAGAATATCCAGACATATAAGTTATTTGAATAGTTAAGTGTATATCAAATCCTCTTTAAAAAAATAGTTAAGATTATTTCTTTCCCTAATACTCAAGTAATTAAATAACTTGTTGGCCATTTTGTATTAAGCCGCTCAACGGGTTAACACCAAATTGATAACAAAGTTCGGCAGGTTGACTAATATTCCATATGGCAATATCAGCATCAAAGCCAACACTCAGCTGCCCTTTACTTGTTGATAAACCTAGCGCCTTAGCAGCATGGCAAGTCACGCCCGCTAATGCCTCACTGGGAGTTAATTTAAATAAAGTACAAGCCATGTTTAGCATTAACTGCAATGAACAAATGGGCGAAGAACCTGGATTCACATCAGTAGCAATCGCCATCGCGACCTCATGTTTGCGCAGTAATTCTATCGGTGGCGATTGAGTTTCCCGCAAAAAATAAAAGGCTCCCGGCAGTAATACCGCAGTCATATTGGCCGCACTCATTGCTTTTACGCCTTGCTCAGATAAAAACTCAACGTGCTCACTTGATAACGCTTGATATTTTGCCGCCAGCTCAGTGCCGCCCAAATCAGATAATTGCTCGGCATGTATTTTTATCGCTAAGTCATTCTGTTGAGCAGCGGTAAATACACGTTTCGTTTGCGCTAAATTAAAGCCAATACTTTCACAAAACACATCGACACTATCGGCAAGTTGAGCTTTAGCTATGGCGGGTATCATCTTATGACAAACTAGCGCAATATAACCGTCAGCATCATCTTTAAACTCAATAGGTAGAGCATGTGCACCTAAAAAAGTCCGTTTAATTGTTACCGGTAATTGCTTGGCTAATTCGCCAGCAACGTTTAACATTTTTATCTCATTTTCAAGATCTAAACCATAACCCGATTTAATTTCAACAGTAGTCACCCCTTCTTGATGAAGCGCAGTTAAACGTGGTAAGGCACTTGCCAGTAACTCTGCTGCCGTTGCTGATCTAGTCGCTTTAACGGTTGACACAATACCGCCTCCTGCGAGGGCAATTTCTTGATAGCTTTTGCCTTGTAAGCGCATTTCAAATTCATTTGCACGATTGCCACCGTAAACAAGATGAGTATGACAATCAATCAAGCCCGGTGTTAACCACTTCCCTTGACCGTCAATAATTTTTACATCAGATGCATTATATTTAGGCAGTTCAGCTTCTTTTCCTAACCAGACAATTTTTCCATCACTAATGGCTAGTGCTGCACAAGTGACTTCACCGTAACTTGTGCCGCCTTTTGTCATCGTGGCTAAATTGATATTTAACCAAAGGGTTTGCCAATGATGAGTACCGGTTTGAGTGAGTGTATGTGTGTTGGTCATGAAGAGTTATCCAAAAAAGAGATTTATACAAATTGAATTAATTATGAGGATAACTTTAGCTGAGCTAATTGAAATTAGCAAGAGTTGTATATACAACTCTTGCTTTAAAATGAAAACTGTGAGATTGTATATACAAGCTATATTTTAATAAACTAATTTGAGTTGCACAATGAGCATAAGCAGTTTAACTAAAAATGATCTAAGTAGAAACGAGAAGCCAGCCAAGTATATTATTATCAAGCAGCATATTTGCCAAAAAATTGAATCTGGTCAGTGGCCACAACATCATAAAGTGCCTTCTGAAAATGCGTTAACGCAACAATTTGATGTTAGTAGAATGACAGCACGCAGGGCTTTACAAGAATTAACTGAGCAAGGCGTTTTAGTGCGCTCACAAGGCTCAGGAACTTTTGTTGCGACTTTTAAATCACATTCCTCACTATTAGAAATTCGTAACATTAGTGATGAAATTCATGAACGTGGTCATAAGTACCATGCTAAGCAATTGCTGCTTAAACCAATAGCAGTAACAAAAGAAATAGCTATTTTATTAAACTTAAAAAATAACGAAGATGTTTTTTTATCTCAAGTACTCCATTTTGAAAATGATCAACCTATTCAGTTAGAGCAACGCTACGTTAATTCAGCTTTAGTACCTGAATACTTGCAGCAAGACTTTACCACCATCACACCACACGAATATTTATCAGCTGTAGCTCCTTTAACTGAAGCAACACATGAAATTGAAGCGATACTAGCCAGTGATGATATTTGTCAATTATTGACTATTGACAATAGCGCGCCTTGTTTACAAGTAAAGCGACGTACATGGTCAAGTAAAGGAGTTGTTAGTTTGGCTATCCTAACAGCACCAGGTAATAAATATCGTTTAGGAAATCACCTGATTTTTTAACTATAGAGTAGAGTTCACTCTGCCCACAACTGTAAATAGATAAATTTTCAAAGGAAAACCCCATGACTATTAATTCATCGGAAAAAACCGACCCACGTTTAGACACTTCAAGAATAATTCGCGCAGATCGCGGTAATAAAATAACGGCTAAAAGTTGGTTAACCGAAGCCGCTAAGCGCATGCTAATGAACAATTTAGATCCTGAAGTTGCTGAACACCCGCAATCACTAGTAGTTTACGGTGGCATTGGTCGCGCTGTACGTAACTGGGAATGTTACGACAAAATTATTGAAGTATTAAATCGTCTTGAAGATGATGAAACATTAATGGTGCAATCAGGTAAACCTGTTGGCGTATTTAAAACCCATGAAAATGCACCGCGCGTACTTATCGCTAACTCTAACCTAGTGCCTAATTGGGCTAACTGGGAGCACTTTAATGAGTTAGATAAAAAAGGTCTGATGATGTACGGTCAAATGACCGCCGGCTCTTGGATCTACATTGGCTCACAAGGTATTGTACAAGGTACTTACGAGACCTTTGTCGCTATGGCTAAGCAACATTTTGGCGGTATCGCCAAAGGTAAGTGGGTACTTACTGGCGGCCTAGGTGGTATGGGTGGTGCACAGCCATTGGCGGCAACCATGGCTGGTTTTTCTGCCTTAGTAGTTGAATGTGATGAAACACGTATCGATTTTCGCATTAAAACCCGTTATGTCGATAAAAAAGCGATTAATCTTGATGATGCCTTAGCAATGATCAATGAAGCCACAACAAAAGGTGAGGTGATTTCAGTCAGCTTATTAGGTAATGCGGCTGATATATTCCCTGAGTTAGTTAAGCGCGGTATTGTTCCTGATGTAGTCACTGATCAAACTTCAGCACATGATCCGCTGAATGGTTACCTGCCAACAGGCTGGACAATGGACTATGCCGCACAAATGCGCTTAAAAGATGAAGCCGCAGTAGTAAAAGCAGCGAAACAATCGATGGCCATTCAAGTACAAGCAATGCTTGATTTACAAACAGCTGGTGCAGCAACTACGGACTATGGTAATAATATTCGTCAGATGGCCTTAGAAGAAGGCGTGAAAAATGCTTTTGATTTCCCAGGGTTTGTTCCTGCTTATGTTCGCCCTTTATTTTGCGAAGGTATTGGGCCTTTTCGTTGGGTAGCATTGTCAGGCGATCCAGAAGATATTTACAAAACGGATGCAAAAGTAAAAGAATTAATCCCCAACAACCCGCATTTGCATAACTGGTTAGATATGGCAAAAGAGCGTATTGCTTTTCAAGGCTTACCTGCTCGTATTTGCTGGGTTGGTTTAAAAGACAGAGCTCGCTTGGCATTGGCTTTTAATGACATGGTAAAAAATGGCGAGTTATCTGCACCAGTTGTTATCGGCCGAGATCACTTGGACTCAGGCTCTGTTGCTTCTCCAAACCGTGAAACTGAAAGTATGATGGATGGCTCAGATGCGGTATCAGACTGGCCATTATTAAATGCACTATTATCTACCTCTGGTGGCGCAACTTGGGTCAGTATTCATCATGGTGGCGGTGTTGGCATGGGCTTTAGCCAGCATTCGGGGATTGTCATTGTTGCCGATGGAACAGAGCAAGCACACAAACGTATTGCCCGCGTATTATGGAATGACCCTGCCACTGGCGTTATGCGTCATGCGGATGCGGGTTACGATATCGCAATTAATTGCGCAAAAGAGCAAGGTTTAGATTTACCCATGATCAACGGCTAATAACCGCTACTTCTTTGCGCGGAAATCAATAGCTGCATCAAAAGTACTCACTGACTAACGTCAGCTCCGTGCTTTTTCTTTGCTCTTGAATCCAGCGCTTTGAAATAGCAGGCTATTAGTGTTAAAAATATTTGAATGAGAAAAATTATAATGAACCATATTACTGAATTAAATATTATTCCAGGAACATTAACGCTGGCGCAACTTCGTGCGGTTAATCGTTTTGATGGCATACAATACAGCTTGGATAGCCGTGCTTTTGATGAAATTCATAAAAGTGCCGATGCGGTACAGCAAGTAATCAAAGACAACCGTGTTGTATATGGTATTAATACGGGTTTTGGCTTGCTAGCTAGCACACGTATTAAAAACGATGAATTAGAACTATTACAACGCTCTATTGTGCTTTCTCATTCCGCTGGTTTTGGCGAATACATGGAAGATGCGACCGTGCGTTTAATGATGGTATTAAAAATAAACTCATTATCACGGGGCTTTTCTGGCATCAGATTACACGTTATTCAGGCGCTGATTACTTTGCTTAACGCCCAAGTATATCCTTGTGTTCCAAAAAAAGGCTCTGTTGGCGCCTCAGGTGATTTAGCACCATTAGCACATATGGTATTACCATTACTTGGTGAAGGTGAAATGTCTTACCAAGATCAAGTTATTCCCGCGACTGAAGGCTTAAAAATTGCAGGACTTGAACCGCTAACATTAGCCGCCAAAGAGGGTTTGGCTTTATTAAACGGCACCCAAGCTTCAACCGCCTTTTCGCTAGAAGGTTTATTTCATGCTGAAGATTTATACGCCGCAGGTACTACAATTGGCTCACTAACAATAGAAGCTGCAATGGGAAGTCGCGCCCCCTTTGATGATAGAGTACACCAAGTTCGCGGGCAAATTGGTCAAATAGATGCCGCCTGCGCTTATCGCCACATTTTAACTGATGATTCTGAAATTGCTCAATCTCACGTTGATTGTGACAAAGTACAAGATCCCTATTCTTTACGTTGTCAGCCACAAGTAATGGGGGCATGTTTAACGCAAATTCGTCAAGCGGCGACAGTACTGCACATAGAAGCAAATGGCGTTACTGATAATCCATTAATTTTTGCCAATGAAGGGGACTTTATTTCTGCAGGCAACTTCCATGCTGAGCCGGTTGCCATGGCCGCTGATAACTTGGCATTGGCCATTGCCGAAATTGGTTCATTATCTGAGCGTCGAATGGCGTTACTTATTGATGCGAGCTTAAGTAAATTACCTCCATTTTTAGTCGATAATGGCGGTGTTAACTCTGGCTTCATGATTGCACAAGTAACCTCTGCGGCACTTGCTTCAGAAAACAAAAGTTTAGCACACCCTGCGTCGGTAGATAGTTTGCCAACGTCAGCCAACCAAGAAGATCATGTGTCTATGGCTGCATTTGCTGGTCGTCGTTTAAGCGATATGGCCGAGAATACTAACGGTGTACTTGCGGTAGAATATTTAGCTGCAGCTCAAGGTTTAGACTTTAGAGCACCACTAAAAGGTTCACCAATCATTGAACAAACAAAAGCAATGTTACGTGAAACAGTGAGCTTTTATGACAAAGACAGATACTTTGCTCCTGACATTGTTGAAGCGTCTGTCATCATCAGTGATGGTGAACTAAATCAATTTATGCCAGAGAAACTACTACCAAGTTTGTAATGCTATCATTGGAATAATGAGCACATAATACCAATTACACTAACTAAGTGATCATTTTCATATGGCTTAAATATCCAATAACATCGCTGCTTTCAATCCCAATAGCGAGCTATTACTTGAAAAATGGAAGCCATAGCGCATCCATTTTTTATTTAACAAATTGATTTTTAGCAAGCACTTTCAAACATTATGTCAGGGGTTTATCAGCAAACAGCACTTATGATTATAGTAGCTCCCTGATCGCTTCAGCTGTTTTCAAGGTACGAACCTCTTGAAACAACTCGTCTGCTTCAAGGTATTGTAGCTTCAAGTATTTAAGCCATTGTTTGATTCGGTTAGGATAGTATTTACTTTTATCACCATAAGTTTCACACTCAGTGTACTTAAGCAGTAATGTTTGCACCTCATTCCAAGGAAGCGCCGGCGCTATTTCTTTAATTACCTGTGCTAAGTTAGGTAGCATCAACGCGCCTCTTCCCACCATAATATCGTTACAGCCAGAAATTTCTCGACATTTTTTAGCATCGTCCAAAGTAAAAATATCACCATTGGCGATGACTGGAATGTTGATGCTTTGTTTTATTTTAGCAATCCAATGCCAATGTGCCGGCGGTCTATAACCTTCTACTTTTGTTCGGGCATGAACGGTCAATTCACTGGCGCCAGCCGCTTCTATTGCTTGCGCATTTTCTATCGCTAGGGTTTTGTCTTCATAACCTAAACGAATTTTAGCACTGACAATAGCATCGTGAGGGACAGCAGTCTTAACCGCTTTAACAATTTGATAGAGGTTTTCGGGATCTTTAAGTAAAATGGCACCACCACAGTTTTTATTTACCATCTTGGCCGGACAGCCAAAATTAATATCAATACCATGAGAGCCAAGCTCTAGCACTTTAGCGGCATTATCAGCCATACATTGCGGATGTTGCCCAAGTAATTGAACTCGTACTGGCGTACCCGCTTCCGTAGTACAGCCATAAGCGCCGGCATTTTTTAATTCGGGGCATGAACGAAAATAGGCACGATCAGATATTAATTGATCAACAACCCGCACAAACTCAGTAACACAATGATCATAGCTACCAATCTTTGTTAGCAAATCACGCATGATATGATCAAGTACACCTTCCATCGGAGCCAATACTACTCTCATTATTACTCGCCTAATTCTGGTGAATTATTTACTCGGCTATTAGCAATTATTTTACATAACACAGAGGTCGCAAGCGCAATTAAAAAGTGCACTGCTAAAGTAAGTAATTGGCTATTATCCTGCCATAAGAAAACAGGGCCGTTATAGGTAATATAAAACAAGTCGAGTACTGAAACATGTAGCCAGATAACAACAAATAATAATTTAAATTGATGGCGAGCAAGAAAGGTGGTCGAGAATAAATGCAAAGTAGGTCCAATAAGTTTTTAACTAAAAATATTATACCCAAACCACCTCAAGATGCGAGCTTCAGGCGTATGGGCAGAGTATGATAAAATCATAAATATGGCTTAGTATTATAACCAAGTGAGCAGCTCAGGGTAAATAAATGAATAGTCTAATTGTTGCTTGGCCTTATTACCACTAACGATACGAGTAGAGTCCAGCGTATTATCGGCACTAAAAGCCGGTAACTCCAACCCGAGTGATTTTGCCGCAGCTTGGTAATAGAGGGCTTTAGTCACATGGGTGTCGCTAACGCCATTAAAAACACCTTGCGGTGAAGCTGATGCTAATAGCGATAATATCAAGCCAACTGCATCTTGTTGGTGAATCAGGTTAACGGGTGCAGTTGAGTTTTTTAGCGCTCTTTTAGCCAGTAAAAATTTACCTGGATGTCGCTCTGGCCCGACTAAACCTGCCAACCTTAAAACACTTCCTTGTCGGTAAAAATTCAATACCGCTTGTTCTGCGCTATTTAATATCTGTGTTTTATCTATCGTGTTTGTTTCGACTAGATTAAGGTTAGTATTTTCATCAACCAAGCCTTCTAAACCTTGATATACAGCGGTACTCGACAATAGAATAATTCGCTGTACTACACCTCGTTGTGTCGCGGCATCAACCAGTTGCGCAACTTTTATTGCATAGTCTGCTTGGCCCTTTTTAAACTGTGGGGTAATAGCAATAACTAAGCTTTGCTGGCTAAAAACATCATGTTGTTCAAGTAGCTCAGTGTTTGATGGCAATAGTAATTGTTGTGCTTTTATTCCTTGCTGATGCAGCTGCTCTACATTGCACTGTTGGCTACTTGTCGCAAGTACCGAAGCCCCCTGCTCTAATAAGCTAGCAGCCAAAGGTTTACCAAGCCAACCGCAGCCAATAATACCAACAGATAAAGCCTGACTATGGATGTTTTTATTTTTAATCATTATTTGCGTAACTCATAGGTTTTAACTGACTCAACGACTTCTGCTGCAATATCATTGGGAATAGGTAAAGATAAATTATATTGAGATATTTTCCAGCTTTGTTTTGTTTTAATAAGTACTCCTGACCCACGACAAGTACCGTATTTATTATGGCGCAGAAGCTCATCAAAAAAGGCGACGGGGGTTGTAGTAAGTAAGCTGATATTGCGTTGCGTAGAAACATATGACCAACCTTTTCCTTGACTGAAATAAGGTTGAACAAATTTGGTAAACTGCGATTTTGTCCAACGTTCACTAGCGTCAGTACCTAAAAAAATAGCTTCATCATTAAGTAAATTCAGATACTTATCGGCATTTGCATTAGCTGCTGCTTGATGAAACTGATCTAATACTGAGGCAATAGCACGCTTTTCAGTTAGTTCTTTAGCGCCAGATATAAAACTAGCGAGTAATAATATAAAAGCAAAATATTTTTTCATAATTATAATCTCTTAGTTTTTATTAGTTCTTAGGTAGCACAACATAACTAGCTTGAAAAGTTGCCGCTATTTTTTCACCACAATAAACATGTGCTACCAACTTAATGCGCGCTTTTTTACCTTGCAATAAGTTATCAAAGTCCCCTGAAACATCCTTTTGAACTACTTGCCCATAAGCTAAGCCTTTAATTGGCGCATGATATTTTATATTTGCCTCGGCTAACACAATATCACCACGTAAGTTCTTCTGTTCCTGCTGCTTTGCTTGCAGGGCTAAATAAACCCATCCCCAACCAGTGAGTGTTGCTAAGGTATAAATGCTGCCAGCAAACATAGTGTGATGTAAGTTTTGATTAAAGTCTGCATCACAATAAGTCATCAATTTTTGTCCATCATAATAACTTATTTGTAATTCCATCGCTTTGCTCAAAGGAATTGTTTTATGCCAAATGTCTTGTAACGTTTGCGCAAGCTCAATTTTATGCAAAGAATGAACACTCAACTGTTTTACCATGGTGTAATGTTTAATTTCATCAAAAAGTGTATGAGAAAATTTTACTGTTTGATAACCCCGCTTTTGATAAAAACCTATAGCATTCTCACGAGCGTTTAGCGTAATTTCTTTCATACCCAATTGGCTAGCTTGCTGCTCTAAGGCGTTTATTATTTGCTGACCGAGTCCTTGACCTTGCGCTTTTTCGCTTACCGCCATAAAACGAATTTTCCCTTGAAATTTAGCGACCTTTTCTAAACGGCCAACTGCTAAAATCTCACCTTGTTCATTGATAACCATTTTGTGAATAGCTTGTTTTTCATATTTATCTTGCTCGCTACCTTGCTTTTGTCCCCAAGGTTTCCTTAATATTTGCCAACGAAGCTGATAGTATCGTGTCAATTCTTCAACCGTTTTAGGTGAACGTAGGGTATTCATTGTTTATCCTTATCCGCGTTAGCTCAATTTACTAGGCATTTAAATAATTATGCAATTATCCAAACACATAGCACAAGGAAAATTACTGTATTTAAGTCAAGGAGAAGAAAGCCTATCTGTTAGCGAAAATAAATACTTTCGCTGGTTAGCGTTTAACGATGATAAAGGTGAACAGGTTATTCAAAGTGTTATGCATAAGCGTAAACCATGGCAATTAACACTACCACATCAAACCACGATGTTATTACCGCTATTATTTTTCAAGCCCCAAAGCGTTGTTGAATTGGGCTTAGGTGGTGGTAATCTCGACCGTTTTTTGGCACATACCTGCACTAATATATCGATAACGAGCATAGAATACAGCTCAATAGTCATCGAAAATTTCACTCGTTATTTTAACCCCGAAAAAGCAAGAATAGAGATCATTCACGACAATAGTGATGTTTGGTTAGCACAGCAAGGAAAAGACCTCCCTGATTGGCTTATTTGCGATATTTACCAACATAAAGAACAAGGTTTTGACAAAACAATTAAACAGCTTGAGTGCTTACTCGACAACATTGATAGCAACGGTTGTCTTTCTATCAATTTACCCGATGCAACTGACAATGAAGTCAATTTATGTTTAACCGTATTGCAGCAGCTATCCAGTGAACATAATATTATTTATTTTCATATTCCAAACTATCTCAACATTGTTATTCACTTGATACCTAAACATTGGCAAACATTTAAATTATTAAAACGAAATAAAAATTGTCATTTACCTCGTCGACTACTCTTACAATGGCGAAAATTTTGGTTACATGGTAACGAAGTAGGTCATCAAGTTGACTTCAAATAACCCTAACGATATTAATTCTTTTATATCGTTAGGGTAAAAGTCACGGGACCATCATTTAATAATTGTACCTTCATATCGGCAGCAAACTCACCTGTTGGTACTTTAAAACCTTGTTCTCGTAATTGCTGACAAAAGTACTCATACAATTTTTTGCTAAAGTCGGGTTTGGCTGCTGTGGTAAAACTGGGACGTAAACCGCTATTGGTGTCTGCCGCCAGCGTGAATTGTGAGACCACTAAAATATCACCATTAACTTGTTTTACATTCAAGTTCATCTTGTCATTGTCATCATTGAACATGCGATAACCCGCAACTCGCTCAGCAAGACGCTTAGTTTTAGCTACCGTATCTTCTGGCTGAACAGCTAAAAAAACTAATAGTCCTTGTTCAATTTCACCAATAACTTGGTGATTGACTGTAACACTTGCACTGCTTACTCGTTGTAATAACGCTATCATTAACCTACCCTTTTAGTTTCTAATTCATATTCTTGTAAAGACACGGTAATTAATGCGCCTCCTAATACAATAAGCCAAGCTAAATAAACCCATAAAAATAAAATTGGCACGATAGCCAACGCTCCATAAATAGCTTGATAAGAAGGAAATGCGGTTAAATATATTACAAATATTTTCTTAGCAAATTCAAATAAAATTGCAGCCACCAAAGCTCCTGAGAAAGCATATTTAAAGCGTACTGTAGTGTTAGGAACTAGCATATATAGCAGCACAAAAGCGGCCATAGAGGAAAGTAAAGGTAACAGCCTAAAAAACAGACTAGTTATACCAAAACTATCATCAATTCCTAATGAAACCAGAGAAACAATATATGAGGTAATTGCAATGCTTGCCCCAACAAGAAGCGGCCCTAAGGTTAAGATCATCCAATACATTGAAAAAGAAGTAATAACTCTTCTTTTTTTAGTTACTTGCCAAATTTTATTAAATGTTTTATCAATAGCAGAAATAAGTAATAAAGCGGCAATAAATAGAAACGAAATGGCAACTGCTGACATTTTTGAAGCGTTTTCAACAAATGAAGATAAATACTGCTGCACTACGTCACTGGCTGTGGGTACAAAATTGTCGTAAACAAATTGTTCAACACTGTGATGAATTTCAGCAAAAATGGGAAAAGCAGTCGCAATAGAGAGCGCGACGACCATAAGAGGCACTAGCGACATTAAGCTAACATAAGATAGGTAGCCAGCAACCACTTGTAATTGCTCTTTCTTGATACGCCTTAATAAATAATGAAAAAACGACAGATAATGACGCCAAGGTAATGAATACTGTAAATCCTTTATTAAACTCATATTTGCTAACAATTAACTATTTTTTAGGGAGTAATATTATATTATGATAGTCGTTAATAGTTTACTAGTTGATTCAAATTTTTAGGAGATATAATGGCGGGTCAAGGTTCATCAGGCAATGTAATCGCTGCAATTTGTAATGTTTTTTTTCCAGGTTTAGGTCAACTTGTCCAAGGGCGAATATTCCCCGCAATTATATTTGCCATCATCTGTGTCGGCGGTTATGCCTTATGGTGGTTAGTAGTGCCCGCTATAATCGCAGGTATATGTCATCTATTTTCAATAATAGATGCCGCAACTTATAAGGGTTAATAGTTAAATAGATTACTTATACCAAGTCCATTAAGTTATTTCCCACTCAGCGAGAATTAAAAGGCTTAGAGGCGAGGCATTGATTGAAGAGAATGGTTATTCAGGAGAATATGTTCCTGCATTCTCTAATAATCTACATCCATGTAGCGCCCTTGTCAAAATCAATAACGCAGTATATAAGCCTTTTAAACTCGCCCTTGGGAGCTTGTCAGAAAAACAATAACTGCACAAATTTGTTAGATATAGAATGACTATACCAGCACAAATTTTATTTATTATCGCTTCTCTGACATAGCTCTGAGGTGGGAATAAATTTAATGGAATTGGTATTACTCTTACGATTAATGAAAGTTATCAGCAATAAATAATTATTCTCAATAAAAAAGCCGCCTAATAATACATTAAGCGGCTTTTAGATAAGACTGGTTATAGACTAGATACTATATTTACTATTTACTATTTACTAGGTCTACTCTCACGTTTACGTTCATTTTCTTTTAAAGATTTTTTACGAATACGAATATTTTCAGGTGTTACTTCTACCAATTCATCATTATCAATAAACTCTAAAGCTTGCTCTAAAGACATTAAAATTGGTGGCGTTAATGTTTGTGCTTCATCAGTTCCTGAAGAACGAACGTTAGTTAACTGCTTACCTTTAAGCGCGTTAACCGTTAAATCGTTATCACGACTATGAATACCAATAACTTGACCTTCATATACATCAATACCGTGCCCAATCATCATACGGCCACGAGACTGTAAGTTGAAGATTGCGTTAGTAAGCGCTTTACCGGTTGCGTTAGCGATCATTACACCATTTTTACGTTGGCCAATGTCACCACCTTTATGAGGACCATATTCGAAGAACGTATGGTAAATCAAGCCAGAGCCTGACGTTAACGTCATAAATTCAGTTTGGAAACCAATTAAACCACGACTTGGCATAATGAAGTCCATACGAATACGACCAGTACCATCAGGTGCCATGTCAGTTAATTCAGCTTTACGAACACCCATTTTTTCCATGATCGAACCTTGATGCTGCTCTTCAACATCAATAGTTACGGTTTCATAAGGTTCTTGTAATACACCATCAATAGTACGTTCAATAACTTCTGGACGAGAAACCGCTAACTCAAAACCTTCACGACGCATGTTCTCAATTAAGATACCTAAATGAAGCTCACCACGGCCCGATACTTTAAATTTATCAGGATCATCTAACTGCTCAACACGTAATGCTACGTTGTGCACTAATTCTTTTTCTAAACGGTCTTTGATGTTACGTGAAGTAACGTACTTACCTTCTTGACCACAAAATGGTGAAGTATTAACTTGGAAAGTCATGTTAATAGTAGGTTCATCAATCGACAGTGCCGGTAAACCTTCAACTTCTGTTGGACAACATACTGTATCAGAAATTTTCAACTCACCTAAACCAGTGATAGCAATAATATCACCAGCAAAACCTTCGGGGATATCGTGACGCTCTAAACCTAAGTAACCAAATACTTTACCTACTTTAGCGTTATGCACTCCACCATTAGCAAGTTGAATTGTTACTTGCTGATTTGGTTTAACACTACCACGCTTAATACGACCAACACCGATTACGCCCAAGTATGAGCTGTAGTCAAGTTGAGATATTTGCATTTGAAATGCACCTTCAGGGTCAGCTACTGGTTGTGGCACTTCCTTAATAATAGTATCAAACAAAGGCGTCATATCAGTGCCAACAACGCCTTCTTCTAGTGAAGCCCAACCGTTGATTGCTGAAGCGTAAACCACTTTAAAGTCAAGCTGTTCATCAGTTGCACCAAGGTTATCAAACAATTCAAAAACTTGATCCATAACCCAATCAGGGCGAGAACCGGGCTTATCAACTTTGTTAATAACAACAATTGGCTTTAAGCCTTGAGCAAACGCTTTTTGCGTAACAAAACGCGTTTGTGGCATAGGGCCTTCTTGTGCATCAACAATCAATAGTACTGAATCAACCATTGACATAACACGCTCTACTTCACCACCAAAATCCGCATGGCCAGGAGTATCGACAATGTTTACACGGTAGTCGTTCCAGTTAACAGCGGTATTTTTAGCTAAAATAGTAATACCACGTTCTTTTTCAATATCGTTTGAATCCATCACACGTTCGTCATGGCCAACACGAGTACCTGATTGCTCAAGTAATTTATCAACTAAAGTGGTTTTTCCGTGGTCAACGTGGGCAATAATTGCCACATTTCTTAATTTATCTAACACAGGCTTTACTCGCTGTTACTATCGTTTGTCGCTATTCCAGTGGATTACCGAAACAGGGCTATAATTTTGCGCGCATTATACAGCGATTTTGTTCGAAAAGAAATCAATAAGAAAATTTCCTTTAGTTTTTATGTTATACATTCATATAAAAGATCTTTTAATACTACTCGACTCGTGGTGATGTAAAATGTTTCTACAATGCAAGGTGCACCACAACGATCCCGTAAAGCACCATTACAGTGCAATGAATTTTAAACTATGATTGCAACAAAAGGAATATCAACAACTTACCTATTGGCACAGTTTTAGCTTATACGATGCTAATTATCAACATGATGAGCAAAGTAATCCTAAAACCACAATACTGAGGTCACTTTGGTAACATATTGTTCATGACTATATTTAAAATGCCTGTTAGAATTTAACCACTTACAGATTTTCTACTTTTTAGAATTAACCTCACTGGAGAGACAAAATGTCACAAGCAGTATTCGATTTAATAAAAGAGCACGATGTCAAATTTGTTGACCTTCGTTTTACCGATTCAAAAGGTAAAGAGCAACACGTTTCTATTCCTCATCATCAAGTTAACGAAGATTTCTTCGAAGATGGCAAAATGTTTGATGGCTCTTCTATTGAAGGCTGGAAAGGAATTAACAACTCAGACATGGTATTAATGCCTGATGCTGACTCTGCTGTATTAGACCCTTTTAATGAAGCTGTTACATTAAACATTCGTTGTGATGTAGTAGAACCAGATACAATGCAAGGTTACAGCCGTGACCCTCGCTCTGTAGCGAAACGTGCTGAAGAGTATTTACGTTCAACGGGTATTGCTGATACCGTATTAATTGGTCCAGAGCCAGAATTCTTCTTATTTGATGATGTACGTTTCCACACTGATATCAGCGGCTCTTTCTTTAAAGTTGATGATAAAGAAGCTTGTTGGAATTCAGGCACAGAATATGAAGAAGGCAATATGGGTCACCGTCCTGGCCTTAAAGGTGGTTACTTCCCAGTATCTCCTGTTGACTCTTCACAAGATATACGTTCAGCCATGTGTTTAGTAATGGAAGAAATGGGCTTAGTTGTTGAAGCACATCATCATGAAGTAGCAACAGCTGGTCAAAACGAGATTGCTTGTCGCTTTAATACCATGGTATTAAAAGCAGATGAAGTTCAAATATATAAATATGTTGTACATAACGTAGCACACGCTTACGGCAAAACGGCAACTTTCATGCCTAAGCCTCTAGTAGGTGATAACGGTTCTGGTATGCACGTGCATCAATCACTTGCTAAAGATGGCGTTAACTTATTCTCTGGTGATAAGTACGGCGGTTTATCTGAAATGGCGCTTTACTACATTGGTGGCATCATCAAGCATGCTAAAGCCCTAAACGCATTTACTAACCCTGCAACTAACTCTTATAAGCGTTTAGTTCCGCATTTTGAAGCGCCTATTATGCTAGCTTACTCAGCTGCTAACCGCTCTGCTTCAATTCGTATTCCTATTGTACCAACACCAAAAGCGACACGTATTGAAGTTCGCTTCCCTGATGCTGCTGCAAACCCATATTTAGCATTCTCTGCAATGTTGATGGCTGGCCTTGACGGTATCAAAAACAAAATTCACCCTGGCGATGCGATGGATAAAGATTTATACGATCTTCCAGCAGAAGAGGCACTATCTATTCCACAAGTTGCAACTTCATTAACTGACGCGTTAGATTCTTTAGAAGCAGATAAAGAGTTCTTACTAGCTGGTGGCGTAATGGATAGTGATATGATCGATGCGTATATTGGTCTTAAACGTGCTGATTGTGAATTATTGAATACGTCGACTCACCCAGTTGAGTTTGCAATGTACTACAGCGTTTAAACGCCTAAATACAATTTAATAAAAAGCTCACCTAGGTGAGCTTTTTTTTGGTTGAAATTTAAGCTATGAACTTTATGTGGTAAATACAAACTTTTTTGTATAGATTATAACTACCTACGTTGGCAAATTTATCGTGCTTGGAAATATCTAAAGGATCAAGATATACTTAATTTTACTATGATTAAAATTTTACTACTGGCATTACTGACTTTATCTATAATGACTCCTGTTTACAGTAGTTCAGCTAAAATCTATGTCTGGCGCAATGAGAAAGGTGTATTAGTTTACTCTGATACACCTAGACCAGGCGCTGAAGAAGTAAAAACTAAAAAAGGAAATGTAATTAAATCTTCGACGAATATCGAAACTCAAATTTTAGATATTGAAAGCAAAAAAATTGCAGAAGAATATCAAGTAGTCATTAACCATCCAAAACATAACTCAACCATTCGCGATAACACCGGCTCTGTTTACATTAGTGGTCGTATTAAACCAATTTTTAAACGCGGTCTAAAGATTCAATTAATAGTAGACGATCAGCCTTACTTAACGCCTCAAACCCACACTATGTTTTCATTACGTAATATAGATCGTGGCGAACATCAAATAAAAATGAAACTCCTTAACGAAAAGGGCAAGGTTATTGCATCATCTAAAGCAATTACGTTTTATATGCACCGAGCCTCTGTAAATTAACAGAAATCAGCCCCAAATAGTGGTATAAATCGCTGCAAATAAAACTTTTCAAGAATATACTAAAATCAACGCACTCATTTGGTGCGACACTTGTATATATATGAGGCTTTATGTTGCATCAGAGAAAAGACGTTCAACAACTCAAGTTACAATATCAGCAAACATTAGCTAGTCAGCTAGTAACAGCTGTAGTTATTCTCGATCAAAATTTAACTATCCGTTATGTAAATCCGGCTGCTGAAGCATTACTAATAAAAAGTTTGTACAAGCTTTATGGTGCTTCATTTGAGTTGATTTTTACAAACACTTCAATCAATAAACCTCGCCTAGAACAATTGATTGCAACAGGGCAAGAATTTACTGATAGCGATATTGTTATAGAATTTAGCGAAAACCATCGGTTTACCGCCGAAATTACCGCTTCAGCGGTCGAATTCGACAGGGTTCCTCATGTACTATTAGAGTTCAAGCAAATTGATCAACAAAAGCAAATCAGTTTAGCCGTATTCCAACAACAACAATGGATTGCTGCGCGTGATTTAATTAAAGGGTTAGCACACGAGATCAAAAATCCTTTAGGTGGTCTGCGTGGTGCTGCACAGCTATTAAGCAAAGAGCTCACCCCAGATCAACAAGAATATACTGATATGATCATTGAGCAAGCAGATAGATTAACTAACTTAGTAGATCGTTTACTTGGTCCGAATCAACTGCCGCAGATTCAAAGTCATAATATTCACTCTGTGCTAGAAAAGGTCTATCAAGTCATCAGCTATTCAAGTGAGCAAAGCATAATATTAAAGCGTGATTATGACCCCTCTATTCCTGTTATTGAGTGTGATGAAGAAAAAATTCAACAAGCTGTTTTGAACATTGTTAAAAATGCCATTCAAGCAATAAATAAAGATAATAATATCACCCTGCAAACCCGCATTGCGAGTAATTCCACCATCAATGGTAAGCGTATAAAACTAGCAGTAAAAATAAGTATTATTGATGATGGACCAGGTATTCCGGCTAAAATTCAAGACACCTTGTTTTACCCCATGGTGTCAGGAAGGTCCAACGGTACAGGACTTGGCTTATCTATAGCACAAACACTGATAAACCAGCACCATGGCAAGTTATCTTGTCATAGTAGGCCCGGTCATACAGAGTTTGTGATTCTATTACCTTTAACACAATGATGATTAAACCAACACTTTAAGATATTAACTTAACCACATTCACCAGAGAGATAAAAAATGAATACCGAACAAGTATGGATAGTTGATGACGATAGCTCGATTCGTTGGGTTTTAGAAAAGGCGTTTGCAAGCGCGAATATAACAACCGCCTCATTCGAAAATGCTAAAAATTTATTAATTGCTTTAGATCACGACCAGCCAGAAGTTATTATCTCAGATATTCGCATGCCCGATATCGATGGCATGACTTTACTTGATTCTATAAGCAAAGATCACCCTAATATTCCTGTTATCATCATGACAGCTCACTCAGATCTAGACAGCGCCGTTAGTGCTTATCAAGGCGGTGCATTTGAGTATTTACCTAAGCCATTTGATATGGATGAAGCAGTGACATTAACTAAACGTGCACTAAGTCATGCCCGAGAGCAAAATGCAAAAAGACAACAAAAAGACAATGCTCCTCTTGCTGCTGGTTTAATTGGTGAAGCTCCTGCAATGCAAGAAGTTTTTCGCGCAATTGGTCGGTTATCACGTTCAAGTATTAGTGTATTAATTAATGGTGAATCTGGTACTGGTAAAGAGTTAGTTGCCCATGCTTTGCATTCGCATAGCCCAAGAACAAAAGCGCCTTTCATACCGTTAAATATGGCAGCAATTCCTAAAGATTTAATAGAATCAGAATTGTTTGGTCATGAGAAAGGGGCATTTACTGGCGCTAATGCCATTCGTCAAGGCCGCTTTGAACAAGCCCATGGTGGTACCCTATTTCTCGACGAAATTGGTGATATGCCTTTAGAAATACAAACTCGCTTACTGCGTGTTTTATCTGACGGACAATTCTACCGTGTTGGTGGACATTCACCTGTGCAGGTTGATGTACGTATCATTGCGGCAACTCACCAAAATCTTGAAGATAGGGTAAATAATGGTGAATTTCGAGAAGATTTATTCCATCGCCTTAATGTTATTCGAATTCACCTACCTAGCTTGCGTGAGCGCAAAGAAGACATAGCGCAATTAAGTCAACATTTTTTAAAGCAAGCAGCTAATGAGTTAAGTGTAGATACAAAAACAATAAGTAAAAAAGCTGCCGCATTTCTGCAAAGTTGCCAATGGCCGGGCAACGTTAGGCAGCTTGAAAACATTTGCCGTTTCTTAACCGTAATGGCTAGCGGACAAGAAATCTTATTAGAAGATCTACCGAGTGAACTAACACAAAGAACCATACAAATTAGTCCACAATCGTCGTCATGGCAAGCGGCATTGAGTGATTGGATGGATCAAGAATTGGCTCGAGGCAGCAGTGCTATTTTAGATACAGCACAGCCTGAATTTGAAAAAATAATGTTAGAGCGAGCATTATTATTTACTCAAGGACATAAACAAGATGCAGCGAAAAAACTCGGCTGGGGAAGAAATACTTTAACAAGGAAATTGAAGGAATTAGATATTTAGTATGGGTTATTGCTCGTAATTGAAGAGCAATAACGTTACTTTTTGGCTATTACAAAGAACATGCCTCATCATCACATTGTTTGCAGCTATTACATAACTTTATGTTAATAAAATGAGCCGCGATAATTAAACTGGCGCCTCCAATAATAAAATAAGGCTCTAAAGCTTCAGAAAAATCATGTTTGATCCAATATAAAGCTACCCCTAAATACAGTAAGTAAAATGGGTATAATTGTTTATGATATCGCTTAAAGCCAGAAAATAAAGCGACAGTTCCCAGTGCTGCTGTCATTAGTAAAAAAACATGTTCCCATGCATGATCAGCTAAAAAGCTCAAACCTACCAATGGTAGAATAGGTAAAAGGATTGGCAAAAGAATGCAATGTAATGCACAAAGTGATGTCGCAGTAATGCCTATTCTATCTAACATGAGTAACCTAGAAGAAAAATTGCCAGAAAACATTTTCCTGACTAAAATGAGATAATATCACAATTGATATACTATAACATTATTTTTAAGTAAAACTCGGCAATTTTTAACAATGTTCAATAGGAAAACTGATCACTTGTTCGATATGATCGACTTTTAAGGCAAGCATGATTAAACGATCAATACCTAACGCCACTCCTGAGCATTCTGGTAAACCTGCAGACAAAGCTTCAATAAAGTTTTTATCTATTACTTTTTCTTCAAGCGCTTGGGTTTCTCTTTGTTTGTTATCCTGTTGAAAACGTTCAAATTGGCCATCAACATCCGTTAACTCATTAAAACCATTAACAAGTTCAATACCATGATAATAACATTCAAACCGTTGAGAAACCCTAATATCATCAGGGCAAATTTTAGCTAGCGATGCTTGAGATCTCGGAAAATTGTAAACAAAACATGGTGATTCATTACCTATATGCGGCTCAATTATTTCACTAAAGATAAACTGTAATAAAATATCAGTATCTTGCTCAACAGTTAGCCATTTACTTATTTTATCGTGCTCTTTAATTACAGTAAGTAATTGCTCTCGAGTAGCTATTAATGGGTCTACACCAGCCAACTCTATAAACAAATCTTGATAAGTTGTTTGTGTCGGCTCTAAGCAATCTAAAATCGTTTTAAGTAATTCCGCAACTTCTGTCATTAACCTGTAGTGATCAAAGCCTAAACGATACCACTCTAACAAGGTAAATTCAGGGTTATGGTGTCGCCCTGCTGCTTCATGACGAAATGCTTTGGCAATTTGGAAAATACAACCAAAACCTGAGGCGAGCAAGCGTTTCATATGAAACTCAGGGGACGTTTGCAAATATAAAATTGTAGCTTGTTCAGTAGAGCTATCACTGAGAAAATTGTATCGACAAGTTATCGCTTCTAAGTGCACATCCGTTACTGTGCCTTGAGATAAAGCGGGTGTTTCCACTTCAACGACATCACGTTCATTAAAAAACTGACGAATTTTCTGTAATACTTGCGCACGCTTTTGTGCGTATTCCCAAGTTATCGTTGGTTGCCAAGTCAAATCAAGCTCCGAGTTTTCGAGTTTTCGAGTTTTCGAGTTTTCGAGTTTATAAAATCATCAAACAAAAAAGGCCGCGTAAGCGACCTTTGTTTCATAATACTATTTCTTAGTATTAATTTGTTTGTTAACGAATGATATAGCAAGGCGTTGGCACGGAGTTGACGCTAGTCAATGAGTACCCACAACGACGCTAAATCGATGTTAACTACAAATTAATCCATAATTTTAGAAACAACACCAGCACCAACAGTACGACCACCTTCACGGATTGCGAAGCGTAAACCTTCGTCCATCGCTACTGGGTTGATTAGCTCAACAACAAACTTAAGGTTGTCACCAGGCAT
>MAAC01019062.1_pt1 | contig 44742 bp, 44 predicted proteins | sample 1115981 | NCBI WGS metagenome assembly MAAC01 (sample SAMN04961126, study PRJNA320927) | seawater metagenome | isolation source: sample BD02T64 sea water enriched with oil for 64 days | place: USA:Gulf of Mexico | collected 2013-07-27 | reverse complement strand
AGGAATTATATAACCACTAAACAAGTTTGGGTTTTGACCTAATATTTCAATTCCAACTCCTCCAGCCATTTCCCAACCAAAAAATATGCGCTCTTTTTCTTTTCTTGTTCTATAGTTGCTATCTATAAATTGAATCAATTCCGAATCAAGAAAACTTATGAATTTTGAAGAACTACCTTCTTTAAATAAAACTCTTCTTTTTCTTAAATCTGTTTGTATTCCAACGACTATAAATTCAGGAAATATCCCTCTTTTAATCAACATTTCTTGGAAAGAAACTGCTGAGTTAAAATAATCTTGACCATCTAAAACATATAATACAGAATAGATTTTTTTTATAGAATCTTTATAGCTGGGTGGAACATAAATTTGAATGTTTCTTGTTTCATTCAAAACTTTAGATTCTATAGTATAGTTTTTACCTAAAGTAATATTTCCAATTTCTTTCACTTGAGCAGTACTCTTAAAAAAAATAAAGATAGCGCAAAGAATAATTAACGATTGTTTCATATTAAAAATATAGTATAGTCAATAAATATAAATTATAAGATAACCTTTAGGTGAAAATTATTTACTGTACTTCCTTATCATAGTTACTTTCTCATCTTCTATCTCTAATACTTCCACTATATTTTTGGTGGAATTTATTTCCTTTTTAGTTTGAGGGTGAATCCCTTTAGAGGTAGATCTATATTTAATGATCAGTACATCATGGCCAACTGTTATAGAAGTTAATGTTGCATTATACTCAGTATGAACTCCTAAATAGTACATCATACCTTTACGTATATTCTCTTTACTATCTGGCATTCTAGAATCATCGTTATCATAAGGAAAATGTTGATGTCCTACATCTTTTACTAATAAGTTTAAATAATTCTCAATATCATTTTCTGAAGCATTTACGGCTTGTGTAGCTATCCAGACTGCAAAATATTTTTTACCTAAATTCTCTAATTTAACCTCTTCTTTTGTAAGATTTATTGCATTTGATGAATCTTGTTTTATTTCAACTTTTTCTTTTTTGCAAGATATGCTCATTACCATTAAAGCTGACACTATTACTAAGTATTTAATTTTCATTCTTTTATAATTTAAACTATTATTCTATTTCTTTAATAAATCATTCAACCCTTTTTGAGCTCTTTCAGAGGTTGGAAAAGTTTTCACTATGAATTCATATAATTTTATAGCTTTCTGATTTTTTTTACTCTTGACATAAAAGTCAGCAATATTACATGCCCAACTTGCTCTTAATTCCTTTATCAACTTATAAGAACCAAATTGTGAAACTAAATTCTCAAAACTATTAAATTCATTTTCTTTAATTGCTAATCTTACTATTGCGTATTTTGTAAATGGTGCTAATTTTTTAGATAAACCATATAATTCATATCGCTTATCATAATACTTCTTGATATAATTTATTCCTCCTTTTGTGTTAAAATCTTCTAAATTAGAAAAGCTTACCTCAGTATAGTATTCAAAATATTCTTGAATTCCATGATATAATGCTGGGTATACTGTAGAACGATGTTCTTCTCCAGACAAGACTTTAAATTTCCATCTTAAATTTGTTTGGTTTTCACCTAAGAAAGTATTCAAATCTTCTGTCCCTTCTTTAACACCAAACTCATTGGTATCAGAGACAAAATACACAAATGTATTTAGATTTTTATTGGTTTCTATAAAGGATTTAAACCGTTTCATTTTACTACTTACGGGATATGGACTTGACAAAATATATCCATCAAACAACTTTGGCTTAGACATTAACGTTTCTATTCCAAAACCTCCACCATAGGCCCAACCAAATAGCAACCTCTTCTTAGAAGTTCTGTAATTGGCATCTATAAGGCTAACAACTTCATTCTCTAAGTAGCTTGCAAAATCTTTTGCACCAGCACTAAAAGTGCGCATTCTAGTTGATTGATCATTTGTTATACCTACAACAATAAAATCTGGACCTAAATTAAACTCACTATAAGTTTGTAATAAACTTGCTCCATACAAAAAGAATCGTTGTCCATCTAATAAATAAATAACAGGATATCTTTTGTTTGAAGAAGTATAATCTCTAGGAAGATAAACTTGAACTTGTCTGTCTTTTTTTAATATGTTAGATTTAATAGTATGGTTTATTCCAACAATATTAGGAGTTCCTTTTTCTTGAGCATTAGAAGTAATAGACAACAATGCTAAAAAAATGATTGTAATTGTATTTTTCATTTGATTGATATTAATAGTATTTGAAAATTATTTATCATGAAGCTTTGTTGCTTCTTCTAATCTTAATTGTAATCGAGCAGAAGTAGGGAATTTCTGTACGCCTCTTTTATAATATTGAATGGCTTTTAAATACTTTTTATGTTTCACATAAAACTGACCAAATCTTTCGAACATATTATCTCTAGAGAAAGAAACTAAGAAATCAGGAAACTCTATATTTAATTCTGTAAAAACTGTGAAATTGTTTTCTTTAACGGATAATAAGAATAAGTATCTTTTTGTGTCATTATGGACTTCTTTGGAAATTTGGAAACGTTTTCCTCTTTGCTTGAACAAGGTTTTTAATCCTTTGACTCCTCCATTTTTTTTAAATTGATCCAAACTATAATAACGAATTGGAGGATATTCTTTAAAGAAAGCTTTCAAGCCCTTATTCATGGTAACAATAGTTGTAGAATAATGGTTTTCATTATCAAACAAATCATATTTCCATTTAAGTTTATTGTTCGCTTTCTTATTTAGTAATTCAGCTAAACTATTTGTATTATCTAATGACCAAGCTTCTACATCACCTAAGGTGAAATACAAATAATTGTGTAAAATAGTTGTTTTATCTAGCATTTCTCCAACATTAGAAATTCGCTTTTCCGATAAGAAAGTTGGACTCGCAATAAAGTACCCTTTAAATAAATTAGCCTTGGATGCTAATACTTCAATTCCAAAAGCAGCAGCTCTTTGCCAACCAAAAAAGACACGTTCATTGGGTAATGTTCTATATGTCTTATCAATATATGGAAGTAATTCTTTTTCTAAATAGGTACTAAACTTAGTAGACTCAGAATTGTATAATTTACTTCTTTCATTATCCTTTGTTTTTATTCCAACAACAATGAATCCAGGAGTTTCATCTACAAAACGAAGATTTTGTTGATATGCAACTGCATTCAAAAAATACTTCTGACTATCAAAAACATACACAACTGGACATTTCTCCTTAGATGTGTGATAATCTTCTGGCAAGTAAATTTGTATCTCTCTATCTTGATGTAAGATTTTAGATTTTAGCAAAATAGTTTTACCAATTGTATTGTCAACTTCTTTGATTTGTGAATAAGAACTAAAAGTAATTGTTAAAAAAAATAATACGTGAATGAATATTTTCCTCATAATTACATATTGTTTTTTGCTTCTTTCAATCCATTTTTCATTCGCTCTTCAAATTGTGTATTTGGATACTTAGAAAGACCCGCTTCAAAAAACTTGACAGCATTTTTATAATCTTTATGTTTTAAATAAAACTGTCCTAATCGATGTTGCCAATATGCATTTGCATATCTTTTGGTTTTTAAAACATCTTTAAACTCTTCCATAAAAAAACTAAAATATTTGAAATTATCATGATCTCTAGCTAACCATATCAGAGAGTTTTTTGTGTTGTCACCAATTTTACCATCACCTCCAAAACGGCTTGCTCTTTCTTTAAAAAACGATTTTAAATATGGAATTCCTCCTGCTTTCACATATGCTGGAATGCTCTCAAAAACTAGTTCATCGTAGTTGTGATAGTAATACTGAAGCCCCTTATACATTGCTAAATGTGGCATTGATTGATGCACTTCTTCATTAAATAATTCATATTTCCAACGTAAATTTTCTGGGTTGTGTTTTTTTAATCTTTTATTAAACCTTTCAGTGGATTTAACATAGTAAATATCCCTTTTAGAATTAGACATATATAAATAGATCTCGGTATCAGAATTGAATTCTTGCACTAATTTCTCAGATGCCAAACCGCCGTCAGTAATTATTGCTCCTGTAAACAAGCCCTTTTCTTTCAAAATCATTTCACTTATATAATAAGCAGCTGCTTCCCAACCAAATATAATACGCTCATTGTTTGTTCTAAAATTTGAATCAACAAACTGAATCACATCCTCTTTTACAAAAGAGGTATACTTGTCTCCATCGCCAAATAAAGGCCGTCTAGTAGATTGACTGCTATTAACCCCAACAACAATCATTTCTGGAAGAGCGATAGGGCTTCTCAAAGATTTTTGAATAGCAACGCCATTGGTGAAAAAACGTTGACCATCAAGTATGTATAATACTGGGTATTCTACTTTTGAAGTTGTATAACTTTTAGGCAAGTATATTTGAATTTCTTTATCTTTCTTTAAAACTTTCGAAGAAATGGTATAATTATCTCCTATAGAAATTGGTGCTCCTTTAGTTTGAGAATTTATAGTAGAAATTGCTAAAAAGCAGATAGCTAAAAGTGATTTTTTCATTTTTGATGTTTTGGTTGACCCCAAAAGTAGAAAGGAAAAGAATTCTTTTAGCTATCATGTTTCCGTTTTATCATTTATTTAACGAATTCATACTCCAAATTTTAACAGTTTTATCTTTACTTGGGGTTGCAATCATTGTGCCATCAGAACTCACATCCATTCCTAAACCTATATCATCTGTATGTTCAGATATTGTTTGCAAAATGACTTCATTATTAATATCCCATAACGTTCCGGTTATTGGTTTTACAAAACCTTTAAATTTTAAATGGTATTCTAACAATTCTCCTAACATGTTTTTATCTGTTCCACCAGCTAAAACCTTATCATCACCAATAAATACAACAGAATGAATTGCTTCATTATTACCAACAAGCGTATGTAATAACTTCCAATTATTAGTATCCCAAATTTTAATGGTTTTATCATCACCAGCACTTGCTAATAACTGTCCATTTGGACTAAAACCCATTGATAAAGGAACCATAGAATGTCCTAAAATAGTTTGCAATAATTTCCCTGTTTCAACATCATATACTCTGATTGCATTGTCACTACCAGATGACAATAGTAATTCACCTGTTGGATTGAAAATCACTTCCCAAATGTTATGTGTTGCTTCTGTAAGCTCATACTTAATTTTTCCTGTATGTACATTCCATACAGTCACTTTATTGTCATTACTTCCAGCTGCTAATAACTTTCCATTCGGGCTAAAATCTACAGACCAAATAGTGCCTTCATTCCCCTCAAAAACCTGTAGTAACTTTCCATAATTCACATCCCAAATTCTTACCTTACCATCATAAGCACCTGTTGCTACTAGTTTACCTGTCGGATTAAAATCTACTGCTGGTGATCCAGTTTCATGTGGTAAATTGTGAATTACTTTCCCAGTAATTCTATTCCAAATTTTGGTATTTGGATCAATACCACCGCTTACCATTAGAGTATCATTTGGTGCAAATTTCACTTCCCAAACATCATTTATATGATGTGAATATGTCTTTTCTAACTTTAAATGATTCCCTTTAACTAATTGTGGTTGCACAAATAATAGACTAAAAATTATATATAGAAACCCAGTCATAATAACCATTAGAAATAATGCTCTCTTTTTCATCTTAGTTTATATTCTCTAATTTTTGAATCATTTTTTTAGCTGATGCTGAATTAGGGTCTAATTCCAATACTTTTTTATAGGCTTTTAATGAATGCTGTTTGTCTTTATTCATAAAATAAGATTCTCCCAAGCTATCCCAAGAATTTACGTCTTTCGGATATAATTTTGCGTTTTCTTGAAATATTTTAATTGCATTGTCAATAGATTTTTCATGTAAGAATGTATATCCAATTCTATTTAAAGTCCTGTTTTTATTTCGTTTTACTGTTTTATTGATAGCGTCTATGTATGCAATTACAAAGGCATCTTTTTTAGAAGTTTTAATTGTAGGCTTTATTCCTTTTCCTTCCCAATTTGTTTTGGTTACTGGGTGAATTGATTTGATGTATGGAACAGAAATAGAGAAATTATCATTTAAAAACAATCTTTTTGTTCTATTTGCACCACCTTTAGTTGTTTCACCAACTACAATTGCTTTGTTCAAATGCTTCAATGTGTAAGTAAAAGCTTCTGCTGCAGAAAATGTTTTTTTACTTGTTAAAATGTACAATGGTTTGCCTACTCTTCTTTCACCATCAACATTCTCAAAAGTAAACAATTGTGTTTTTGAATCTGTTTTACGTTCATAAAAATTGCTCAATAACACTGGTTTTGCATCTGTAAAATAACTAGATAATAATTGCATCATGTTCGGAACACCTCCTCGGTTTGTTCTTAAATCAATAATCATTGCATTGGTGTTGCTTAAAAAATTCATTGCTGCTGTAGCAGTTTCTTTGGCATATTTAATATCTGCAAACATGCGTAGGTTTAAATACCCAATGTTTCCGTTTAACACTTTTATTTCTGTAAAACCGTAATTCACTTCTGCCATTCTTGCTGCCATCATTTGCTCTCTTTTAAGGCTCATTTCTTTGGGCATAATACGTTTTTTTTGCGCAATCCTCTTTGGTTCGAAATTCACTTTTAAGTGTAAATCTTTACTTACTTCCTGCAAATCTTTAGTCAGTGCATTGGAGAACTCTTTCGAGGTAGTAATCGATCTGTACTTTTTTGAATTCGATTTAATTGTCGCTGACATTTCTCTTGCCACATCCAAATCTATATAAGATGCTAATAGTTTCTCTGTAATTAATTTTAGAACTTGTTTTTTTTCTTTGGTTGTAATTTGGTTGTTTTGCGATGTTACACTTATTATTGATGTAATTGCCAGTAGTAATGCTATAATGTATTTTTTCATGTTGAATTGATTTTAAATTTGATACAAACCTAACATCAAGCTGGAGCATAATACATTTAATTTCATAACCTAGTCAATTTTCAACTCACAAGATGTCATTTGAATCACAAATGGATTATAAGTTCAATACGGCCTTGTTTGAGCAGATAATTTAGATGTTGGTGCAAAATCTTCTAAGAAGTAGGCTATTATTAGTAATTTTACATTGTGATATCATTTTTAAAAAAATACAAAGCATTTATATACGGACTAATCGCCTTTAGGCTTGTATTATTTGTGTTGGCCTATTTTGATTTTATCCACATAGATAATTCAGAATACCTGTCTAATGCATTAAGTTTTTTATTTTATTGGATGTTGTTCTCTTTACCCATCTATTATTTTCCATTTTTCAAAAAACACCTCTCTATAAGTCTTAAATTTTCAGGGTTGATTGTCCTATTTATGTTGGTGATTATAAATGATCACAATTCTAAAATGATAGACAATCCAATTACATTTATTGGGCTAATTCTGGTTGGCTTAAGCTTTTTCTCAATTCTAGCAACAAATTTCTTTAAAAAGCATGCTTTATATACCATTGTGTTTTATGCTTTAAGTATCGGTTACTTCTTGTATATAAGAGTGTATAGTAACGATATAAATGTGTATTTACAGCAAGAAAAAGAAATTAAAATCATTTTAACATTGCCTTTTTTTGTATTGATTTTAGGATGGTTTTTTCAGCAGTGGAAATGGTTAAAAACATTGGAATCAAAAAAATCAAACGCGGAATTGGCACTATTGAAGAGCCAAATAAATCCCCACTTCTTTTTCAACACCTTAAATAATTTATATGGATTAACCGTTGAAAAATCTGATGATGCTCCAGATGTTGTTTTAAAATTATCGGACATGATGCGCTATACTATCTATATGGGGAAAGAAGATTTTGTGCCTTTAAAAGAAGAAGTTGCCTATTTACAAAACTATATAGAACTGCATAAAATTAGGTATCAGAAAAAGGTTGATATTACATTTAAGTACAACAATACTACAGAGTATCAAATCGCCCCACTGATGTATATCATTGCTTTAGAAAATGCCTTTAAGCATGGTGTAGAAAAGTTGACAGAGAATGCGTATATTCACATCAATCTTAGCACAGAAAATGAAGCTATTCTTTTTGAAATAGAAAATAACTTTGAGCAATCAGAAACACATTTAGCAGCAGGCATTGGATTGGATAATTTGAAACAACGTTTACAGTTGTTGTATCCTAAGAAACATCAGCTGCAAATAAATAAGAGGGATTCTGTGTATCAATTATCTCTAAAACTACAAACAACATGACACGTTATTTAATTATTGATGATGAGCCAATTGCACATCGAATTATTGAAAAGTATTGTGAGGTTTTACCTCATTTAGAGAAAAAAGGAAATTGCTACAATGCTTTTGAGGCAATGAAGTTTTTAAATGAACAAAAGGTTGATTTGTTGTTTTTAGACATCAACATGCCTAAACTCTCTGGTTTCGATTTTTTAAAAACATTGGTAAATCCACCAAAAATAATTGTAACAACAGCATATAAAGAGTTTGCCCTAGAAGGATATGAGTTAAACATCTCTGACTATTTACTAAAACCTTTTAGTTTTGAGCGCTTTGTAAAAGCCATTAATAAAACAATTTCTGTGACTTCTACTTCACAAGAAGTCTCTTCAAACTCTTCTTTAGGAAACACCACTGAAACTAGTTTCTTTTTAAAAGGTGATAAAAAACACCATCAAGTGCATTTTGATGACATATTATTTATTGAGGCATATGGGCATTACACAAAAGTATTTATCGAAGAAGATATGATTTTGAGTCATGAAAAGATATCTTCTTTTGAAGAGTTTTTACCAGAAACAAGATTTATTCGTACACACAAATCTTTTATTGTTGCCAAGAATAAGATTCAACAAATTGAAGGAAATAGAATCGTTATACGAAAGCATAAAATTCCGGTTGGTCAAACGTATAAAAGCAACATCAACAAGTTATTGACACTTTAAAACTTTAGTTTTTCTAAAGTGGTTTTCTTGTACAAATCGCCAATAGGTATTTCTAGATCTCCAATTTCGATATCTTGTTTTGTGTACGCGGTTACTTTTTGAGAATTGACAATATAAGATCTATGAACTCTTAAAAAACGAGAATCTAACTTTTCTTCAAAAGCAGAAATTCCGTGCTTTATAACCAACTGGGATTCTGTAGTATGAATTTTGATATAATCTTTGATGCTTTCTACATATAAGATCTCATCATAACTCACTTTGATATTTTTCTTGTTACTCTGTACAAAAATATGCGTTAACTCAGTTGTTTTGGCACTTGCATTTACAACAATCTGTGTATCTAAAAATTTTTCTATTGCCTTAAAAAACCGATTGAAAACGATTGGTTTTAGTAGATAATCTACCACATTCAATTCATAGCTTTCAATAGCGTATTCTCTGTGAGCAGTGGTAAATATCACTTTCGGTTTATGCACCAAATTCTTTAAAAAATCTGTTCCCTTTAAAACAGGCATTTCTATATCTAAAAAGAGTAAGTCTATCGTTTCATTTTGTAAAACACTACTGGCCTCAATCGCAGAAGCACAAATGGCAACAACTTCAAAATCTGGTAATTGGCTTACATGCGTTGCAATTAACTCTCTTGCCAATTCTTCATCGTCTACAATTAAACATTTATACTTTTTCATGCAGTTGTAATTTTAATTCTAAGGTATACTCTAAAATAGCATCATTAACTTCTAACTGATATGCATTTGGATACAGCAAATCTAATTGTTTTTCTGTGTTTTGCATTCCAATAGATTTCTTATTACTAGTTCCATTTGCTATAGACTCTTTTGGTTTGCTATTCTTTAATTTAAAAACAATTTCTTTTTCAGTTGCTAAAATATCTAATTCAATAAAACCTTTATTTAACTCTTGACTGATACCATGTTTAAAAGCATTTTCAACAAAAGTCAATAAGATTAATGGTGCAATATGTACATTGTTTTGAATGTTTTTTTCAAAACTCACATCTACTCTATTTCCATATCTAACTTTTTCTAAGGCAATGTAATTCTCTAACAATTCTATTTCTTTGTTGATAGAAACGTAATTATCTTTGCATTGGTATAGCATATAATCTAACATCTCTGATAGCTTAGCTATTACCTCTGGAGTCTTATCTGATTTTTTTAAAGCCAGTGCATATAAATTATTCAGTGTATTGAATAAAAAATGAGGGTTCAATTGATTCTTTAACAAGTTCAATTCTGTAGCTTTCTTTTGCTCTTTTAATTCAATAATCTCTTTCTGATCTCTATAGTATTTTAAGGCTATTAGAATTATGGATGGAAAAACTACCCAAGTTATATTACTTATAAATGCGATAAAAGAAGTCATTCTATCCCATAGAATATATGGTGGTTTGAATTTATAAACTTCTGGGTATTGCATTTCAAAATAATGTACTCTGACAATACTATATAGCGTTTGAATCACATAAATAAAAAACAATGTTGCAAATACAAATAGTGTATTTTTCTTTTTGTGTAATAACTTAGGTACTAAAAAATAAAGGATTATTACACTCAACAAAAACTGAAGCGCCACTTTAAAACCAATATATTCAAACAAAAACCATTTGTTACTATCTCTATACCAGTATGAGCTAAACAAATAGCTAAACATGATCCCCCAAAAAATGAGAGCTCGTAGGTTATTTTTATTGAATATTTTTTTCATTAAATGCTAATTTAGGTAAAATGCTCAAGAATTTTAAAGAAAGAAACAGAATGTATCGGATTACACATTCTGTTTATTTCTAGCAATCAATTAAACAAAATCAAACATAAAGAGAAAACATCTTGATTTCAATTTTTATAGACAAAAACGGATAAAATGAAGTTAGATTTCCTTTTTTCAGCTACAAATCGTTTTAAATTCAGCAAACAACTCTCCATTTGTTATTGATTGCAATAGGTCTATAAAACGAAAAAAGGACCACTCCATTTATTAGTTTGCATCGATTTTAAAAACCAATATAATGAGAAATTACCTATTAGTGTGCTGTATTGCAATTCTAAGTGTTTCAATCCTTCAAGCACAAACAACTACCAAAAGCTATTCAGAATTAATTCGTGTGGGATGGAAATTATGTTTAAACAAAGACTTTACAGCTTCAGCTAAAATTTATGAACAAGCTTTTATCGTCAATCCAAAAGCTCCTTTAAATGACAGGTACAATGCTGCATGCATAAATTCATTAGCAAACAATTCTGATGGAGCCTATAAGCACCTTTTTGTAGCAGCAAATGAATTAAAATGGTACGATTTAAATCATTTAAAAAATGATAAAGATTTAATCAAAATCCGTAAAGATAAAAGATGGAATCAATTAATTACCGTAATGCAAAAGACAAAGAATGAAATTGAAAAACACTATGATAAAAATCTAGTAGCAGCCTTAGACAAAATCTTTTTTGATGATCAAAGTACTAGAAGTCAAATTAGACCGAAAGAAGAAAAATACGGAAGGGATTCTAAAGAAATGAGAGCTTTCTGGCAAGTAATTTTAAGAAATGATTCTATCAATCAAGTCAAAGTCAGCAAGATATTAGATACACAAGGTTGGCCAAGCAAAAATAAAATTGGTGTAAAAGGTACATCTACTCTATTCTTTGTTATTCAACATGCAGACTTACAAACGCAAGTCAAATATTTACCAATGATTACTAAAGCTGTATCGAGTAATAATTTACCAAAAAGACAGTATGCTATGTTTTATGATAGATTGGTGTTGAGACAAGGAAAAAGACAACTGTATGGAACGCAGTTAGCAATAACAAAAGAAAGTAAGGATCCGTATGTATTGCCTTTAGAGGACGCCAAAAATGTAGATAAAAGAAGAGCAGAAATGGGCTTAAATACGATGCAAGAAAATTTAAATAGATGGAATCTTACTTGGGATGTTGCTGTATATTTAAAAGCTTTACCAAAAATTGAAGCTAGAGAAACAATATTAAACAAAAAAAACAGATAAAAATGAATTTCAAAAAACTATCAATATCACTTTTTGCCCTATGTATATCTAGCATAACATTAGCCCAAAACAGTACAACAAACAAATATTATAGACATTTACGATACAACCATGTTTCACCATATATAAAATTGGTTGGAACCTATCCTATTGATGCAACAACTGCAAAAAACACCTCTCATTATATTTTCAAATACAATAACGACAAACAATTAGTTGAAATTACGAACAATCATTATTTTACAGAAAGAAGACACTCCTTGGCATCTATTGGTGCATATCGAACAGTCATTACACACACAAAAGGAACTGAAACAAGAATTTTCTTAGATAAAAATGGAAAGCGCATCACTAATGACAGACAAGTATATAAAGAAGTATTCACAGTAAATAAAAAAGGGAATTATTCTAACCTCGTATTTTTTGATGAGAATGATATACCAATGGAATCTAATTGGGAAATCTCTAGATATACCTGGTTCAAAAAACATAAAATGGTGATAGAGCAAAGGTTTAATCTAAAAAATGAACCTAGAAACCTTTCTACTTATTTTGAGTTTGGAATTACCGGAATGAAGTTTAGAAAAGACGGTTCTCCAATTGGAAATTACAATCTAAATGAAGACTATAAAATTACAAACAACTCTGGTGGTGTTGCTTCTTATCAAGACACTTACGATAAAAATGGCAACCATGTAAAGTATACTTATCATGATAAAAATGATGCATTAGTGATGAATCAATTTGGTTTATCTATTGGAACCAAAGAGTATGATGCTGTTGGAAATTACATCAAACAAGGACATTACGACACTAATAATAAACTTTTACGTGAAAGAGATATTGCAAGTAATCAGCATATTACATTGAGTAAAAAGGCATCATCAAAAGACAGTTTAGAAATTAAAAGAGTCTCTGTTGGTTATTTAATTGCACTACAAGAATTGAAACCAGAATTGATGAAAGAGGTTATGAATGATAGCTTAAACAAAGTAACTATTGGTTTTAACAGAACACTCAGAAAGGAATCTGTTACCGTACCACTTACTAAAAATCGCATGATTCAAAATGCAAAAAACTGGAACAAATCAAACACACGATTCCTTCCAAACCCTAGCAATCAAATTAAAATATTAGATGTGTACCATAGAATTGCAACGGTTAAATTATATTCTGACAACTGGGTTGAATATCTACATTTAATAAAGCTTGATGGTAAATGGAGTATTGTCAATTTGTTATGGCAACACAAAAATATAAATAGGTATCCGTTTTAAACAAATTGTTTTCATAAAAAACGCCTCATTTAATGAGGCGTTTTCTTTGTCTATAATCTAGAAATATTATCAACTAAATTTTCGTCAGACCTTGTTCCGAATGGATCTATCGAGATATATCTCGGTTTCTCCTTTACGATAATCTTAATCTCAGTCATTTCTTTATTAAACTGATTTGATGTATAATACAATATTGCACTGTCATCTTCTACAGACGATGGATGCGTTGTAAATATCCCTATTTTAATAGGTTCATCAATAGAGATTTGTTTGATTTCTCCACTATCTAAGGTTTCAAATCGTTTTGTCTTTACCTTAACCGTTATTTCGTAAGTTCCATTCGCTAATTCTTTAGATGAACTTTCTTCAATTCCGATATCATAGGTTATCACTCTTTTAAACCAATCGTCAACTAATATATGTTGATGTTCTGGTGTTACTTTATAAATCTCCTCTAATAACTCAACCGTGTTCGCTTCCAATTTATTAATAACACGATGTTTATCTGTAATTGTTTTCAGCACTTTATTTACTTGTTTCTCGCCTATTAAATCTCGCAAAGCCAATAGTACGGTTAAAGCTTTTCCATAAGAAATATATCCCTGGTTAGTAACCATATAAACTCCTGGTTCTATATCACCATCGAAAGATCTTCCAGTAAAATACCTTCTTCGTGTATTGTCGCTTAATTCGTACAATGCTTTTTTTCCATACATTTTTTCTAGTACTACGGCTTCAGTATATTTTGCCAGTCCTTCTACAAATAAAGATCCTCCAGCAACTGGTTTTGCATTTAATGTATGTCCCCACCATTGATGCGCAACTTCATGTATGGTTCTTTTAGCAACTAAATTAAACGTTTCTTTATTGCGTACATCAGACAGGTACAACCGATCTTCAACCATACTTATAACACCTGGATGTGCATAGCCTCCAAAAGACCAATGCGCAGGGATTTCAGCTATCCTAACATGATCAAAAGCATAAGCTCCAAAGTTTTCTTGGCAATAGTTTAAAGTTTCTTTCACGCTATTTTCAATTTCTTCAATATTAAAATCATGTGCAGCATCAAAATATTGTTCAATAGCAATTCCGTTGTGCATACTTTTCTTTGTTTGATATTTAGCAGAAAAATACCCAGCAGCCGGCATCACCTTAGCTTTAGTTTTATAGTGATAATAGTTTCTATTATTCTCTGACCATTCTTTTACCAAACTACCAGAACTTAAAGCTACCTGATCAGCATCCGTAGAAACAATAGTTTCAAAATTTGTTTTCTCAAATTTCACATCTTCTAAAACAATGTGTGCAGCCGAAGTTTTCACTTCACCCCTTATAGGTAAGTTTCTTTTTTCTCGTTCAATCCTATTGGTAATTTCCATTCCTGAGCTATATCCTAACATTGGTTCAAAATTACTATGTGAAATATAAGTTCCGTTGTTTACTATTGCTCTATCTGTTTCATACCCTTTTAACTCTCTTTTTAAATTGTAGCTAAATGCCATTGAGTCATTTGGTTGTAAGGGGGTGTCAAACTCAAATAAATAGGTGCCGTAAATGGTATTATGCTCAACTAAATGCGCATTTTCAAAACGAATCCTTTCTAATGGAATCCTTTCTGTTACAAATAGTTCTGTCAATGGTTGTTCACTTTTGTTTTTCAATACATAATCAGCCTTTACCGTATACATTCTCTTTGTTGGATAGATGGCAACTTCTGTTTTTCTTGAAATAGAAATTGGTCTTTCCATAGTTTCATATTTCTTGAATTTTCGTTCATAGTTCTCATTAAAATCTAAGTTTTTAGCCATGGTTGTATAGGTTGAAACAATATTTAGATTGTAAAAAACCAAACTACCTGAACCAATAAAAAGAAACAGACTAAAGGTTAACCCAACTTTTTGAATTCGTGTCCAACCGAATTTCAATTGTTTTAATTTCACTGAAATGCTAGCAACTACACCTCTATTCCAGATTTTAAAAGAAACAAATATCAATAAAATCCCAAACCCTAACCAATACATTGCTAAGTGATCAAATAGATTTGATACACCATTAAACCCATCCATATTATTGTAAGAAACTCTAGGCATAAACCCAAGGCTTGTTAAAGGATGTTCCAACCCTAACATACCAGATTTCAAAATTAAGAGTGCAATCAAACCAAAAATTCCCATGCTCATATATTTACTTTTTGCCAAACTGTTTACAAACAAGGCAATCATAGAAAATACGGCCAACTGTACACCGTAATGATAAAACAAAGAGGCATACAAGCTAAATTCAAAATTGGTATAGTTTAAACTGATTTGAAATATCATACAGAGTAAAACACCCGAAGCAATCAAAATCATGGGTAATGATAACAATGCTGTAAATTTAGATAAGAAGAACACTCCATTTTTTACTGGAGTTGCATCTACAATAGTATTGAAATTTAAATCACGTTCTCTCCAAACAATCTCAGCACTATAAAAAATGATCAATATTAAACTAAACAGTGTTAACGGATCTACTATTAAATCAATCAATTGATTTGTAAAAGGATATACACTGACCCCATATTCTCCCCCACTAATAACGGTGGAAAATAATTCTGAAAAGACAATAATCAACCACATGATTAATACTGCAATAAATGGTAAGCTTTTAAAAACACTTTTCAATTCTATTTTTAACAGCGAAAAGAAAGCCATTCGTTGTGCTTTAAAAGTATGCAAGGCTTTTATTGGTTGATATGCCAATAACTGCATCTTCTCCTTTTTTTGTTTTGGTTCTTTCTTTACTTTTTTAGATATTTTACGAAAAGAAAATAGTCCATATGTTCCTAATAATAATCCCATAGAAGCAAGGATCCAAACAAGTCTATTCCATAAAAACAAGCCAGAGAGAGATAGCAATTGAGTGTTCTTTTGAAAAGGTGTCCAATATTGAGTTTGCTCAAAAAAAGCGGCTATTCCAAATGGATCTGCAAGAGCTGCAATGGCCATGCTTTCTGGAGAAGCTGGTACTGCTTGTGCCATTAATGGCGAATTTAAAAAGATAGAACTCACAAAATACAACATGTAAATAAAAACGGCACTAACATAAGTTGCTGTACTATTTTTAGTCAACGTGCTTACAGAAAAAACAATGGTAGAACAGATAAAAATATTAGGCAATACAATATACAACCATGGTTGAAAATAGGTCATCATCCGAAAATCCCCCAATCGTTCTGGGTCCAAATCCGAAAAGTAATTTCCGAAAATATAACCAATTAAAAATGGAGAGAAAGCCAACACACTGAATAGAAATGTTCCGATAAATCGACTCCAAAAATAGTGACTCTTCTTAAAAGAAGAACTATATATTAAACTCTCCATATTGTGTTGTTTATCTCTAAGCATTGCGCTAATAGCGAAAAACATAATGATAAAAACACTTCCCAAAGTAAAAATACTCGTGTGGAAATACACTTGAAAAACTGAATTAAAATTCACCCCCTTAGAGGCGAACCCTTGTCTACCTACAAATACTCCTAAGGCTAAAAACAAAAGTGCAAAAATTGGAAATGCCCGTTGTTTCAATTGATAAAAAACTTCGAATTGTAATAATTTTTTAAACATAACTTATCCTTTTTTTATTGCTTGATTAAACAATGTTGCGAAATAATAATCTTCTAAATTTGGAGTAATCATCGTAAACCCAGCTTCTGGTATATTATCAGAAAGCACTCTGATTTGTGTTTCTCCAGAAACTAACTTTGTTGAGATTACATGAAATGCCTTTTTATAAATTTCAATGTCTTTTTTAGGAATAATCTTTGTCCAAATTTTTCCATCAATAGTTGCAACTAATTCTGTTGGGCTTCCTTCCGAAATAATTTCACCGTTAGAAAGAATTGCCATCTTTGGGCACAAGTTTCTAACATCTTCTACAATGTGAGTTGATAAAATAACGATGACGCTTTCTCCTATTTCACTAAGCAAGTTTAAGAATCGATTGCTCTCTTCTGGATCTAAACCAGCAGTAGGTTCATCAACAATTATCAATTGCGGATTTGCCAATAAAGCTTGCGCTATTCCAAAGCGCTGACGCATCCCACCTGAAAAGGTATACACTGATTTCTTTCTATGTTGATATAAATTTACTTGCTGTAATAAGGCTGTAACTTGTTCTTTTCTTTCTTTATTATTCAATACCCCCTTTAAAACAGCCAAATGATTCAATAACTTCTCTGCTGAAATTTTCGGATACACTCCAAACTCTTGTGGTAAGTACCCCAATTGTTTTCTAATTTCATGAGGATTTTCAACAACATTAGTTGCATTGAACGAAATAGATCCAGAAGAAGGTTCTTGTAATGAAGCAATGGTTCTCATTAAAGAAGATTTTCCTGCTCCGTTTGCTCCTAACAAACCAAACATTCCGTTTGTGATTTCTAAGTTGATACCGTTTAATGCCTTAACTCCGTTTGGATATGTTTTGGTAAGGTCTTTTATTGTTAATGTGTTCATTTGTTTTGCTTATTTTAAGTACAGTACAAATATGCTAGCTTTATCTAGCTCCATAAATTAAAGATGATAAACAAGTACTTTTTCAATTCAGAGAACCATAATTTTGAACTTACTCATGTTGAATAAAAAAACGATGTTGTTTGAATGAATATTGACATGGTTCAACAAAATTCTGAACCAAATATTTGGTTTGTTAATCAGTTGTTGTTTAATAAAAGTGTATTTTTTGAAGCAGTGAAATTTGTAAAAACAAAAAGCTCCAAATTAATGGAGCTCTTTAATGACGATACATTTAAAATAGATACTAGTGCATTTATCTTTTTACAAATTTTATATCCTTAACTCTACCAAGCATAGACAATCTAAACGCTGTTCTATTTTTATTAAATTCAAATGTTTGTCTAGCTCTAATACTAATTACATCTTTCATTATCTGTTTCACTTCTCCAATTGGATTATCTTTTACCATAAGAATCACTTTGTTTTTTCTTCTTTTTAAAGAATAAACAACATCTAATTCAGAACTGTAATAATCTCCTGAATAAGAGTCTAAATCTTCATTACTATAAGTTGTTATTGGTTCAAATTTAGTAAAAGTCATTGGTACTGAATTAGATCTTCCTATTGTGAACTCTTTACTTTTTTTAGTATACTTAACTTCTAAATAAACTGGTGTTCTAGGACCAATCATTTGAAATTTGTTTTTAGCAATTGGTTGCATTTTTGTTTTACTCCCATTACTTCTTACATAATTTAAAACACCATCAATAACCAGTAATTTACGACTAGATTTATTCTTTTTACTCCAAAAAGCTCCTTCAAAAGATTTCAATTCTTTTACTGAAAGTGAGAACTCTTTTTTGTCTAATTTCTTTACGGTTTCTTTTATAGGTTTTCTTTGCTTTTGATTCTTGTATTCATCCTTTAAAAATAAATCAGCAATTTTATAAGCCAATTTTGACGGATCAGTATCAGTTCTGTTGGCTAAAACAATAACAGAAAACTTTGCTTTTGGGAATCGAATAAACTGCGTTCTATATCCCACAAAAGAACCACTATGATGAATTACTTCTAATCCTTTATAATTCCTAAATGCTAAACCGGAAGCATATGGTATTTTTTTACCATTATTTAAAGTTCCTAATTGTAACATTAGGTTCCAAAAATCTTTATTAAAAACTGAAGTATCATAAAATGAAAAGTCCCATTTAGCAAGATCATTAATAGTCGTTAATAATCCACCATCACCAACCATATTAAGTGTGGTCATGTATTGGAAAAACCCGCCTTTTCTATTTGATCTATAGCCAGTTGCTCTGTTTTTTACAACCTCAATAAAGTTATCATGAAAACGAGAGTTTTTCATTTTCAAAGGATCAAAAATATTTTTCTTTGCAAAAACAGCCAAACTTTCACCACTCACTTTTTCGATAATTTGACCCAACAACCAATAACCAGAATTACTATACAAGAATTCTTCTCCAGGATTAAAATTTAATTCTTGTTGACTCATTAATAACTTACCAACCGTTTTATCAGTATAATAATCATTTGCGCTTAAGCCAGAAAGTCTAGCAAGAATTATATAATCTCTAATACCACTTGTGTGATTTAATAAATGCTGAATGGTAATATTATTTGCGTATGAGGGAAACTTTGGAAAATATGTACTCAACTTGTCTTGTAACGACAACTTTCCTCGCTGTGCTAAAATTATAATACTAGCTGCAGTAAACTGTTTAGAAGTAGAAGCAATTTTAAATACCGTTTTTGGTCCATTAGAAATGTTATAATCTAAGTTTGCCGATCCGTATCCTTTCGCAAAGATCAATTTCCCTTCTTTTATGATTCCCACACTTCCACCTGGAACATCTTTAGAATCCCATTTTGAGAATATAGCATCGATGCTTCTTTGTTGTGGTATGAGCTCTTGAGCATTAGCCGAAAAAATACTAATTGCGATTACTAGGTAAAATATTATATGTTTCATTTTATTTATTTTTATATTCCTTGCAAACATATAAGCATCGTTTAAGTTTCAAAATTAATTATGACAAATGATGGCTAAATGAAGTTACATGAATGAATATTCCCTCTCAATTGAGTTGACATAAAAAAAGAATATGTTTATCGTAATAATTATAGTGTTTGTCCAATTAGTTGCAAAGACGAATTAACATATTTACTTTTGACTTATGATTGAGTTTTTAAAAAAATACAAAGCCTTTCTATTTGGCTTTATTGTTATTGTACCCATATTCTACCTACTTGATTATTTAGGGTTTATTCTGCTTCCAAAAAATAGATCATACGAGATTATTATTTATTCCATTATTTGGGGTTCGGTAATTGCTTTACCGTTTTATCATTTTAAAAAGAATAAGAAAACAGTGTTAAGAGTGCTTGGTTTATTCGCATTTTTATTGGTTGCTATAATTATTGACGGATATATGAAAACACCAGATAACCCAATAACACTTAGTTTATTAATGTGTTTTTGGTTTGGTTTCGCATATATATTAACACCAACATTTATAAAAAAATACTGGAAATTAATTGCTCTTATCTATGGTCCTATATTTTTATATTTTATCTATTTAAGATTATTTTCTGGCGATTTAGAAGCCTATTTAAAAATCAAAGAAGATTTCCCTTTTGTACTGTTTTTATTACCTCTTCCAATTTTATTTTTTATTTGGATTTTTGAGCAATGGAAATGGCTTCAGAATTTAAAAGCAGAAAAATCAAAGACCGAATTATCATTATTAAGAACACAGATAAATCCTCATTTTTTCTTTAATACATTAAATAATTTATATGCGTTAACAGTTAAAAACTCAAAACAGGCTCCTGAAGTTATTTTGAAGTTATCTGACATGATGAGGTATACAATTTATGAAGGAGAAAAAGAAACCGTAAAGCTTGCTGATGAAATTGAGTATCTAAACAATTACATAGAGCTACATAGAATACGTTATAAAAAAACAGTAGAAATCACCTTTAATCATACGATTGACACTAGTTTAAATATTGCGCCACTATTGTTTATCATCCTATTAGAGAATGCGTTTAAACATGGCATAGAAACGCTTACAGAAAATGCGTTTATCCATATGAATCTGTATGAAGATATCAATTTTATCTATTTTGATATTGAAAACAATTTTGACCTTAATGAAGTAAAAGAATCAAACGGAATTGGACTACAAAACCTAAAAAGAAGGTTATCTTTATTGTATAAAGACAACCATGAATTAAATGTTGATACAACAAAGAATACTTATAAAACAACTTTAAAAATTTCTAAACATGCTTAAATATATCATTATTGATGACGAACCTTTAGCACACGAAATTATTGAAGAATTTTGTAGTATGCTTCCACATTTACAATTAAAAAAGAATTGCTACAATGATGGAAGCCATGCAATATTTAAATGAAAACACAGTAGATTTCATGTTTTTGGACATTAACATGCCAAAATTAAGAGGCTTGGACTTTTTAAGGACCTTAACAAAACCACCAAAAACAATTATTACAACCGCATATAAAGAACACGCTTTAGAAGGATTTGAACTGAATGTGGTAGATTATATTTTAAAACCATTTAGTTTTGATCGTTTGGTGAAAGCTGTAAATAAAGTATCTGAATCTCAAACTACAAAAACAATTGTCAAAGAGGTTTCTACTGAGACTACTTCTAGTCGATTCTTTGTTAAAGGTGATAAAAAACACCATCAAATAGATTTGAGCGACTTGTTATATATAGAAGCCTATGGAAATTACACAAAGCTATTTCTAAAGGATGAAATGATTGTGAGTCATGAAAAAATATCCCATTATGAAGCTATTTTAACCGATGGTAATTTCTTGAGAGTCCATAAATCATTTATTGTGGCCATCGATAAGATAAAATTTATTGAAGGAAATCGTATTCTAATCAATGAACACAGGATTCCCATTGGTCAAACCTATAAGAGTTCAGTGAATAAATTATTATAACAAAAAAGAGATTGCTTTAAAACAACCTCCTTTTATCACTCAATCTAACCAAAATGTTATTACAATATTTTCTAAAAAAACTCTAATTAATCTTTCACAGCAGTTCCCATAATTTTAATTTTCCCTCCATAAGGCAACTTTTCTACTTGATACACCGTTCTTGCTGGGCGTTTATTTACATCAAAATATTCACAATACAATTGATCAACAATTGGTAAATCCTTTAAATCATTAAAAGCAATATCTACAAAGACAATATCTTCTTTTGTAAATCCTGATTTTTCTAGTACTGTAAAAAAATTTAAAAATGCTCTTTCTGTTTCTTCTTTTATAGAAGCTGAAACAAATTCTCCATCAATGTTTACTGATAATTGTCCGCTAACAAAACACATATTATTTGCTACAACAGCATGGCTAATTGGGTTTTCCCATTTTGGCAAACCATCAACATTCTGAATATATTTTTTTGTGTACATATTGGTTATTCAAATTTTTATTTTATCCCAGAAATTACGCCATCTAAATACACATACTGAGCTTTAGGAGCTTTCTCTTTTGCTTTTTTATAATATTTCAATGCCATTTTTTTGTTTCCAGCTTTTAAATATGCTTCACCCAAACTATCTATGTACATCCATATTAAAATGTCATTTGCATTTTTCTTAATATTAAATGAGAAAACTTTAATAGCTTCTTTTGTATTGTTATTATTTAACAATGAATATCCATAGCTATTTAATTCACCTGCATTTCCAAGAGTAAATGCTTCATCCATTAATTTCTTTGCAGCAACATCTTGACCTCTTTTTGATAACAAATCAGCCTTAACTCTTAAATTACTAAAGCTTTTATTTCTTCCTATAGATTGCTCTATCCAAGTCATAGCTTCCTCTAAATGCGTATTATTTTGTAAACAATAAGCTGCTAATTGCATATGACCTGCTCCAGAAAAACCTGCTTGTCCTTTTAGTTCGGCTATCGAGTTGTCAATTATTATCTGAGTAGTATTAAACTCAATTTTAAAAGGAACTTGTACATCAGCCCACTCTAAAACTGCTACCAATTGTTTCGCAGAACGATCCGTGAAATTGAACCCTAACCATTCTTGAAATGGGATCTTTTTTGGAGATACAGCTACTTTTAATACTGTTTCACTTTCTGTTGGCAATACCGTTCCCCAAGACTTATTAAACTTTGAAAATAAGATTTGGAATTTTTCTTTTCCTGGAATCATATACAAACCATAGGTACCAGCCTTAATGTTTTTACCTTCAACAATGGCATCATGCGAAAAAGAAATGGTTGTATTTTCATTTGCTCCTGCTCTCCAAACTGCTTTATAAGGAATCATGCCTCCAAAAACTTTTCTTCCTCTTGCTCCTGGGCTGTTGTATTTAATAGTAACATCAGAAATACCTAATCTTTGTGTAATAGATGCATCTTGACTTGGTTCTGGCATTGTTAATCTTTGACCTTGTTTTGTTTTGTTTATACATTGTTGTGCTTCCATTTTTTAAGTTAATAATTGTTCATAGAAACCTCCAATTTTTTTCTCTCTATCTATAAAATGCAATTCTAATATCCAATTTCTTTTTTGTCCATTTACATCTAAATCAAACATATTATTATGGTTTTCAGGATGTACATATAATTGATAGTTTCCCGGTTCTAACGCTTCGTGAGGGTATTTACCTATTAGGTGTCCAGCAATTTCTCCACCAAATTCCCATCCATATTCTTTTGCTTTATCTACCACAAATTCAAATAACTTCGAAGCTTTAAGTTCAGTCTGTTTGTCAAACCATTTTTTTGTTTCCAGCCACGCTATTTCTATGTCATTTTTTAATTTAAGTTTTATAGGGTCGCTTCCAATTACATATGTCCGTCCTAAATCTGCTTCCCATTTTTCTATAATTGGTCCGAAGTCAAAAAATAATATATCATTTTCTTGAATTATTTTGTTAGGTGGATTTTCTTTATAGGGGTATAAAGTATTCTCACCACACCTTACTATTCTTTTATGCCAATGTTCTTCAATATCGAATAATTCTTTTGCTAAATTGAATATTTCTTTATTTAGTGTTTCTTCATCTTTACCTGCACTGATTAAATTCTTTGCTTCAACTTCATTAAACAACTTGATAGCTTTTCTTTCAGCTTCAATTAAGTTTGATTTTACTATATCCATTTTTAAACTTTGCTTAGATTTCTTTTAATAACGTACAATTCTTTATTTTTTTGATGACTCATAGATATATTCCAAATTATTGGAAACAGCATTTACCCATTCTCTCCCTAAAATTTCCCCTATTAAATGAAAAGAAGCATCAATTCCTGCAGCAACTCCTGCGGATGTGATCACTTTTCCATTATCTACAAAACGTTTATTACGATGAACTTTTTTTATTGCTGGATACTTCTTTTCAAGAATATCAATACCTGCTGAATGTGTTGTTGCTTCCAAATTATCTAAGACACCAATCTTAGCAAGAATAAAGGCTCCAGTACAAATTGAAAAAGTATAATCTACTTCCTTTGAATGCTTTTTAATCCAGCTCAAAGTTTTATCATCAACGCTTGTCCACATTCCACCTGGAATTATTAAAATATCTGGTTTGGGGCTGTTTACTATGCTATATTGAGGATTAACACTCAAATTCGGCATTGTAGTAATAGGATCTTTTGTTGTTCCTACTGTGTAAACATTAAAGTTTTTAGATCCAGCAGAAGTGAAAACATCGTAAGGTCCAGCATAATCTAGTACCTGAGCATGGCTATATAACAAAATTGCAACATTCATTGGTTTTTCTAAGTTCTTTAAATGACTGAAAGGCTCAGTCACTGCTACTAGTTTCATACCACAATCTTTACAGTTTGCAGGCTTATCAAAATGTTTACCATCATAGTCACATCCACAAGGGGCACATTGATATATTGTTTTTGTTTTTTCTTGCCCAAAAGTTTGTTCTTGAAAGGTGATGAACAATAGCAAACATGAAATCAAGGTTAAGAAAATATTCTTTTCAAGTATCATAAATTTTATTATTTATACGGGTTATCAGCAGTTAATATCAACCCTTCTCCCGGTTTCCATTTATCATATTCCATGTAAAAGGCTACTTTTTTTGCTTTCGCTAAACCTTGCAATTTTGCCACTAAATGTAGAGCACCATCAATACCAGCAGAAACTCCAGCTGTTGTTATTACATTTCCATTATCTACAAAACGCACATCTCTTCTTACATTTACCTTTGGATAGTTTTTCTCTAAATCATCTAACACAGAATGAAATGTAGTTGCTGTTTTCCCATCTAATATCCCTGCTTTTGCTAAAATCATTGCACCTGTACAAACAGAAAAATGGATGCCTACATTTTTTCTACCTCTAACCCATTTCATTACTTCTTTATCAGCATAAGCATTGTGTGCATTACCACCAAAAAAGGCAAGTATATTGGATTTTGGAGCATCTTTAATGCTATAATCTGGAGTTATTTTTAAAATTCCTTGAGATAGAATTGACTCTTTGGTTTTTGAAACGGTAAATACTTCATAACCGGCATATGCAAATACTTCCATAGGACCTGCAAAGTCTAATACTTCTACACCTGGTTGTAAATAAAATGCTATTTTTACCTTCTTTGCTTTTAATATTTCTAGAGCATCATGATCTCTTTTTTCTTTGGTGATTAAATCCATATTACAGATTTTACATTTCCCTCCTTTTTCAAAAGTTTTTGTATCACAAACACTATCACATGGCGGACAAACAAAATTATGATCCTTATGGGATTGTGAATTCATTGTACTTGAAAACAGAATTACTACCAACACTATTATTTGTTTTAACATTACTTTGTTATATATTAAATTTTTGCTTTAGAAATCATTTTTAAACTGAATACTTTTTTATTCTGACTTCTTGTAATAACCAGTACATTTTGTCCGTAATCTGCCAAATGTGCTACACTACCAATGTTAATAGTTTTACGTTGAATGCCTTTTTTTCTTGATGGGCGTTTAATTCCCTTTGCACTTAAAATGTCTTTTCCTTTAAATCTGGTTAAGGAGTATCTGTTGTTACCTACCAATACATAATCTTCATTATTGTATTTATATGAAATAATACCAGTTGGAGCATTTCCTGCGCCTATTTCTGCAACCGTTTTTCCAACTAATTTGTTATTGCCATCCAAGTCATTTAAGTTGAACGTAACTAAAGGTGTACACATATAACCTGCTACAATTGTCCATTGGTTTTCTAACTTAACGGGTAAAAAACGGTATATGGGTGCGTACGTCTCGTTTGCAGAATGAGAAACATGGTAGGCTTGCACATTGGTCGTAACAATGCCCTTATTAAAGGGATAAGCTATTTTTCTTAAACCTGAAGAAAACTCTTCATTTGAAAGTCCAGATACAATAACACTTCCATTCACATAGTGTAAATCTGTTACCGTATATGTTTTAGAAGGTTGTCCCCAAAATTTCGCATTTGCTTTGGGAGAGTTATTGATTTTAGTTTTAGAAAAGTTTACATTTATTAATGAAAACTCTTGTAAACCTTTATCACTTAAAACAAACAAAGCGCTTTTTGTCTCCCCTCTAGCTTCTCTACTTACAGCAAAGAAAACATTCTTAGATAAAGGGTTAACCGTCATATCTAATATTTTTATGTCTTTTGATGAGGCCCCCATAACAGCACCAATTTTTGCAGTTATGTTTTCTATATTAAAATTAATTTTTGATAAACTTTTTGAGTCGTTGATTTCAATAGCGTAGACCATTTCCCCTGTATTATCTCCAATAAAAAGGATGTTTTGAGGTCCAAAAGCAATGGCTTGAATAGATTTTAATACTGGTGTTCCAATAGTAAAACCATCTTTTAATGTGTCATTTCCGAAACTATTTAAGACTAAAGTAAATAGAAATAAGAATGTTGCTGTTCTTTTTAAATTCATGATTTATATTTTTATTATTTATTTTCTTTCAATTTTTTCAAAGCCAATTTATATCGTGGTAAATAATACTGATGGTCAGTTCTATCTGGCATGTTTTTTAAAGCTATTTCCCAATGTTTAATTGCTTTCTTTTTATTGCCTAATGCCGTATATACTTTAGCAAAATCTACATGTACCATAACGGTTTCTTCTGAGAATTTCTTCGCATTAAAAGTGTATAATTTTAAGGCTTCTTTGTTTTTGTTTTGTGACAACAATCTTCTACCTTCATTGGAAATTTCTTTTGCAGTTGCCGTTTTAAGCGCTCTTTCTCGTAATTCTTTTGCTGCTTTATTTCTATCTAGCTTTTCTAAAATTTTTGCTTTAGCAGAAAGTGTTCCATAATTTTTAGTACCAAACCATTGTCTATTAATTGCATAATCTGCCCATGTTAATGCTTCTTCTAAATTGATATTGTTATTTACACAAAAATTGATTGCATCTATCCAATTACGATATTCAAAACCAGCGCCATTTCGTAAATCGCTACGCAACTTTTGTACATATAGCTCATTCATATTTGGAACCTCAATTTTTACAGGAACTGATAAGTATTCCCATTTCAAAGCCATTACTGCATATTCCTTTTTTCTTTCAATGAAATCATAGGTTAACCATTCTGTAAAAGCATTTTTAGTTGGCTTTACAGTTACTCTCAGTGCATCTTCTTTTTCATCGTAATACAAAGCTCCCCAAGAATTGTAATCTTTCGAAAAAATGATGGTCCATTCCTCTTTTCCAGTCAACATAAAAAGTCCATATTTACCAGCTGGTAAATGTTTACCTTCTATTTTAACATCATGGCTTACCGTAAATACAGTGTTTGTTTGTGCTCCTGCTCTCCAAGGAATCATTTGATTTGCAAATGTCACAAAATGATATCCATAAGGCACTAATCCTCCCCAAATCTTACCTGTTCTATTTTCTCCAGATCTTGGGTTTGTTACATTTGGACTGTTATATGTAACGTTTACATCGACTAAATTCCCTATCCATTGCGTAAGGCTTACTTTTTGATTGTGTGATCCAGGAAGGGTAATTCCGTTTTGAGCGTTTAAATTTAAACTACCGATCAATAACACTAATGTTACCCTTATTATTTTTAACTTCATTTTACTGTTTTTTTAATTTATTTTAAAAGGAATTAGTACCTCTTTAATATTTTTTGGGGTATCATTTTTATCGTTTAGATTTACATCGAATTTTCTATTTAGGTTATTGCCAGATACATCTTCTAGCCAAGCATTGATTATTATTTTATAGTTGCCTTTTATCCATTTCTTTTTTGGTGTAAACATCCATTTACTTTCGCTTTCAGAAAGTTTAATCTTACCTTCTACGTATTTATTTGTTTCATCAACAATTACAATAGCACTATGTAATAACCCAAAATCCATTGTTTCATTAAAATCAATTTTTACGGGTGATCTATATCTTGTCTTCGGAAAATCAATCTTCCAATCTTTAGAATTTGGTGATTCACGATCAACAGAAATAACCTCAAATGTTTTTTCAAAACCTTTAGTCAGTTTTACATCATTTACATCCAACCATTCTTTATCAATGACTAACTTATAAGTGTTTCCTTCAACCAACGGTAAACCTAATTGAAGGTTTGGTTGCACACCTCGTTTTATACGACCTGGATCAAAAAAAATGGTCACTCTTGTTTTCTCTGGATTCCAAAGTTCTTCTGTAGTTTCTAAAAAAGCTTCTGTTTCTAATTTTCCCTCAGGTAGTTTGTATAAGTGTATATGCTCAAATGCATTTCCTTGTTTCATAGCTGCTGAAAATTCGATGTAGAATTTCAACTGATTCATTGTCAATTGAGATGAAGTTGGATATACATTCTTTATATAAGTACTCGGCTCAAAATTATTTTTTGGAGTGTTTACAACAAAACGTTCTGTTTTATTTTTTGATCTTATTAATACAGTATATAATGTTCCTTTTGAAAATCCATATTTCGATTTGAATGTGATTTTCGTATCAGATGCAGTAAATCTCCCTATTATTTCAGATTGTTTCGTCGTTTTTGAAACCTTACCAAAATAGACTGTTACTTTACATTCCTTTTTAGAAATGCAAGTCAAATTTCGAATAACAATGGCATCTTCTTTTTCATCAAAAATAACGTCTACATTCTTTGATGTTGAAAAAAAGAATAAAAAGGATAGTATAAATACTTTAAAATACATAGTCGCTCTAAAACTGAATAGCAACAAAATGTTGTTGTTGTTGTTGTTGTTGTTATTCTATTTATTCAACTACAAAGTTAATAGGTAAAGCAAGTTTAATTTAGGACAAGAAAACTCACAATAAGGACAATTTACAGGTAAGATTCAATATTTGTAGGGACAACCTCTTTATATTTTTTAAGCAATGTTCTTAATTGATTTGTACTACTTAAACCACAATTTTTTGCGGCATAATCAATAGTATATCCATCTGCTAATAAATGAATGGACTGTTCGACTCTTAATTTTGATAAATAGTTACCTATCGTGATTCCAGTTGTCTTTTTAAACAAACGAGTTAAATTTCTAGCACTCATATGAACCTTATCTGCAATATCATCAATGTTAAAAGGAGTGGTTAAATGACTTGAAATAAAATCTTGTGCATTGTGAATTCTATCATCCAAATGATTTCTATATTGAAGAAAAATACTTAATTGTGGATCTGTTTCTCCCCTTCTAAAATAAATAACAATCTCTTTGGCAATCTCAATAGCAAATTTAATACCGTATTCTTTTTCTACTAAGTACAAACATAAATCGATTCCTGAAAGCATGCCTGCACTTGTATAAATGCGCTCATTTTCTACAAATAGTTTATTCTTTAGCAATTGTGTATCTGGATATTTTTGCTCAAAAGTGTCAAATGCCTTCCAATGTGTAGTTGCTCTTTTACCTTTTAACAAGCCCGATTCACCTAATAAAAATGCACCTGTACAAACAGAAACCATAGTAACTCCATTTGCATATTGTTTTCGCATCCAACCATAAAAATCTTGACTTTCTAGTTTAAAATCAACATCCATTAAGAGATCAAACTCAATTCCAGGTACAACTACAACATCACCAGCTTCCAATTCAAGATTTTGATATGGGGTTAGTTTAGAAAACCCCAATCCTAAAGAACTTTTTAATTCAGTGTTTTTTGTCGTAGATACGAAAAACAAATTTATATCTGCACCATTATCTTTACATTCATAGAATAACTGAGCTGGACCAATTATATCTAACGGATGTGTTTGGGGAACAATTAAAAAATAGATGTTCTTCATAATATTAAAAATGTTTGACAATAATTTACTTGGTAAAAGTAGTATAATTGTCATCTCACTCATTTTTTATGGATGTTAAAAAATACATAAAGAACCAAAATGCATAGTGATTGGACCTTTTCAAGTAAATCCTATTATCTTTGCTTAGTAGTTTTGATTAAAATTTAAAACTACAAATATGTCAAATAAAGCAACACTAATTGTAAGCGGAATTATCAACGTTAACGAAAAAGAAGCCTACTCGAGTTATATAGAAAATGCAGGACCTTTTTTCAAACAATTTGGATCAAACCCAGTAGCAAAGTATCCCATTTCTCAAGTATTATTTGGAACTGATGAAATTGAATTTATAGCCATTATGGAGTTTCCCGATTTGGAATCTATCCAAGCTCTATTCAACACAAAAGCCTACAAAAAACTATTACCTATTAGAGAAAAAGCGTTTAAAAAGTTAAACGTTTATATCAGTTAATAACTACTATGCATATAATAAAAAAGCGGACCTATATGTTCGTTTTTTTTATGTTTTTTTTTTATAAATATATTTTTCAAATTCTACCGAAAAAATATTGTCATGTGAAGCAGAGCTCATTTGAAAAATTGTCATGCTAGGTATTAATATTTGTATATTGGCGTAATTATTGATGCTATTAATAAAAAAAAACAATATGAAAAAGACATTATTTTTATTTCTAATCCTTGTTACGACTAACCTTATTTCTCAAACAAAACAAGAGAAAGTTACAGCAGATTTCATCGCAAACAATCCCTATTTTAATAGCTATCAACAAGAATTGTTTTTTTTACACACAAATAAAACAATGTATTTTTCTGGTGAGAAAATTTGGTTTGCAGCGTATGTATTGAATAAATCAGATGAAAAACCTTCTACAATAACTAAAAACCTACACGTCAATTTATATGATACTAATTTTAAGCTAATTGATCAAAAGCTATATTATGTAAAAGACGGTAAAGCTACTGGACAGTTTAAATTATTAGAAAATCTTGTGTCTGGTAATTATTATCTTGAATTGGATACTAATTGGAATCGAAATTTTAAAAAAGGAACAATCACTAAAATAGAAATTGTTAATTTAATTAACCAACAAGAAAAGAAACTTGATAACGATACTCCAACAAAAGTTCTTCAAAAAACAAATGTTCAAATAAAACAGACTTTTCTTATATCTAGAGTTTTAAAGAACAATAATTCTGCAGCTTTTAAAATCAGAACTACGAAAAGCACTATAGAAAAACACCAAGGAAACACACTGTTTGCTGTTTTACATAAGGACGGTGTTTTAAGAGCTTGTGCTCCAATAAATATTGATAAAAAAAACAACTATACCATTAAATTTGATGCAGATTTCTTTTTAAATGGTGCAAATACAATTACTTTATTTAGTCGAAATAACACCATTTTGGCTGAAAAATCTTTTTGGAATTTCGATACAAAGTTAGGCCAAATAGCAATAGACAGAAAGGTTAAAAAAAGAGACAGTTTATTTGTATATCTTAAACTACCAGAAAACATTTCGCAGCCCAATTTAAGTGTTTCTATATTAAATGCTGAAACAAAAATGATTTCTAATCATAACAATATTAAAAATAGTTTTATAGACGTTGACTATGATGCAATTAAAAAGCTAAAAAAGAATAATGATGTAGATAATTTTATTGCAAAAAGAACAACTCATAAATTGAATAAGACAAGTAATCTACTTCTATATAATAATGAAATTGGAGTTAAAGTAAAAGGTTCTGTCAATACGAACATTAAAAACTCAAATGGTTATAAAGTAACTCTTACTTCTAGAGAAAATGAATTACTTTTAGTGAGTGACCTGAATAAAGACATGTCTTTTGAATTTAACAACTTATTTTTAAAACATCCAACTGATTATAAATTATCTCTTTCAGACAACAAAAAAAAGAATGGAAAAGCTGATTTTTACCTTTATGATTTGTTTTATAATTATAAAACGGATAGTATTCTAAAAACAAATAATATTCATTTTAATAAAGAGTCTAAAAAAAGTAACCTGTCGAAAGAAAACATTCTTTTTAAACTGGATGATGATGCTATTGAATTAGATGAAGTCGTGGTTACCTCTTATATTGATAAACAAAAAATGATGCGTAAAAAGCATCAAAATATTATTGGAGTGCAATTTTCAAATTTTCACATACCTGACGAAAATTTAGCAGCTGGTACAGACATTTTTTATTATTTATATAATGTACCTGGAGTTCTTGTAAAATATGACCCTCTTACAAATATACCTTACGTCTATAACGATAGAGGTCCAAAATCTATAACTGGAAATCAACTTATGAATGTTAAATTAAATGGAGTTCCTTTAAATGGAGACTTATCTCCTTTAATTGGTTTATTAACATCAGATGTTGAAGTAATTGTTGTAAACCTTAGTGGAGCTGGAGAAGGTCTAAGAGGTACAAATGGTGTCATAGATATTATTTTAAAAAGAGGGGGAAGTTTTTCTTCTAAAAGAAAATTTTCTAGAATAAGGAAAAGGCAAACTACAAAAGGTTTTGAAACTTCACTAAATAAATACGTAAAGTCTAACATAATTTTCAGTAACAATCATTGGATAAAATCTTATGGTACCATTGATTGGATTCCTAATTTAAAGGAAGATTCAAACAAACAAATTCTATTAAAAATTCCCATTTCAAATAAACATAGAAGTATTAAATTGATCATTAATGGTTTTGATAAAAATGGAGTACTCATACATGAAGATATTTTAATATCTAATTAAGATTTAAACACGATATAAAATAAGTCTAATTTTAAGACAGCACAGAAGCATAAAAAAAAGCGAACTTAAAAGTTCGCTTTTTTTGAGGTGAATTTATCTAACTAACTCAATCCAAATTGGAAGAATTAAATATATTGTTTCAAATCTATTGAGTTGATCTCGTAATGCGAAGCAAAATTAACCGCCTCACCATTTTTTATCACCAATAATTGCGGCGACTGATGTAATACTTGAAATGTATAGCCTACTTCATTAGAAATTTCTCTATAATTAAGTAAATCTAAGTAATATACTTTAAAGTCTTTTAACTCCTCATCAAATCGCTTTTCAAACAACTTAATCACCATTCTACTAATTCCACATCTAGTAGAATGCTTAAATATGGCAACTGCTTCAGATTTAGAAATTTGTTTAATTTCTGTCAGTTGTTCCATGGTTTTAATCGGAATCCAATTTACCCTAGATTCTTCTTTAGGTATTTCTTCTGAACTACTTTTAAATAGGTTCTTTAATAAACTCATGTTTTGTTTTTTTATATCTGTCGTTAAAAACGCTAAACCTTTCATCGGTCATAAAGTCAGCAAAAATAACGCTTTAAGCGACAAAAAGACTGCTTTTCAGTATTAAATTTTATTGGTATTGAATTTGACACCACTAAGAATGAAAAAGTAAAAGCTGAAAAAATGAATTTAAATAACTATACCATAAAATCCCAAGAAACCATTCAACTAGCGCAACAATTAGCGCAAGGATTTGGTCATAATCAAATTGAAAATGAGCATATATTTAAAGCACTTTTTGAAGTAGATGAAAATGTATTGCCTTTTCTTTTGAAAAAATTCAACATCAACTTAGATGTTGTTCAACAAATTCTAGACAAGCAAATTGAAAGTTTCTCTAAAGTTACTGGTGCAGACTTGACCTTGTCTAGAGAAGCTGGTAAAAGTTTAACAGAAGCATCCATCATTGCGAAAAAAATGAAAGATGAATATGTTTCAATTGAGCACATCATCTTAGCCATTTTTAAATCTAAAAGTAATATTGCACAGGTTTTAAAAGACCAAGGAGTAACCGGAAACGGCTTAAAAGATGCAATTCAAGAATTACGAAAAGGAGATAGAGTTACTTCTCAGAATGCAGAAGAGACATACAATTCCCTAAATAAGTACGGAAATAACTTGAATCAATTAGCACAGGACGGAAAACTAGATCCGGTAATTGGGCGTGATGAAGAAATTAGACGTTTGCTTCAAATCCTTTCTCGTAGAACAAAGAACAACCCTATTTTAGTAGGTGAACCTGGGACAGGAAAAACCGCTATTGCTGAAGGGTTGGCGCATCGAATTATTCGTGGTGATGTTCCTGAAAACTTAAAAGATAAATTGATTTTTTCTTTAGATATGGGTGCCTTAATTGCTGGTGCAAAATTTAAAGGTGAATTTGAAGAACGCTTAAAAGCAGTTATTAAAGAAGTAACAAATTCTGATGGAGATATTGTCTTATTTATTGATGAAATTCACACATTAGTTGGCGCTGGTGGTGGACAAGGCGCTATGGATGCTGCTAATATTTTAAAACCGGCATTGGCACGTGGAGAATTGCGTGCAATTGGAGCTACAACGCTAGATGAATATCAAAAATACTTTGAAAAAGACAAAGCGTTGGAACGTCGTTTTCAAAAAGTAATGGTTGACGAACCTGATACAGAAAGTGCAATTTCTATCCTTAGAGGAATTAAGGAAAAGTATGAGACACACCATAAAGTTCGTATTAAAGATGAAGCTATTATTGGTGCAGTAGAATTGTCTCAACGCTATATAACAAATCGTTTTTTACCAGATAAAGCCATTGATTTAATGGACGAGGCTGCTTCTAAATTGCGAATGGAAATTAATTCGAAACCAGAAGAATTAGATGTTTTAGATCGTAAAGTAATGCAATTAGAAATAGAAATTGAAGCGATTAAAAGAGAAAATGACAAAGTCAAATTAAAATCACTAAATGCTGAGTTGGCTAATATTAGAGAGGAACGTAACGAAATAAATGCAAAATGGCAAAGTGAAAAAAGTATTGTAGACGGAATTCAAACTGCTAAAACAGGCATTGAAAATGCAAAAATTGAGGCTGATAAAGCTGAACGTAATGGAGATTATGGAAAAGTAGCAGAATTGCGCTATGGCAAGATTAAAGAGTTGCAAGAAGAATTAGAAATCCAACAAAAAGCGTTGGCTAACAAAGGGGATGCTACATTGATAAAAGAAGAAGTTACCTATGATGACATTGCCGAAGTTGTGGCAAAATGGACAGGTATACCAGTAACTAAAATGTTGCAATCTGAACGCGAAAAATTATTGCGTTTAGAAGATGAGTTACACAAACGTGTTGTTGGTCAAGAAGAAGCAATTGAAGCTGTATCAGACGCTGTTAGACGCTCTAGAGCAGGGTTGCAAAATCCGAATAAACCCATTGGCTCATTTCTTTTTTTAGGAACAACTGGCGTTGGAAAAACGGAATTGGCAAAAGCCTTGGCAGGGTATTTATTTGATGATGAAAACGCGATGACAAGAATTGATATGAGCGAATATCAAGAACGTCATTCGGTAAGTAGATTGGTTGGAGCACCTCCTGGATATGTTGGTTATGACGAAGGTGGACAGTTGACAGAAGCCGTTCGTAGAAAGCCCTATTCTGTTGTCTTACTAGATGAAATTGAAAAAGCACATCCAGATACTTTTAATGTATTATTACAAGTATTAGATGAAGGTAGGTTGACAGATAATAAAGGAAGAGTTGCCGATTTTAAAAACACCATAATTATTATGACATCAAATATGGGAAGCCATATTATACGAGACAAATTCGAGAATTTTAAAGGTGATATATACACCACAATGGAACTTGCAAAAACGGAGGTTTTAGGGTTGTTAAAACAAACAGTAAGACCTGAATTTATCAACAGAATTGATGATATTACATTGTTTACACCTTTGTCAAAAGACAACATTAAAAGAATTGTTAAACTCCAATTAGATTTGGTAAAAAAAATGATTTCGAAACAAGAAATTACGTTGGATGCAACAGACGAAGCAATTGATTATTTAGCCATCAAAGGCTATCAACCAGAATTTGGAGCAAGACCCGTAAAACGGGTAATTCAAAAAGAAGTATTGAATCGACTATCAAAAGAAATATTAGCAGGTAAAATAACTACCGACAGTATTATATTATTGGATGCTTTTGATGAAAAATTAGTCTTTAGAAATCAATCTGAATTGATACATAATTAAAAGTTATAAGTTCGTTAAAAAGCGGTGTTCATATAAACACCGTTTTTCTTTTTATGTATATTCGCTACTTAAATTTTAAACCATGAAGAAATACTTACTACTTATTGTTTTAGCATTTAGTACAATTACAAGTTTTGCCCAAGTGAAAGAAGAAGTAACTACTTATTATTTAATTAGACATGCAGAGAAAAACAGAACTGATAAAAATGACAGGAATCCACATCTAACATACAAGGGAGATAAGAGAGCGAGTTATTGGTCAGAAGTTTTATCAACAGCCAATATAAATATGGTGTATACTACAGATTACAACAGAACCAAAGAAACGGCACAACCTACGGCAGCTAAAAACAATTTAAGATTGTATGTTTACAATCCTCGTAAAATGTACGACGAAGGATTTAGACACAATACAAGGGGTAAAAATGTCTTAATTGTTGGTCATAGCAATACAACTCCAGCTTTTGTGAATAAAATTTTAGGCAAGGAAAAGTACCCACAAATTGCAGATGATAATAATAACAACTTATATATTGTAACCGTAACAAAAAATGGTGCAACAAGCGTTCTGATAAAAGCGGTGCATTAATTTTGCACCACTTTTATATTTTCTAAAACTATTTCTGATAGTTTTTCTAAACCATCATTTTCAAATTCTGCATCTATATTTTCTAATGAAATAGATGCATTTTTTGGTTTATAATTATGGAAATCTACAAAACGAACTCCGTCTCTTACACATTGTTCTTTTAAAACTCTAAAGCGCATTCCGCTATCATTTGTATGATAAGAGTACGCCAAATAATCAACTAAAAAATCTTTTTTTCCAATCCAATAGATAAAGACATCTTCAAAGTCTTCTCCTCCTCCATTTTCACTAAAAGTAACTTCAACTTTATAATACTCCTTACCCTTTACTGTTACTTCTTTCAACAGCTTTTTATGAACTGCCGTATCATTTAAACCATAAGGCAAAACAGAAAAGTAATGTACCGAATTTACCGATGAAGAATATCTAGCTGACATAGCATCTGGTACAATTACAAATTCAGAATTTTGATATCGTTCAAATCCGTTATTAGACAATATATCTCTGGTAACTGTATCGTTTTTTGTTGTAATTCTTTCTAAAGAAAACTTGCCATTATTTCTATTGGCTTTGTACACTCTATTTCTAAATTGAAATTCAATTGTAGAATTACCAATGTTATCCATACCAGAAGCAGTAATAGATGAATTGATTATTTGTTGTGCTGTTAAAGGCTTTTCAATTGGTTTACAGGCAGCTAAGAATAAAATAGCTATAAATAAGATGTTACGCATGTGTTTTTGTTTTGTTCAGTCGGTTGATTGGGCCAAAATTACAGCAATCAACAGTTCAATTATCGTAAAGTTTTGTTAATAAAAATGCCGTCATATTATGACGGCATTTTTTAAGAGAGTAATTATTAATTTAAAATCGCATTCCGAATCCTACTCCAATTAATAATGGATTGATATCTACTTTTGCTGGAATACTCAATCCTGTACTTAAATTAGATGCATCTACTGTAACATTTGTGTTTAATAAGATGTATTTAGCATCTACATTTAAAAACCATGTATCATTCAAATCATAATCAAATCCACCTTGAAAAGCAACCCCAACTGCATTGTCATAACTTACATTTTTAACAGTATTCCCTGCCTTTTCATTATAAAATATGGTGTAATTAAGTCCAGCCCCAACATATGGTCTAACTTTCTCTACATCGAAATGATATTGTACCGTTAGTGTTGGTGGTAATAACCACACAGAACCTAAGTCGACATCAGCATTTGCTGCACCACCAATGGCAACTAGACTAGAAGCAACAGTATTTACATCATGTTTTGTGGTCGCTAAAATTAATTCAAGAGAAATGTTTTTGGTAAGAAAATACGTAAAATCGAGCTCTGGTACAAACTGATTGCTAATGGCTACATCTCCTCCAATCGTTCCAATTTCTGCTGATTCTATAGGTAAAACATTGACCAATCTAAAACGCATTTGCCATTTTTTAAAATCGTCTTTAGAACTTTCTTGTGCTATTGTATTACCTAAACACATTACACTTAATACTAAAACTGTAATAATTTTCTTCATAATATCTGAATTTATTTATAATTCTAGGTCAAAATTACGTGTAGATAAATCTTTAAAACATGACGAAAATCATTGTTTGTTTTTTTTCTATAAATAGCCTTAATTTTATAAGTATCTTTGCTATTGAAATGCAGAAAAAAATAAACATACAAAATAAAAAAGCTCGATTTGAATATGAGTTTTTAGACAAATATACAGCTGGAATTCAGTTAACTGGAACTGAAATAAAATCAATTAGAGAAAGCAAAGCTAGAATTACAGAAAGCTTTTGTGAATTTAACGAACAAGGCGAATTATTTGTTGTAAACATGTTTATTGAAGAATATTCGCATGGGAACTTCTTCAATCACAAACCTAAAAGCGAACGTCGTTTATTATTGAATAAACGTGAGCTAAAAAAATTAGAGAAAGAAGTAAAAAACTCTGGTTTAACTATTGTTCCGTTACGTTTGTTTATGACTGATAAAGGATGGGCCAAATTAGACATTGCTCTGGCAAAAGGTAAAAAACTACACGACAAGCGTGAAACGATGAAAGACCGCGATAATAAGAGAGATTTAGCTAGAATTAAAAAGGACTTTTAACTGAATGATTTCTTTTTTTAAAATGGTGCGTTATAAAAATCTATTGATGGTTTTACTAACGTTGGTTTTAACGAAGTATGCCTTAATTTATTCATATACATCTACTCCATTATTAACTGAATTTCAATTCGCTATTTTGGCTTTAAGTATTCTAAGCATCACAGCTGGTGGGTACATTGTCAACGACATTTTTGATCTTGAAGCAGATAACATAAACAAGCCAACCAAGGTTTTTATAGGAAATATTATTTCTGTGAAAAATGCATGGTTTGCGTATTGGATTACAACTATCATTGGATTATTTCTAGGTATATACGTGTCTTTTAAAAGCGGTAACAATAGCCTCTCCTTCATATTTATTTTCACTTCAATTGCATTATTTATCTATTCAAAATTGTTAAAAAAGTTGCCTTTTATAGGAAACATTATGGTTGCGCTATTGGTAAGCCTTTCTATATTTCTCATCATGCTTTTTGAATATTCTGAAGAAAAAATCAATTCGTTTATAGCTGTTGTAATCTATTCGATATTCTCTTTTTTAACAACATTAATTCGAGAAATCATTAAAGACATTGAAGACGTTAAAGGAGATTATGCACAAAGGATGCAAACATTGCCAATTGTTATTGGGATACAAAGAACAAATCGAATTACAGTTATTATTACCGTAGTTTTGTACGCTTTTTTAATTTTTGTTGCAAAAGTAGAACTCACAAAACATCCATATTTATCGGTATATATCATAATATTTATCATCCTACCATTGGCTGGATTTCTCTATAAATTATGGAATGCTAAAACCACCAAGCACTATCAGCAGTTGAGTACCCTATTAAAACTCATCATGCTTTTGGGAATTCTATCAATGCTTTTATTTAAACTCAACTAGATGTTACGCGAAAAACTTTCAAACTACAATATCATTTTAGCCTCTGGATCGCCAAGAAGGCAACAATTTTTTAAAGATTTAGACATTCCTTTTTCAATACAATTAAAAGAAGTTGAAGAGATCTATCCAGAAGAATTAAAAGCAACAGAAATCACTGATTTCTTAGCCGATTTAAAAGCAAAACCATTTGAGAACACACTAACAAATAAAGACCTTTTGATCACTTCTGACACCATTGTTTGGTTAAACAATAAAGCATTGGGAAAACCAAAAAATGCAGAAGATGCATTTAACATGTTGCGTAGTTTATCTGGTAAAAAGCATCAAGTATTTACATCTATCAGTATCAAAAACAATGCTTTTCAAGTAATTACTAATGATACGACCGATGTATATTTTAAAGAATTAACTGATGATGAAATTAATTACTATATAAAAACCTGCAAACCATACGACAAAGCAGGTGCCTATGGAATACAAGAATGGATTGGTTTTATTGGTATTGATAGATTAGAAGGAAGCTATTTTAACGTGATGGGATTGCCCGTTCATAAATTATATAAAGAATTGCTAAAATTGTAAGCTTTAGCTACAATAATATTATTATTTTTGCCACAAACACAACAATTATACTTTGATGAAAAAATACACTTTTACAGAAAAAAAAGACACGAGATCTGGATTTGGTGACGGATTGACAGAATTAGGAAAAACAAATCCTAATGTTGTAGCCTTATGTGCTGATTTAATTGGTTCATTAAAAATGAATGAATTTGCAAAAAATCACCCAGAAAGATTCTTTCAAGTTGGTATTGCAGAAGCAAACATGATGGGTATTGCAGCTGGTTTAACAATCGGTGGTAAAATTCCTTTTACTGGAACATTTGCAAACTTTTCTACAGGAAGAGTGTATGATCAAATTCGTCAGTCTATTGCATATTCTGATAAGAATGTGAAAATTTGTGCTTCTCACGCAGGATTAACTTTAGGTGAAGATGGAGCAACGCATCAAATTTTAGAAGATATTGGTTTGATGAAAATGTTACCAGGAATGACAGTAATCAATCCTTGTGACTACAATCAAACAAAAGCAGCTACTATTGCAATTGCAAACCATGAAGGGCCTGTTTATTTACGTTTCGGTCGTCCGTCTGTGCCAATCTTCATGCCAGATCATAAAGAAGAAGAATTTGTAATTGGAAAAGGAATTCAGTTAACTGAAGGAACAGATGTAACCATTGTTGCTACCGGACATTTAGTTTGGGAATCTTTACAAGCAGCAGAACAATTAGAAGCAAAAGGAATTAGTGTTGAAGTAATAAACATTCACACGATAAAACCTTTAGACGAAGAAATTATTTTAAAATCTGTTGCTAAAACAGGTTGTATCGTTACTGCAGAAGAACACAATAAATATGGAGGATTGGGAGAAAGTGTTGCTAGATGTTTAGCGACAAACAGCCCTGCTCCGCAAGAATTTGTTGCTGTAAATGATAGTTTTGGTGAATCTGGAACTCCAGCTCAATTAATGGAAAAATATGGCTTAGACGATACATCTATCGTTGCCGCAGTTGAAAAAGTTATTGCAAGAAAATAACCTTTTAGCATTTATAAGCGTCTATACATTATAGACAAGATATTCGATAACCTTCAATAATTTTTTCTTTTATTGAAGGTTATCTATTTTAACAACACTTTATACAAACACTAAAAAAAATTACGAATGAAAAAAGTACTTTTAATTTTATGCTTGACTTTAGGGATGAGTCAAATTTTAACAGCTCAAATTCAATTTGGAGTAAAAGGAGGAATCAATTACAATTCTGATTCATTTAACAATGTAAAAGAGGATGTTTTTTCTGGGGCAAAAGGCAAAGCAGGTTTTCATGCTGGACTTTGGTTTAGAGGTAAAATACCAATCATTGGTGTTTATATAAGACCAGAGTTTGTGTTTACTCAATTAAAAAGCGAAGTTACCTATTTAGCAGAAGGAATAGGGACTAGTGTTAGTACCACATATAATTTTCAAAAAATAGATGTTCCAATCTTAATTGGTAAGAAGTTCTTAGGTTTTGCAAATGCCTTTATAGGTCCTTCTTTTCAGTATATACTAGATTCTGACTTTGGTATTTCATCCTTAGAAAAAGTAGAGATTAGCAATTTCTCTATGGGGTTACAATTTGGTGCTGGAGTTGAATTTGGGAAATTAGGAATTGATGTTCGTTGGGAACGTTCTTTATCTGATGCTGAAACGAAGTTTGTTGATAGACAAAATGGAAATAATCAAATAAATTTTGATACCAGAACTAATCAAATTATTCTAGGTCTATCGTATCGATTATAATGTAGACTTTATTCAACATAAAAAAAGCTCCAGAAAATTCTGGAGCTTTTTTTAATGTCAGTATATAATTATTTAATATCTGGATTTAAATAATCTGGTAATGTAGGATTATTGGGGTCGCTAAAATCATTTCTAGGATCTCCATCTCCATTAGTATCTTCATTAATGGTTAATACACCATCATTGTCGTCATCAACATCTAAGAAATTTACGACAAAATCACCATCGGTATCTACTTTTCTAGGATCACTTTCTATACTAGCATCTTCAATTTCTAAAATAGAAGCCAGCCCATCTCCATCATGATCAACATTTTCTTTTACATCCAATAAGTTGATATAGAATAGTAACGGACTACTACCTGGTATTGTAGCAGTTGGGCTATTTCTATACCCTAAACCAGAAGGCATAAAAATAACTCCTTTACCTACATTTTTATAGGTAATTGGTCCATTATCTGTAATATTCTCTCCACCTTTAAAATATGGAAAAGTATGTGTCCAACCTCCAATAGTAGAAGTTAAGTTTAACCAGGTCGCTTTTGTTTGTGTTTCAAAATGTACTTCAACTTTAGCACTTTCTATATATTTTCCTTTATATGTAGTAAGTACAGAATCCATTATTGTAGGATTTCCCTTTACTGGAAAAGGAGTACCTTCTTGAACGATATAGTAATACACTTTATAATTAATATCATCTTGTACAACATCTTTAGACTTTAAATTTGGATCATCATATAATGATAAACCTCCATCAATAATTAGTTTTACAGAATCTAAACTTGTATCAAAATAATGATTCTTAAAATAATCATCAAGCAACGTTTGATCTATTACTGCTTGCCCCTCATGATCAAATATAATTGGAACATTTGCATTGTCACTACAAGAATACATTACAACCGAAACTATGGCTGCAATTATAATATGTTTAATTTTTATCATCTTAAGTATTAAATTTAAGGGCGCAATTTACAATTTTCATACCTTTGTAAAAAGAGAAACGTCAAATTTTAACTTTTTATATGAGAATTGATAAATACTTATGGTGCATTAGGCATTATAAAACAAGAAGTTTGGCTACAGAAGCCTGTAAGAAAGGGCATATTAAGATAGATGACAAGAGTATTAAACCCTCTAAAGAAGTGTACGGAAATGAGCTTATAGGCCTTCGTAAAAATCAAATCAACTATAAAATCAAGGTTATTGATATTCCAGACAGCAGAGTTGGTGCTAAGTTAGTCGATTTATATCGAAAAGATTTGACCCCAAAAGAAGAGTTTGAAAAAACAGAATTGCTAAAATATTCTAAAGATTATTATCGTAAAAAAGGTGCCGGAAGACCTACTAAAAAAGATCGTCGAGATATTGATGATTATTACGATTCACCACAAGAAGATAGTTAATTTGAGTATATTTGTTTTATAATTATGACCTATGGCTACTAGTAAAAATATCATTTTAAACGCGGAACAAATTCAACAAAAAATCAAAAGAATTTCGTACCAAATTTATGAAAACAATAGCAATGAAAGTGAAATTGTTTTAGCTGGAATTACCGCTAACGGATACACTTTTGCACTGGAACTTGAAAAATGTTTGCTAGAAATCTCGCCTTTAAAAGTAATTATGTGCGAAGTTCATATCGATAAAAAGAACCCTTTAAACCAAATTACTACTTCTATAGATAAAGAGGTATACACAAATACATCATTGGTTTTAGTAGATGATGTATTAAACTCTGGCGCTACCTTAATATACGGAATTAAACATTTCTTAGAAGTGCCTTTAAAGCGGTTTAAAACGGCTGTACTTGTAAACAGAAATCATAAAAAATACCCTGTAAAAGCAGACTTTAAAGGAATCTCTCTTTCTACAACTTTACAAGAGCATGTAGTGGTCGAATTTAATTCAGAAAAGACAACAGCGTATTTAATGTAATACCGTTTCTATTTCTCTTGCAATTTCTAAAACAGATTTACCATTTACATTTATCTTAAAATTTGATTGCTCGTAAAAAGGTGCTCTTTCAAATAAATGTTTTCCTATATATTCAATCAATTTCTCTTCAGTTAAATCTGCAATAAGCGGTCTTGTACTTTTTTCCTTTTCTAAACGATTGACCAATGTAGGAATGTTTGCTCTTAGATAAATACTCGGTATCTTACTTTCAAGTATGGTATTCATATTATTTGCATAACAGGGTGTGCCTCCTCCTAAAGATAAAATACAATTGTCTTTAGTTTCAATAATCTCTTTTAAATAGATGGATTCTTGCAGTCTGAAGTAGATTTCTCCTTTGGTTGAAAATATTTCTTTTATAGATAGTGCTTCTTTTTTTTCTATATACTTATCTAAATCTATAAAAGTTAAGCCATTCGATTTTGCTAAATACCTGGCAATAGTAGATTTACCACAGCCCATATATCCTAGTAATATAATTTTCATCTATATAAATTTTACAGGAACAAATATCTGAAAAAAAATTCATGTTTTTCTTTTATAATTAAAACAAATGATAGTATATTTGCACTCGCTTTTAGATAAAGCAATGACCTGGTAGCTCAGTTGGTAGAGCATCTCCCTTTTAAGGAGAGGGTCCTGGGTTCGAGCCCCAGCCCGGTCACTAAAAAAGTTAAGCATATCGCTTAACTTTTTTTGTTTAAAATAGCACGTATGGCGGAATTGGTAGACGCGCAGGCTTGAGGGGCTTGTA
>MAAC01011218.1_pt1 | contig 44778 bp, 38 predicted proteins | sample 1115981 | NCBI WGS metagenome assembly MAAC01 (sample SAMN04961126, study PRJNA320927) | seawater metagenome | isolation source: sample BD02T64 sea water enriched with oil for 64 days | place: USA:Gulf of Mexico | collected 2013-07-27 | reverse complement strand
GTTGCATCCTTAATACCATAGTTTCCTACCGAAATGTGCGAAGCACGGGTACCTTTTTCAATCATTCTTTCAAGCTTTTAGGAGTATTTCACTCGGAGGCAAAATTATAAAATCTTTACTTAATATTTACAGTTCGTTCTGCTTTTTTCCAAATCAAAGCTTACTTTTTGGTTTAGTGCTAAAAAAAAGTAAAATCCAAGAAAAAATAATTAACATTCCTCCTATGGGAGTCACTGGACCTAAAAACCGAACAGATAAACCCGTTAAGTCACTAGTACTCAACAAGTAAATAGACCCAGAAAACAACAAGGTTCCAGCAGTCATTAATCTTAAAACTAGGGATATACGAGGAATTTCAATTTGGGTTTGTAGCAAAATAATAAGTAGGGAGGCGATATTAAAATAAAAGTGATACCTCAATCCTACTTGAAAACTATCTAAAGCATCTGGAGATAAGTGATTTTTCAAAAAATGAGCACCTAGTGCCCCAAAAGAAACTGCAATTATCCATGAAATTGCATTGGCTCGAATAACTTTATGCATGGCTATATTCATTTTCAAATAGTACTAATTCAACGAATTTTCAGCATTAAATTCCTCAAGGATTCCTTGATTTTGTTCATCAACCAAACGACCTTCTTTCACAGCCGTGAGAAAGGCTTCTCTACTTGCTGCACTCTTAAATGTTTTCAATATTTGGATCGCCTGATCACAACTCAAGCACTCCCGTACAAGAATATCCTTTGCAAAAGAAAGCCTAGCCAATTCATTGTTGTTTTTATTCAAATATTCAACTACATTTTTCAATGCCACAGTATTCATAGGACCATCGCAATTTTGAGCCAATAATGGAGCACTAAATAAAAACACACAAAGATAGAAAACCTTCACTAATCGCATAAAATAATCCTTTTCGATACATCACAAATCTAACACAAATAAAGTATATTAGCCATATATATAACAAATTCTCTCCACATGAAAACTATTTTGGTCATAGGCGCAGGACGTTCATCCGTCGCTTTGATTAATAACCTTCTAAATCACGCCTCTTCATCTGGATACAGAGTGAAAGTCGCAGATAAAAACCATGAATGGGCAAAGGAAAAAATCAATAACCATCCTAATGGTATTGCTCTGAGCCTAGACATTTTCAACAACCTACAAAGACAACAAGAAATTCAGGCAGCTGACATCGTAATATCCATGCTTCCCGCAAGGTTTCACTTGATGGTAGCAAAAGATTGCCTCAGCTTCGAAAAGAACCTGCTAACTGCTTCCTATTTAAGTGAGGAACTTAAAGACATGGATGAAGAAGTTTCCGCTAAGGGACTACTTTTCTTAAATGAAATAGGATTGGATCCAGGAATAGACCACATGTCTGCTAAAACCATTATTGATGAGGTACATGCAAAAGGTGGGAAATTCAAATCCTTTAAATCATTCTGCGGTGGACTTATAGCTCCTGAATCAGACAACAACCCTTGGCATTATAAATTCACATGGAACCCTAGAAATGTTGTTCTAGCAGGACAAGGCACGGCTCAATTTCTTCAACACGGAAGACTCAAATATATTCCGTACCACAATTTATTCAACAGAATTGAGGAAATGAGCATCCTTTCATTTGGTCAATTTGAAGCCTACGCAAACAGGGACTCTATTAGCTATAAAAAATACTACAACCTAGATTACATCCCTACTCTATTTAGAGGAACGTTAAGACGTCCTGGGTATTCCAAAGCTTGGAACCTATTCGTCCAACTAGGAATGACTGATGACTCCTACGAAATGGAGAATCAGAAAAACACTACTTTCCGTCAATACACTAATACTTTTTTACCCTTTGGAGAAAAGTCCATTGAGGAAAAATTCAAAGAAAACTTCAACCTTTCTGAAGATGGATTGAAAATGTATGCGTGGTTAGGACTTTTTAGTGAAGAAGTAATCCCAGTAGAGAAAGCTAGTCCTGCTCAAATCTTGCAATATATATTAGAGAGAAAATGGACCCTTGCAAATGAGGACAAAGATCTTATTGTGATGCAACACCAATTTGAATATGAAATTGATGGTAAAGAGTATTCGCACACCTCCTCGTTTGGAATTATTGGTGATGATCAAATAAATACAGGAATGGCCAAAACGGTAGGTTTACCTTTAGCAATTGCTGCTAGACTCATCTTAAAAGACAAGATATCCCTTAAAGGTGTACATATACCTGTTCATCCTGAAATTTACAATCCAGTATTAAAGGAACTTCAAAGCCTCGGAATCGACTTTGAAGAGGAGATCAATGAGATCTAAAAAAAATCACGATCATAAAAAAAGGAGCTATTATTAAATAGCTCCTTTTTTTTATGGTATAAAGTAAAACAGACTAAACTGTTCTAGTTGTATCAAATTGTTCAAGGTAGTCTGCTACTCTTCTTACAAACATCCCTCCTAAAGAACCATCTACTACACGATGATCATACGATAAAGACAAGAACATTTTTTGTCTTATAGCGATTACATCTCCGTGCTCAGTCTCCATTACGGCAACCTTCTTCTGAATAGAACCAACAGCCAGGATTGCTACTTGGGGTTGATTTATAATAGGCGTACCCATTACATTCCCAAATCCACCAACATTTGTCAATGTAAATGTTCCTCCAGAAACATCATCAGGACTTAAACTATTCCCTCTTGCTCTTACTGCTAAATCATTTACAGACTTAGTAATCCCCAATAGACTCTTTTCATCCGCATTTTTAATAACTGGAACAATTAGGTTTCCACTAGGTAAAGCGGTTGCCATTCCAATATTAATATCATTATGCTTAATGATAGTATGACCACTTACAGATACATTGATCATAGGAAAATCCTTAATAGCCTTTACTACAGCCTCAATAAATAGCGGTGTGAAAGTAATATTTTGTCCTTCTCTCTTTTTAAAGTCTCCTTTAATACCATTTCTCCAATCTACCATTCCGGTAACATCTGCCTCAACAAATGAGGTAACGTGTGGAGAAACGTGCTTAGACATAACCATATGATCAGAAATCATACGTCTCATTCTATCCATCTCAATGATCTCATCATTTGGTCCCACAGGAACCGTCGGAGCTGTGATAGTTTTTGTAGCTGCCGCTGCCTTCTTTGGAGCTGCTTTTACTGCCGCTTTAGGAGCACTCACTTTACCAGCTTTCTTATCTTCAACAAACTGAAGAATATCTGCCTTTGTTACACGCCCTTCATTTCCAGAACCAGTAATAACTTCTAATTCATCCATTGAGATCCCTTCCTGAGAAGCAATACTTCTAACCAATGGAGAATAAAATCTACCTGAATCAGACTTCTTACTTAACGATGCAGAAGTTGTATCAACCGCTTCTTGAGCTTTCTCAATTTCATTAGAAATCTCTTCAACAACAGTAGAAGTTGTAGGAGTTGCAGCTGCACCAGCAGCATCTGTTTCAATTATTGCAATGGCTTGACCAACTTGTACTACTTCATCTTCTTGAAATAGTATCTTTGAAATAACACCTTCTACTGGAGACGGCACCTCAGAATCTACTTTATCTGTGGCAATCTCTAATACAGATTCATCCATTTCAATCGTCTCACCTTCGGATTTTAACCACTTGATAATCGTTGCTTCAGCAACACTTTCACCCATTTTGGGCATGATTAATTCTACTTGAGCCATATTTTAGAATATTTTAAAAACTTATTGGTATCCAATAGTTTTATGCTAATTTCTTGCTAATTCTGCCTTGCAATTACAAAAGTTCACGAAATGAGAATCCTCCCAAATTGCAGTGCAAAAGTAATGTTTATCATTGAATTATGACAGTCTTAAGCCGACAATTATTTTCACACTCCTTAGTTTATAACATATCTTATGTTAAGGTACCAAAACCCATTTATCCGCACCATACATGGCAATAAGAAAACAAAAAAGGTGCAGCCACTCTTAACAAATGACTACACCTTTTCAAAAAAACAACTATGAATCTTAACGAATCACAATTCGTTTATTATAAGTATTATCCAGACCTTTCAACTGCAGCATATAAACACCCGTTGACAATCCGTTCACTTTTATCGAAATCTCTTCTACATCACTATCAACATTTTGAGAAACATGTACCCTTCCTAATAAATCAATGATTTTAATTTGACTTACATCAGCCATTTCAGGAATTTGAATGAATAATTCAGATCCACTATTAACAGGTACTGGATGAACTTTAATATCGTCCACAGAAATAGTCTCCTCAATAGATAACGCAGGAGAATTCATCAATCCTGCTCTATAATTCACTACGGCAGTCTCCATATTCGAAACCTGTCCAATAGTAAAGAAAAACATATCCTCATCTTCAACATAATCCATATAATTCATGAACATATCAGCAGAATTACAAGAAATTGATGGATGACCTGGATTTGCATAATGCGCATCGAATTGCATTGGTGTATCAGCAATATTATCATCAAAACTACACGAAGGACCATAAGGTCCCCAAATATGACTTAAACCAAGATAATGTCCTATTTCATGGGTAGCCGTTCTACCTAAATTATACGAAGCATCTGAACTAAGCCCAACATACTTATATCCAATCACTACACCATCTTCAGAAGCACTAGCCGTATTAGGAGGAGTTGCATATCCCAATAATCCATTTTCAATTCTTCCAACCCAAATATTCAAATACTCAGTGTTAGTCCAAACATCAGCACCACCAAGCTCACTGTGCTTTATTCCCTCATCATTCATTGAAAAAGTAATACTATCTGTAGCAATACGTTCTATCCCAGTAGTAGGGTTACCGTCAGGATCAAAAGAAGCCAATTCAAATCGAATTCTTGAGGAACCAACAAATGCTGAGAAATCACTTGGCACTGAACCAATATCAGTATTCGCTCCAGAATAATCAGCGTTTAAAATATCAATTTGCTCAAATATTCTTTCATCACTAATATTCTGAGAACTTAATCTATGTACGATATGAAAAACTACTGGTATAGTGATGATCTCATCACCTTCATCATCCATTGCCATTTTCATTGCATGTACATGCTTAGAAGCAGTCCGAATAGCATCGATGGTTTCTTCATATTGCGCTTTTAAGGCTGTATTATTTTCAAATTTCGCCATCAAAAACTCATCTGTAGAACATCTAGATGATTGGGCAAATGCTGATCCAAAACTTAAAACAGCAAGAAAAAAGGATATTTTTTTTATCATAATAGGGGGATTTCCTCTCCACTTTACAAAAAGCATGCCTATGAGAGGTTTACCTTACAAATTTAATCAAATTATAGTGATTTTTAGCTAAAAAAAAGAAGTAACTACGCACTTTTCAAGCTATTAAAAAGACTTAAATCGGTAATTAAAATAATTAAAATAGAGGGAAATCTTTATTTTCCAAACGAGGGCATTATCTTTGTACAAAATTTCTACAAATACATGAAGAAAAGTTTTTACAGCTCCGACTTCAAACTTGGAATATTGGGGGGCGGTCAATTAGGGAGAATGCTTATTCAGGAGAGTATAGATTATGATATTCACATTGAGATATTAGATCCTGATAAAAATGCACCTTGTAAAGATATCTGTGCAAAATTCGTCAATGGAAACCTACAAGATTTCGACACCGTATACAAATTCGGGAAAGGGATGGATGTTGTTACCATTGAAATTGAACATGTAAATGTAGCCGCTCTTCACAAGTTGAAAGCGGAAGGCGTTATAGTATACCCTCAACCAGAAGTTCTTGAAATCATTCAAGACAAAGGTTTACAAAAACAATTTTTCGCTGAAAACAATATTGAGACAGCTCCATTTGTCCTAATCAATGACAAAAGCGAAATCAATTTACACCTCGATAAAATGCCATTCATGCAGAAGCTTCGTACTGGAGGCTATGACGGTAGAGGAGTTACGCCATTAAAATCAGCTGCAGATTTCGATAATGCATTTGACGCTCCATCTGTTTTAGAAAGCTTTATCGATTTCGATAAAGAAATATCTGTAATCGTTGGTAGAAATCCACAAGGTGAAATCTCTTGTTTCCCAGTAGTTGAACTAGTATTCAACCCTGAAGCAAATCTTGTAGAATACTTATTTTCTCCTGCCGTTATTACAAAGGATGTAGAAGAAGAGGCGCTTCAATTGGCCAATAAAATTGCCAAAGACCTGAACATCGTTGGGATCATGGCCGTTGAAATGTTTGTTGACAAATCAGGTAAAGTTTTTGTAAATGAACTGGCGCCACGACCGCACAATAGCGGACACCACACCATAGAAGCAAACGAGACCTCTCAATACCTTCAACACCTTAAAGCTATACTAGGTCTTCCATTAGGGAATACCGAGTCCAATTACAAGGCCGCTATGATAAACCTACTTGGCGAGAAGGGTTATGAAGGTGATGTATATTATCAGGGGCTTGAAGAATCTCTTCAAAAAGGAGTATTCCCACATATTTACGGTAAAAAAACCACCAAACCATTTAGAAAAATGGGGCATATCACAGTGGTTGGTAAGGACGCTGAAACCGTTAGATCTCAGGTCAACAACATAAAGAATAATCTAAAAGTTATTTCAAAATGAAAACAGATAGTTTAGTTGGAATCATCATGGGAAGCAAGTCAGACCTTCCGGTGATGCAAGAAGCAATTGAAGTATTAAAGGAATTGAACGTTGCATACGAGGTGAAAATTGTCTCTGCACATAGAACTCCTGAGATTCTTTATGATTACGCTACAAACGCCCATTCAAGAGGAATCAAAACGATTATTGCTGGAGCTGGAGGTGCTGCACACTTGCCAGGGATGGTTGCCTCAATGTCTCCCTTACCAATTATTGGAGTACCCGTAAAGTCTTCTAATTCAATTGATGGTTGGGATTCTATACTATCTATTCTACAAATGCCTGGAGGTGTCCCTGTAGCTACTGTAGCTCTAAATGGTGCAAAAAACGCAGGCATTCTTGCGGCCCAAATTATTGGAGCATCTGATGAGCAGGTAATGCAAAACATCATAGACTACAAGAACAACTTGAAATTGAAAATTGACCAGCAAAATAAGGAACTTGCTGAGGAGATATAATTCCTATATTTTTCACAAAATAAAAAAAGGACTATAGTTTTACTATAGTCCTTTTTTCATGTATCAATGGAAGCCTTATTAATGATTTAACATTACAGGCATTACTAGCATTAAAATATCCTCCTCATTCTCTTCACCGTGCTGAGGCAACAAGATACCAGCTCTATTTGGCATACTCATTTCTAAGTTTATTTCTTCTGTTTCCAAATGAGACAACATCTCAGTTAAGAATTTCGAATTGAAACCAATTTCCATCTCCTCACCGTCATATTGACAATTTAGCTTCTCAACAGCCTTGTTTGAAAAGTCTAAATCTTCGGCAGAAACTTGCACATGATTTCTACTTAGCTTCAATCTAATTTGATGCGTTGTCTTATTAGAAAATATAGAAACCCTCTTCACTGAGTTTAAGAAGCTCTGTCTATCTATCAACAACTTATTTGGATTATCTTGAGGGATAACCGCAGAATAATTTGGGTACTTACCATCAATCATTCTACAAGACAAAGATAAATTCTCTGATTTAAACTTAGCGTTTGTCTCATTATACTCCAGTGTAATCATTTCTTCTAAACCAGAAACAATAGACCTCAACAGGTTAATTGGTTTTTTTGGTAATATAAAAGAAGAATTAATCTCAGACTTCAAATTAGCTTGCTTAAACCTTACTAATTTATGCGCATCGGTAGCGACGAAAGTAATCCCTTCACTATTGAATTCACAAAACACACCGGACATTACTGGACGAAGTTCATCATTTCCAGCAGCGAAAACAGTCTTATTGAAAGCACGCGCAAGTGTATCACCTTCAATTTGAATCATATTTGCAGATTCAATTTCTGGTGCCTTAGGGTATTCATCCGCATTTTGGAAAGCCAATTCATACTTCCCTTGATCAGAACTTATTTCAACTGTATTTTTTTCTGTTACAATTGTAAACTTCAATGGCTGTTCAGGGAAAGTTTTCAACGTATCCAAAAGCATTTTGGCAGGAATAGCAACATTGAATTCACTATCCGACTCTACCTCTAACTTCATGGAAATAGTTGTTTCCAGATCTGTTGCAGTCACAGTTAACTGATTCTCCTTCAACTCGAATAAAAAGTTGTCAAGAATAGGCAAAGTATTATTTGAATTTACAACACTTCCCACAACTTGAAGGTGCTTTAGCAGCACTGTACTAGAAACTAAAAATCTCATTTTGGAATAATTGAATGTTTTTGACAAACACAAATATAGTGTTCGATAATGAGTTTATGAAAATATTAATTACCAAATTACACAACAGTTATCAACAAAAAAGCACAGCTGAACTTTATTCAACTGTGCTTTTTTATCAATTTAAAACTTATTGCTACAATACAACCACTTTTGCAGTATATCGAATGGACTGATCTTCATTAGACAGACCAATAAAATAAAGCCCCCCAGTCGAATTAATCGACATTGTAAACTCCGTTATACCTGCTTGCAGTACCATTGTTGCTATCTGCTTACCACTAACATCTGTAACACGTGCAGTCAAATCCTCTTCTAAGGCAGAAGGAAGTATTAATGACACCTCATTAGACCCTGGCGCATTTACCACCTTCATTGCCGTCATAAACTCTTCCGTTGCAGACAATGGCCATGGAACTAGTTCTACATTCTTCATATTGGTAATCCCTGCCTGTAGAGAGACTGTATCTTCTAATATTTGGTAACCAAATTTCGAATAAGTTATGGTATAAATCCCTGTATCTATAGTTCCCGTTTTATATACACCATTTACATCTGTAAAATCCAAAGAATTTGACAACACTATCTCAACGCCTGGAATACTATTCTGATTGTCAGCATCCACAACCTCACCTTCTAGGTAAACAACATCTTTATATACAGGGTCTAAAACATATAATCCCTTTTCTCTATCAGACACCAATACATTTTCCGAATTAAGAAATGGGTAAGCACCCCAAGCACCGTTAAATCCAGCACCTTCAAAATCAGGCGAAGTATCATATCTTCCAACCTCCACTAGATTGTCTTTACGTTCCATATTGACAATTTGAAGTCCATCTCTATAGTAACTATTCACTAAGAAGTTACCATAAACATGAGTGTTATGAGGAGCCGTATTTTCACTAAAGGAGGATTGAATTTTATCCAAATATTCGATATTCCCCACATCCGAAACATCATAAGCTGCAAACGATCCTCCGTTCACTTCATCTGATGTAAAAATAAACTGATGATCATCTGAAGGCCAGCAATTATGAGTGAAATTATTAGGCGTAAAAGCATCACCCAATTCTTCCGGAGTAGTTTTATTGCTTACATCTATAGCCAATAGACTACCGATATAAATAGCTGATCCCCATAAGGTGTCTCCCCTAGCGTAACCATCATGTAAATAGTACTCATCGTAATGTCCCAAATATTCTGGAGACATAGGACTTGAGAGATCTAACATCAAAGCGCCTCCAACGCCATAATTTGAACCAAATAAATAGGCTACTCCGTTTTCATCGATATAAATATTATGCGCTCTATCTAAATTACCATTGAAGTGATAGGTATCCCACACCACAGAGTCATCGTTTAGCGTCGTTAAATCAATCATTAATAATCCTTGAGATGTTCCTTCAAAATAACTATCATGAACAACGTAGGCGTAATCCCCATACGTTTTCATATCCCTCCAAATGGTAGATGGCCCAGGAATTCGCACAACCTCCGAAATATTACTAGGATCTGTAACATCTAAAATTGAAGTACCATTTATTAAACCAACAATGGCATATTCGTTTTCATTGGCGTCAACATACCCCCAAACATCACTAAGTTTAGTCTCTCCTTCCATATCATCATACGGGAAATAACCCAATTCAGAAATATTTATATTCTGACCTAAGATAAGATTGGACAAAAGTAAAGCAGTTAATAATAGTAGTTGTTTCATGATTTTATTTATTTAATGAACTAGCAGTATCAAAAACCACTCCTCAATTAAACCAATTAATATTTTTAGATCAATCTTTATTTAGTTTCAAATTACTCCAATTTAATTAAATTAGAACCATAAAAAGAAAATCTAAATGGATTCATTGAGTCAAATTGTATTGGGAGCTGCGGTTGGAGAGGCTATTCTTGGGAAAAAAATCGGCCGACAAGCTGCGCTATGGGGTGCTATTGCAGGGACTATTCCTGACCTAGATGTATTCGCTTCAAAATTCCTACCCTATATAGATGCACTAGCTTTTCATAGAGGATTTACACACTCCATGATCTTTGCCCTATTATGTTCCATTCTTCTCAGTCCAATTGCAAATTTTTTCTATAAAAAGAAATTCAATACGATATTCATGGATTGGTTCTTATTATTTTTTTGGGGACTATTCACGCATGCATTACTGGACTGCCATACAACCTGGGGAACACAACTTTTCTGGCCATCAGAATTTAGATTGTCACTTAGCGCGATTTTTGTAGTCGACCCACTTTACACTTTGCCTTTCCTTACGCTTCTAGTAGTTGCCTTATTCTATAATAAAGACAGTCGTATTAGACGTAGATTAAACTACACAGGCCTAACAATAAGTTGCCTTTACTTGCTAAGCGCATTGGGTTTAAAGAATTCCGTACACCATAAATTTGAAGCAAACCTAAAGGACAACAATATAGCCTACTCACAAATTGAAATAAGACCAACCCCATTTAACACACTTTTATGGACAGCCAATATAGAAACCGAGAAATCATTTCTAATAGGCCACTACTCCATCCTCGATAGTATAATCCAACCAAAATACACTAGCTATCCTAAAAAACACTATTTATTGAATAAGTATACAGAGAATGAAGAACTTCAAAAGATCCTTAAAATAATGAAGGGGAACTTCATTGTGCAACACAAAGGAAAAGATCTTCTTTTAAGTGATTTGAGATTTGGTAAAATGTATTTTGGAGAAGACAACAGCCCATTCGTTTTCAATACACTCTTAGAAATAAGCAACAATAAGATTCAAGCAATAAAAGAAGCCAATCCAACTAGAGAAAAAGAAAGGATAAACAACTCTCTTAGTCTGCTTTGGAATCGAATAAAAGGAAATTAAGTCAAAAAAAAGCCCCTCATTGAGGGCCTTTTCCTTTTTATAGATAAAACTATTATATCTCTGCGTAGTATACTTTCTTAACAGATTCATATCCGTTTTCATATACTTTCTTTACAACATAAATTTTATTTGCTTTAGGAGCAGTAATTAGTCGTCCCAACAAGTCATAATATGTTTCAGTAAATGGCACCGCTGTTAAGTCTATTTCACCTATTGACAAAGTAGGCAGATAGTACCAAAACGTTTCTTCACAATATAGATTATCATCAATGGTATTCTTCAACAATATTTTTATCAAAATTGTGTCGATTGAAGCATCGTTCACAGCAATCGTATACTCCAACGTTTTACTACCTAATGCTGGAATTGGATTTACACATTGATCATTCCCCATAAAATCAATATCTCCAGCTGTCTCCATTGTCCCATAGTGACAGAACCCTAGTCCACTGTTATCATTAGGGAATTCCTCTACCCAATTGGTATTATTAATTGTAACTGTTAAATAGTACACATTTGCATCTAAAGAGTCTCTTACAAGTGTATCTGAATACGTTGCCTTTTCACATTGATCCCAGTCATCTCCAGCAAATCCAAGCGAGAATATAAGTGAGGCAAATATTAGTAATGATTTTTTCATAGCTATTTGATTTTTATATTTTAATACTCTTCCAAAATTATTCAAAATTTCAGCATTGAATAAATGGAAATTAAGTCATAAAAAAAGGCCCTCATTGAGGGCCTTTTTTTATATATAGATAAAACTATTATATCTCTGCGTAGTATACTTTCTTAACAGATTCGTGTCCGTTTGCATATACTTTCTTTACAACATAAACCTTATTAGATACAGGAGCATTTACAACTCTACCCAATAAATCATAATACGTTTCAGTAAATGGGATATTAGTCAAATCAACTTCATCAAGAGATAACCATTGATTTACGCTAAAACAAAAATCCTTTTCACAATACAGGTTATCGTCAATCGTATTTTTCAACTTAACATTGATACAAACTTCTTGAATCGTTGTATCACTTAGCGTAATATTATATTCAAGATCTCTAGATTGAAAAGATGGAATTGGGACAACACACTGATCATCTCCAATAAAAGTAATTTCTTCATCTGTATCTAAAAGTCCGTAATGACAGAATCCTAAACCATTATTATCATTTGGGAATTCCTCACTTACATGCTCGTTTTTTACCGTAACGATGAATTTATACTCACCAGGTGCCATTTCAACAACTGTGGTATCATAAGATATCTTTTCACATTGATCCCAATCACCACCAGCAAAACCAAGTGTAAATATTAGGGAAGCAAATAATAGTAAAGTTTTTTTCATAGCTATTTGGGTTTGTTATTTTTAGTGCTCTTCCAAAATTATCAAATAAAATTCAAAAATGATTTAAAGAAGACACAAAGTTTTACTCGAATGAACAAGTTATGTTAATTTCTGTTAACAAAAAAAGGAGCTAATTATAAAATTAGCTCCTTTTTTTAGGGTAATAAAACCTACTTAATATTGATCATATGTGTACTTCCTGCACCTTTTTCAAAAGAGTTAGAAAGAATATATTGTCCAATTGGTAAATTAGGAATAGCCACATTCAATTGCTGACCTTCTACTTGATAAACATCAGATTGGAATAATAACCTTCCACTAATATCTCTTAACTCCAATTGAAGTGCAACTTCATCAGCATAATTAAAGTCTACCAATAGAGTGGAATTAGCAGTAGAAATAACCTCCCAATTTTGCGCTTCAGTATTCAATCCAATACGCTCTAATAATTGAACATCGTCTGTTTTATAAACAGCCTCACCAATTGAATATTTCACCTCATCAAGAATACGGAACCCATTTGAGTTCATCAAAGCTATTTGATAGGTTTCCTCTTCGTCAATTGTAGTTTTGTAATCATCTGTACCAAATACGCTAATTACAAGGTGATCTAAGTTGAATGTAGACAATCCTACGACTTCACCTTTATCATTTAGAATGGCAACCTCTGTTCCTTCTTCAGGTAATGAAGACCAAGCATCCAATGGAATCCCAATCGTCATATTATTTGCAGTCACAAAAGTAGCTTCAACACTGTTGTTGTCTTCTGCTAATCTTGCCAATGATAAAGTCAAATCATTTGAAGGGAAATTAAAGTCTACCTCATTGTACATTCTAATTTGGTATCCTTCACCTGGTGTCATATTCCCAATACTGTTGACATTGAAAGCCGGCCAATAAACGTCCCCTGCCCCATTTTTAACGATAAAGATATCACTTGAAATTGACGCTAAAACTGCACTAGCACTAGCAGGTTGTTTTCTCAAATAACCTAAATAACTCCACCCTTGTGGCAGTGTTAATTCATGCTGAGATGGATCTACAGAACTACCAGAAATGATAAGGTCTGCATCATTATCCATTCTTACCTTATACGCCTTACCGATTGTATGATCTCCAATATTGTTAATATTAAAACTTGGCCAGAAAACGTCTCCATCTTCATCTTTCGCCAAGAATAAGTCATCACTGATACTAGAGAGCACACTATCCATCAAATCATTTGAAGGATCCAAATTGGTTGAAATTAATGACCAACCTGTACTTAAGCTTATCGTTTGGGTAATTTGAGTTGATAAGGATAAAATAGAACTTATTCCATCATCTCCGTAATTACCAGTATTAGGCATAGTAGCATCATAACTTACTTCTGCCTCATGATCTAAACCATCAGTTGCATCCCATACCATCCATGTGAATGACTCTCCAGTTATAAATCCGTTATCTTCATTATCTTCTGTTCCGTAAGCTGTTAAGGTAGTTGTAGTACCCATCCATTCAAGCTTACCACCACAAGCCAAATCTCCGTTGATATCAGTATAGAAAACACCGATATAATCACCAGTTGCTATAGTAGCACCTTGTACTGTAATATCAGCAGTTAATGGAATTAAGATAGTATGGTTTTCAGAATTTACATTTACAGTCCAGTCTGGAGTTGTAGCAATTGGATATTCACATGTACCATTATCTGTATTCGCAGAAGCGTTATAATTTAAGGCATCCTCATCAATACACCCTTCAAGAACAGCGATACAATATCCATCGTCTACATTAGCATTTGGGTTATAGTTAAATGCATCTTCATCCATACATCCAGATACTATAGCAATACAAGAACCATCATTTGTATTTGCTAAACTATCATAGTTCAATGCAGCGACATCTGTACAACCTAATACGACGTCTATACAAGTTCCATTATCAATTGTTGCACTAGGATTATAATTAAAGGCTGTTTCATCCGTACACCCAAATTCAACTGCATCACATGAACCATCATCAACATTAGCATTTGGATTGTAATTATCCGCCAATTGGTCCGTACACCCCTCTTCAATCAACTCACAAGTACCATCATCTACAGATGCTGCAGTACTAAAATTATACGAGAATGGATCTGTACAACCATATCCTTGGAAATCAATTGTTATAGTTGCCTCTACAGCTCCTGAAGTTGGAGAATACAAGACAGCAGTAACTTCATACATTCCGTTTTCACTATAAGAATGACTTGGTGTAAAATTAAATTCATTTGCCGAATCATCATCATAATCCCATTCAACGTAGTTCAAGGCACCCATAGAATGAACCACACTAAAATTGAAAGTAGTATCATCTAGTATTGTATATTGAATAAATGCTGTGTATTCACAAAGTGTACTGTCTTCTATCGCAGCATTAGCATTATAATTTAATGCCAAGGTATCCATACAACCACTCACTTCATACAAACATGAACCATCTTCAAGGTCCGCATTTACATCATAATTTAATGCTGTTGGATCCATACATCCTAATATATCTGCATTAGGTACTGTTTTGAACATACGTACAAATGACCAAGCAGATGAATTACATGGATTGGTCGATCTAACTCTCCAATAATAATCGGTATAGAATTCTAATGGACTTGTAAGCACATATTCTGAACCGAAAATTTCATCTTGATCTACAACGATATTATTAAAGTCTTCATCAGTTGCAATCTGAAGGTCATAGGTATACGCTCTTAAAGCATCAAACCAATCAAATGAAGCCAATAATGGCATATTGATTAAATTGTCATCAGGAGTGAACTGGAAAGGTGTAATAGGTGCACTTTCAAAAGTAGAAAGTAACAATTCAAAAGTGTCTGAAAATGATGCTCCATCTAAAGAAGCAACTAATAAAATCGTATCCGAAACTTCATCAGCATTTAGGTTCGAAACATCAATTGTAATACTTCCAGAACCATTCAAACTCATTGGTGTAATAAGTGCAAAAGTACCTGTCGGTAAATTGGCTATTGAGAAATTAAAGTCTTCTGTAATATTATCACGAATATCAACATCAACTTCATATTGCCCAGCTTGGCCAGTACATATTGCTTCATTATCGTCTTCTGTTTCAAATTCAATAACTATGTTTTGGTTTAGGATTAAAACATTTAATGCTCCCTGAACTTCGTCACCATCAATAGTTGAAGTTGCAACAACAGAAACAGTACCATTTGTTAATGGAACCAACTCACCATCGGCTGTGATATATGCAGAACCTGTAGCATCTAAAACACTCCATACTACAGTTTGCGACAAATAAGAAGGCAATACATCTACAAACATTTGAAGCGTCTGTCCATTAAAAAAGATAGTATTGAATTGATTCTCTGAATATATATCCAATGAAGTTGTTTCAGAAGATACTGCCGCAATAACTACGCTATAGTCCTCTGTTTCACCATTGGCAAACTCAAAACTTGTTCCCCCACCCGCTAGGGTATAACTATAAGGAGAATTACAAGAAGGAACATTCGTTTGGTTGTTGGTATTATAGTATAAATTATCCTCAATAACACGTACTCTTAACCTTGTCAAAATTTCAAGAGCAGTTGCAGGCACCGTAAATGTAAATGTATTTACATCATTGATAGCTTGAGGAGTAACAAGGTCTCCTAAAAGGTCTCCTGTGTTAAATACGCCATCGCCTCCAAAGTCAATCCAAGCAGCTAAAGCATGCGAAGTATCAGCATTTTCAGTTTCAATTGTGATCACATAGGTCTCTCCTATTACCAATTCTGTAGGACCTACCTCATCATAGAAGGTGTAATTCCCTGTGGAAGAACCATTATTAATTGCATTGATTTTCACATTAGTAATCTTCACATCACTAGCGGTAGGCTCTTCGTGGTAACTAGCACTACAATAAGGGGTGGGATCCGTAATTTGAGCAAAAGCAAAACTCGAGATAAAAAAAGTGGCAAAAAGAACGGAGAATATATTTTTCATACTAAGCTCTTGTTTTTTTAGTAAAATTGACAATCTTCAAATTTAATAAACTATTTCTAAATTACATGCTTTTTGCTATCGAATATAAAAAGCTCAAAATTTCACAAATCAAATCAGCCAAAAGCCTTACTGTTCATAGGTCTAAAAGCAAAATAAGCGGTTAAACTTTGTTAAGCATGTAGCTCATCTATTACAATTAAGTACATTTGAAAAATGAATAAAAGAACCATTCATATAGTTATCACATTAATCGCACTATCGTTAATAGTGTTGATTAGCTTCCAAATATTTCTTTTGAGAGGGATTTATCAAATTTCGAATATCAAATTTGATTATGCCGTTCACTCTGTCTTAGAACACACCATTGAAGAACTTCAATTAGAATTCATTCAATTAAAGGAAGATAACGATTTACAAAATACGGATTGGAATCCACAAGCTGATCATTACGAACCAAGAACGATAAATGAATTAGAGCTAGATGATGGACCAATATCGGTAGAAGACCTTGAAATAATTCAACAAAGGTATGTTAAAAGACTCAATCAATTATTCAATAATGTCATTCACCAACATAGCTTAATTCCAAGTGAAGAATTACAATTAGGTTCCTTGAGTACCATTCTAGATTCTTCCTTCAAACGCAAGGGCCTAAATGTGGATTACGAATTTGCCATAAGTGATTTTGAGGGGCAGTTTAGCTATATAAGTGATAGTACTTTAGAGAAAGAGGTATTCATTGATTCCTATCGCAGAGCTGTATTTTTAAATGGTCCAAAGAGGATGTACTATCTTCATATTTATATCCCCAATAAATTTAGTTATCTAATCCAAAGTTTTTGGTCCATATTGTCCATTTCTATACTGATCATATTAATTATTTCATCTTGTTTCCTATATGCCCTGAGTATTATTTTGAAACAAAAGAAATTGTCCGAAGTCAAAAATGATTTCATCAACAATATGACCCATGAACTCAAAACCCCCATTTCTACTGTTAGCTTAGCACTTGAGGCGCTGGTGAAATTTGATTTGAGGAAAAACGAGGACAAAACCATCAGGTATCTTGAAATTTGTAGACATGAAAACAAGCGACTTGGAGAAATGGTTGAAAAAGTATTGAACATTGCAACCTATCAAAGAGGCGAAATAAAACTGAAGAAAGTTACGTTGAATTTACATGAATTAATAGAAGATGTTTACACCAACATCTTAGTTCAGGTTCAACAAAACAATGGTAGAATTGACCTTAAACTTGAAGCATTAGACAAAATAATACTCGTTGACAAGATCCATTTTACTAATATTTTATTTAACTTATTGGACAATGCCAATAAGTATTATAAAGAATCTCCAATGATTGAGATAAGGACCTATAACGATCTAGATTGGATTTATATTGACATTGAAGATAAAGGTATTGGGATTAATAAGGAGAACTTAAAGAAAATTTTCGATAGGTTCTACAGAGTTCCAACCGGAAACCTGCACAATGTAAAAGGATACGGTTTAGGTTTAAGTTACGTTATAGATATTGTCCGTTTTCACGACGGAAAAATTGATGTTAAATCTGAAATAGGTAGCGGTACCTGTTTCACTATTCAAATACCAAATGGAAGAGAAAATTAAAGTACTAATAGTAGAAGATGATCCATTTATTGGATTAATAACTAAAGAGTGTTTTGAATCAAGAGATTTCAAAGTTGAACTCCATGAAAATGGCGACGAAGGATACAAGGCATACAAAAAATTCAATCCGGACATTTGCATTTTTGATGTAATGATGCCTATCAAAGATGGGTTTACACTTGCTGAAGAAATCAGAAAACAAGATCAGGAAACGCCTATCATATTCCTTACTGCAAAATCAATGAAGGAAGACATTATCAGAGGGTTCAATATTGGAGCAGATGATTATGTAAAAAAGCCATTCAGTGTGGAGGAATTGATTGCTAGGGTAAACGTAATCTTGAAACGAATAAAAGCAACCAAAAAACGTCAAGACGAAATTTCTATTTTCGAAATTGGAAAATTCAAATTTGACTCTGACTATAAGTTGCTAAAGATAGGTGATAAAGAACAAAAGCTAACTGACAAGGAGGCTGACATACTTTCTTATTTATGTAAAAACTTAAACGAGGTAGTTGAAAGAAACAACCTGTTAATTGAAGTTTGGGAAAACGATAGTTTTTTCAATTCAAGAAGTTTGGATGTATATATTACAAAAATCAGAAAGTACTTGAAAATGGATCCAAATGTTGAGTTAGTTACCGTAAGAGGTAAAGGATTTAAGTTATGGGTTCAAGATAAAAAGGCATTCGAATAGGAAATTCGTACAAAAGGAATGAAGATAATTCTGTTACAAGTCGGTAAGACAGAAGCTCCATACATCAAAGAAGGGCTTTCGATTTATCAAAAAAGGATGAAAAAGTATATCCCCTTTGAGGAACATACTATTTCAGAGGCAAAATTAAAGAAAAAGCGATCTCCTGCAGAACAAAAAAAGGAAGAAGGCTCTTCTATCTTGAAGTTTCTTCAGCCAGGGGATCAATTGATACTGCTTGATGAAAAAGGTAAGCAGTATAATTCGGTCGATTTTGCTCAATATCTTCAAAAACGATTTAATTCTGCTCCTAAGAGGTTAGTTTTTTGCATCGGAGGACCTTACGGATTTAGCGATGAAGTTTATGCTAAAGCGAATGGTAAAATCTCTCTTTCAGCCATGACCTTTACACATCAGATGATTCGTTTATTTTTTACAGAGCAAATTTATAGAGCATTTACGATTCTAAATAATGAGCCTTATCATCATCTCTAATAAACGGAGACTAACAATTTGAAAATTCCTTTGATACAAAGGAATTTTCTTTTTTAATTATATTGTAAACAAAAAAGTATGTTAATCGATATTCAAGGGATTTCAAAAAAATATGGAGACAATTATGCCTTGTCAAAAATGGACTTGCATATCCCTCAAGGATCAATTTATGGCTTACTGGGTCCAAACGGAGCTGGAAAGACAACTCTTATACGGATGATTACCCAAATTACAGCTCCAGACACAGGTAAGATCTATCTTAATGGGGAAGAATTGAGTCAAAAACATATAGGTCAAATTGGCTATCTTCCTGAAGAACGAGGACTGTACAAAAAAATGAAAATTGGTGAACAGGCACTTTACCTCGCCCAACTAAAGGGTTTGAGTAAAAAAGAAGCCATGACCAAATTGAAATACTGGTTTGAGAAATTTGACATTCTACCATGGTGGGATAAAAAGGTCACAGAACTATCTAAGGGAATGGCCCAAAAGGTGCAATTCATTATCACGGTATTACACGAACCAAAATTATTAATATTCGATGAGCCCTTCTCTGGGTTCGATCCCATTAACGCAAATCTAATTAAGGATGAGATTCTAGACCTTAGAAAGAAAGGTGCTACTATCATTTTTTCAACCCATAGAATGGAAAGCGTTGAGGAGCTATGTGAATATGTTGCCCTTATAAATGAATCGAAACTTATTTTAGACGGTAGATTAACTGATATAAAAAATGACTTCAAGGAAAATATTTATGAGCTAATACTGGGAACTGAGGAAACTATAGAACTACCAAGTAGCTTTAATTTGGTGGAACAGATAGGCAATAAAAGCCTTATCAAGGTATCAAATGACAGTACCAGTCGTGAATTATTAGAAAAGGTCCTTACCCAAACAGACATCCACTCCTTTAGAGAAATATTACCAACTGCAAACGAAATTTTTGTTCGTGCAGTTTCAAATTAAAAATCGACCATGGATAAAATAATATTAGTTCTCCAAAGAGAGTATCTAACGAGAGTGAAAAATAAAACATTCATCCTTGTAACCCTATTAGTCCCAATACTATTCCTTGGTATTTCTATTCTACCGGCGTATCTAATGCAGATGGGAGGTGATCTTCAAAAGATTGCAATAGTGGATGAGTTTGGAGGTTTTAAAGAAAGCTTTAAAGCACATGACGAATATACCATAGATTATTACGAGAGTACAGTGTATGATGACTTGATAGATAATTTTGAGAACGGGTCCTATAACGCCATTATTCATATCCCAAAACAAAATGGTGAAGACCATATATTAAAGTTAGAAGATGAGATAACTTTATACACTACCAAAAAAACTGGCTTAGGATTAAGCAGCTATATCAGCCGTTCTTTAGAAAAGAAAATAAAGGATGAAAAGATTGCCTTTTTCCAACTCAACAAAGAAAACCTGGATAAAGTAGCAACTGATGTCTCCTTCAAAAAAATTATTCATAATCAAGGTGAACAATCAGAATTGGAGAGCATCCTAGGAAGTGTATCTTCCATGATTCTAGGGTTTATCATCTATATATTTATTTTCATATACGGTGCACAAATTATGCAAAGTGTTATAGAAGAAAAGAATAGTAGAATAATCGAAATTATCATATCCTCTGTAAAACCATTCCAACTATTGATGGGTAAAATACTTGGTGTTGCATTGGTTGGCTTAACCCAATTTGCCATTTGGTTAAGTTTATTTGGAGTTGGATATTTGGTCCTTTTAAGTATGCTTTCTGGAGACCTAGAAGGCATGAATCAGATTCCTCAATCTGAGCTGGATGAGAGTAAGATAAATGAAATAATGCTACTAGCCTCCAACATCGACATGATGGATGTAATTACAGGCATAGCTTTATTTCTATACTATTTCCTAATTGGCTTTCTAATATATGCTGGACTTTTCGCAGCTGTAGGGTCAGCTGTAGAACACCAATCCGAAACACAGCAATTTATGCTCCCATTATCTGCGCCATTGATATTGGCCATTATGATTGCTCAAATGGGAATTTCGAATCCAGATAGCCCAATTATATATTGGTGTTCATTCTTCCCACTTACCTCACCGGTGGTAATGATGGCTCGAATTCCATATGGTGTACCTGTTTGGGAGTTAATTCTTTCTATGGTCCTATTGCTTCTTGGCTTTATATACATCACCAAATTTGCAGCTAAAATCTACAAGACCGGTATATTGATGTATGGAAAAAAAGCAAGCCTTAAAGAGATCATAAAATGGCTTCGGTATAACAATTAAAGCATAGATTTAAGAAAAAAAGTACAATTTAGGTATAGCTGATGAAGAAGATACTAATTATAGAAGACGAAAAAGCCATTAGAAATGTGCTTAAAAATATTCTATCCGAAGAAAATAAAGACTTTCAAGTAGATGTTGCTGAGGATGGTATTGAAGGATTGAAATTGTTCGATGTTGAAGATCACGACCTAGTACTTTGTGATATCAAAATGCCAAAGATGGATGGTGTAGAAGTGATGACTAAAATCATTGCTCAAAACCCTGAAACAACCATAATAATGATCTCTGGACACGGTGACATTTCTACTGCAGTAGAATGCATGAAAAAAGGAGCCTATGACTTTATACCTAAACCTCCAGATTTAAACCGACTGCTGAACGCTGTTAGAAATGGCTTGGATCGTAAAACCTTGGTCACAGAAAATAAAACCTTACGAAAAAAGGTAAGTAAAAAATACAAAATGATCGGTGACTCGGAAGCCTTAGGCAAGGTTCAAAATATGATTGAGAAAGTAGCAGGGACAGATGCTCGTGTTTTGATTATAGGGCCAAATGGTACGGGAAAAGAATTGATTGCGCATTCCATTCATGAGAAAAGTGAACGTGCATCCTCCCCCATCATTGAAGTCAATTGTGCTGCAATACCGGCAGAACTAATCGAATCTGAATTGTTTGGTCATGAAAAAGGAGCCTTTACATCTGCAATAAAACAGCGAAAAGGTAAATTCGAATTGGCACATGAAGGGACCTTGTTCCTAGACGAGATAGGAGATATGAGCCTATCAGCACAAGCGAAGGTGCTTAGAGCACTGCAAGAACACAAAGTAACACGTGTTGGTGGAGACAAAGAGATCAAAGTAAATGTTCGTGTAATTGCCGCAACCAATAAAAATCTAAAAGAAGAAATTAGTAAGGGTAAATTCCGTGAGGATTTATACCATAGATTGGGTGTAATCATAATGTCTATTCCACCATTGGATGATCGAAAAGAAGATATCGATCAATTAGTTAGCCATTTCTGTAAGCAAATCTGTGGGGAACACGGCATCCAAATTAAAAATTTCGAACCAAAGGCAATTGACCAACTAAAAAAATATAATTGGACTGGAAACATCCGAGAATTGCGAAATGTAACTGAACGACTAATCATCTTGGGAGGTGAAAAAATCACCAAAAAAGATGTTGAACAATACAGTGGGAAATAATTGAACAAGGCAAGGTCACAAAAATATTAAATAATTTTTGTGACCTTGCTACCATTAAAAATGGGCTATCCGAAAACTTCAGCCCCTCAGCTTAATCCTTCATTAACACAAATTAACAGTTAAAACTTTATTTACTAGACGACTGGTCGTATTTTTGTCCAAACGATTAAGATGACTGTTACCGAAAAACACATATTGAAACAAAATGAGATCCTTGAAAAGGGACTCGAAGTACTTTGTGCTAATGGCTACAGTAATACCAGTGTGAATGATATTGTGAAAGCGGCTGGTATTCCAAAAGGATCATTTTATTTCTATTTTGACTCCAAAGAGGATTTTTCTATCAAGGCATTGGAGACTTACGTTAATTTGTTTAGGGATCAATTTGAAGATTTATTCCATGATAATTCAAAGAATCCTTTAGAAAGAATAGAATCAATCATTAGCTTAAAGCTGGATTCCATTTTACATCATCCCATGATGCAAAAAGGATGTTATATGTCTAAGTTAAATGGAGAAATGTCGGTATGTAACGAGAATATTCGTGGAGCCGTTTTGAAACAAATTTGCTACTTTAAAACCATGATGAGCACCTGTGTACAGGAAGCTATCGATCAAAATTTAATCAAAGACCTAGGTGCTGAAGCACTGACGGAATTCATTTTCAATTCTCTGGATGGAACACTAGAATTGTATAAAGCAACCCAAGATCCAAACACATTGTTCAACTTCAAAAAAGTATTATTCGCCCTTCTGGCTAAATAATATTTTTTTTGACTAAAATATAGACGACTGGTCAATTTTTTTTACCCAAAAAGTAGACGACTGGTCGATTTTACTATGAAAACAAAGAAAAAAGATAAACCAATACCCAAGAATCAAACAAACTCTACCATGAAAAGCTTGTATGAATGCAGATCTATATCAGAGCTGCAACAGATTATTAGTCAATATATTACTAACTTAGAGCAATTAGCTAAAACACCAATAGTTCAATAAATCACCATTATGAAAGAAAAAAACAACCTTTCCAAGGCGAAAAAATGGGGCGAAAAAATCGTCAAATATAAGTGGCCCGTACTAATTGCATCCCTATTATTAGCTTTCGGTCTGAGTACCGGAATGGGAAAATTAGCCTTCGACGGAGATTACCATGTCTTCTTCAGCGATGAGAATCCCGAATTATTGGCATTCGATGAGCTTCAAGATAAGTATTCAAAAGATGATAATGTCTTTATAGTACTTTCACCGAAAGATGGAAAAGTATTTACCAAAAAAACGCTGACTGCTATTGCAGAATTAACCGCAGAAGCTTGGAACACACCTTTTTCTTCAAGGGTTGATGCAATAACTAACTATCAACATACAAGAGCCGTAGAAGATGACTTATACGTAGAAGATCTAGTTCTAGATCCATCCGCTTTAAATGACGCTAGGCTTAAAGAAGTAAAATCGATTGCATTGAAGGAACCTTTACTGTTAAATCGATTAGTAAACAGTAAAGGTAACGTCACAGCCGTTAATATTACAGTTAAACTTCCAGGTAAAGAGCTTACAGAAGTTCCTGAGGTCTCTGCGGCAGTTAGAGCCATGATGGCAGAATGGGAAGAAAAACACCCTGAAATAGACACGTATATGTCTGGGATGGTTATGATGAATACTTCTTTCTTTGAAGCCTCTATAAATGATACAATGACTTTGTATCCATTGATGATATTAATGGTTCTTTTAACGGTATTCCTATTAACAAGAAGTATTTCGAGCACCTTTATTACATTAATTATTATTCTTCTTTCCATTTTTAGTGCCATGGGAGTTGCTGGTTATTTGGGCATCAAACTAACTCCTCCATCAGCGACAGCACCAATTATCATATTAACTTTGGCTGTTGCAGATAGTATACACATTATTGTAACCATGTTACAAGGTATTAGAAATGGATTAGGCAAAATAGAAGCACTTGTTGAAAGTGTTAGAATGAACTTTATGCCTGTCTTCATTACCAGTCTTACTACTGTTATTGGTTTCTTGTCAATGAACTTTGGAGACGTTCCTCCATTTTGGGATTTAGGGAATATCACTGCTATAGGTATGACTATGGCATTCATTTACTCAGTAACTTTATTGCCAGCACTATTAGCGATACTTCCGGTTAAGGCCAAAGTGAGAAAAAGCAAAAAAATTAAATTAGCTTGGTATGAGAAATTGGGTAAACATGTTGCTGAGCAACCAAAGAAAATGGCCATTATCTCAACTATCACCATTGCATTACTGTCCATTCTAGCTGTACAAAATGAATTCAATGATGAATTTGTGAAGTACTTCGATAAAAGTGTAAAGTTCAGAACTGACACAGACTATATTAGTGACAATCTTACTGGGATTTACAATGTAGAATTTTCAATTCCAGCAGCTGAAAGTGGAGGAATCAACAATCCAGAGTACTTAAAAAACTTAGATAGATTTGATAATTGGTTAAAACAACAAGATGAAGTAATACATGTTAATTCATTTACTGAAGTAGCTAAGAGAATAAATAAATCTATGCACGGTGATAGTCTTCAATACTATGCCATTCCAACAAGTAGAGAAGAAGCTGCACAGTACTTATTGCTATATGAAATGTCATTGCCATTTGGGTTGGATTTAAATAACCAAATCAATGTTGATAAATCTGAAACAAGGCTAACGGCTACCGTTGAAAATTTAAAGAGTGCAGATTTAATTGCCTTTTCAAAAAAAGCAGAAAACTGGCTAAGTGACAATACCCCAGCCTATATGCATGCAAAGCCAACAAGCCCAACTTTGATGTTTTCGAACCTTGGATTTAGACAAGCTGATAGTATGTTTACTGGAAATGTAATCGCATTGATCCTTATATCAATTATAATGATGTTCGCCTTAAGGAGTTTCAAATTTGGTCTATTGAGCCTTATTCCTAATGTTACACCTGTAATTGTTGGATTCGGAGTCTGGTATATGATCAATGGTCAAATTAACACTGGAATGGTTATCGTATTTGGGATGACTCTTGGTATTATTGTAGATGACACCGTTCACTTCATGACTAAATTCCTAAGATCGAGAAGAGAACATGGAACGTCACCAGAAGAAGCTGTTCAATACGCCTTCAAAACGGTAGGTAAAGCAATTGTAACTACCACTATTGTTCTATTGGTTGGGTTTGGAATACTTTCACAATCTAGCTTTGGACTAAATAATGGTATGGCCAGAATATCTACTGTCATTATTTTTGCGGCCCTAGTGATTGACTTCATACTATTACCTTCCCTGCTTATCTTAGCAACTAAGGAAAAAACTGCGGATGTTCCATCAGAAGCTCAAGCACAAGCTATCAAAATACAGAAATAACAACTTCAAAAATAGAATGATGAAAAAGAGAAATCTCATATTAGCACTTGGACTATTTGTAGGGTTAAACCTATCTGCCCAAGATAATAAAGGTCTAGAAATAGCCAAAGCAGCTGAGACTGCTGATGAAGGCTTCATGAATTCACAAGTAGATCTTACGATGACCTTAAAGAATAAAAACGGTCAGGTAAGTACTCGAAAAATGAAAAACAAGACCTTAGAACTAACTACGGATGGTGATAAATCAATGATCACATTTTTAAGCCCTAGAGATGTAAAAGGAACCTCAACACTTACTTTCACACATAAGGAAGGTTCGGATGACCAGTGGTTGTATTTACCAGCCTTGAAAAGAGTAAAACGTATTTCATCTAGCAATAAATCAGGACCATTTATGGGAAGTGAATTTGCTTATGAAGACCTTTCCTCTCAAGAGGTAGAAAAATACACTTATAAATTTATTGAAGAAAATGGGAACCTTCTTGTAGTAGAACAAGATCCTGTGGATCCAAAATCTGGTTATACAAGACGATTGGTTACCTACAATAAAGATAAAGGGTATAGAGTAGAGAAGATTGAATTCTATGACCGTAAGAACTCTAAATTAAAGACTCTTACTTATACCGGATATAATCTATATCAAAATAAGTTCTGGAGAGCAGATAAAATGATCATGATTAACCATCAATCAAATAAGGAAACTGAGCTTTTATTTGAAAACTATGTTTTCGGCTCAGACCTAACGGATGCTGACTTCAATCAGAACGCTTTAAAAAGAGCTGGAAAATAAAATCACTAGCCCTTACCTTCAAAAGGTAAGGGCTATAAAATGAATACCATGAAGTATATATTTTTTGGTTTATTAACTAGTCTCCTTGGATCTTCGCTCACCGCTCAAGAGAAATCTACCATTTATCAAGATTTTGAACTGGAGCTAAAAGCAGAACATAGGTATTTCTTTGATGAAGCTAAATTTGGAGGCCAAGAGGATCATTTTCCTTCATTTGCCATTCAACCCCAATACAGTATTGAATGGAATAAGGGTAGAGAAAGCATAAATACTAATGTATTTTATCGCTGGGATATTGACAAAAAAAGGAGGCATGGAGATATTCGAGAATTCTATTATCTAAACGCCACTAAAAAGTTTGAATGGAGTGTTGGATTAAAAAAGATTTACTGGGGTGTTACCGAAAGTAATCACCTAGTGGATATCATTAATCAAACGGACCAAGTAGAAAGTTTTGACGGGGAACAAAAATTGGGACAACCAATGGCGCATCTATCCTACCCTACTGATAATTGGGGAACTTTTGACATCATCTATCTTCCATTTTTTAGGAAAAGAACTTTTCCTGGAGAAAAAGCAAGATTGCGTTTTGAATCTATTATTGATGAAGACGACATCAAATTTGAAAATGGCGACGAAGAATGGCATCAAGATTTCTCTTTAAGGTGGTCACATAGTGTTGGCGTATTTGACCTTGGACTTTCCCATTTTTACGGGACAGGAAGGGAGCCTATTTTCACCTTTACTGAAGCTGGTGACATTGATCCTGCCTATACCATTATTAATCAAACAGGATTCGACCTTCAGGCAACTACAGGTGCTTTTTTATGGAAGCTTGAAACTATTTCTAGAAATAGTGAATATCAAGACATGATTGCGGCAGTTGCTGGTTTGGAATTTACCTTCAGTAATGTCAATAAAAAGGGATTGGACATAGGTCTTATTGGTGAATTCTCCTATGACGACAGAGGTGAAATGGCCTTATCTGGTATGCAACGCGACCTCTTTTTTGGAAGCAGAATAGCCTGGAATGACATGCAAAGTACTGAAATTTTGATTGGTGGAATATTTGATTTGGATCACCAAAGTATGATCGGATCCATTGAAGCATCAAGAAGAATTAAAGAAAGTTATAAAGTGGAAATAGAAGCTAGAATTCTAAATCAAATTGAACCGGAAGATGCCTTCCTTTCAAGTTTTGAAAAAGATAGTTTCTTACGTTTCACCCTTTCAAAATTTATCTAAAAAACAAAAAGGCAAGTATCCCCCCTGGATACTTGCCTTTTTTTTATCTCTAATGATTATTATTTCAACATCACCTTTGAGACCCCCATCTTTTCTCCCAGTTGGGTATGAATAATATAAATACCAGAAGGCTGATCCTTCAAGTCAAACCGATGATTAAAGTCGCCTGAAAAATCATCAATTTTTAAGGTTTCAATGACCACTCCTAATTGACTTATTACCTTTACCGTAAGATCACTGCTTCCATCTGAAATCAAATGATAATCCAAATATCCTCGTGTAGGATTTGGACTAAGTTGAATTTCTAATGCATTTACGTCCAATTCATCAATTGTCAAATCATTATCCAATACGATATCAACATCAGGACCTTCTACATTTTTTCTATCTACATTCACTTCAACTGGAGGTGGGGGTATACTATGAATATCAAATTTCATGAATTTTGAATGCTCTGACTTTAGCTCTTCTAATTCTTTATCTGATAATTCTACCTTTTCCCCATCTACCCATTTAACAACAGAAACTTCTTCCTTTCCATCATCATCTATATGTACCATAATTTTGAAATTCTTAATATTAGGATTAATAGCATGCTCCAAAACCTCAACTGTATCCAGAGTACTTAATTCAAAAATGATTTCCTTTTCAATCATTTGCTCCAAATTCTCGATTTGACCCTCCTTAAGTTCAATTAGCTGAATAGTATTCATGTCTTCCTCTGAAAAGGGAACCTCTTCATCATTCACCCATTTTCTTGTAACCGTATTCCCTTGATCATCCTCTATAACTTCGATTCTCACATTCTCAGATAGTGTTGTACATCCATCCTTTTTGACAAAATGCCTCTTTAATTCACCATCATGATGTAAATCATCTATGGTTTTAATTACAACAATCTTTTCTCTTTTTATTGTAGCATCATTGATATCCGTGACAATTTCTACCTGTTCGTTGATATCGTTTAACTGAATTTCTAACTCCCTCATTACTTCTTCATTCAATTCTAAAGTTCCCTCCTCAATTGATTCCGTAATAATAGCGCGAACCTTAGCTGAAATATCATTCAAATTATTCAGCTCTTGCTGAATGATGATAATTTCTTTTTGAACATCCGTGGTTCTTCTTCGCTCATGGCTTTCTTGAGCATGTACCATGGGCATCATTAATGCCGCTCCTAAAATAAATACTAACTTTTTCATTTTGTATATTTTTAATTCGGGATGAGTGAAGCTTAGTCCCGAACTAAGCATCACCTTCAGGTTTTTCACTTTCGATAATTCAAAGGTAATAAGCTCATTATCAAAACTATGTTAAGGAAACCCCAAAAAATGTTAAGGAATTGTTAAAATTCATTACTGCGCTAACTAAAAGTATATCTTTGGTTGTATTCAAACATTAGATAAGAAATGAAAACAAGAAATAGCATCCGTAAAATCAATTTCCTAATTAGTCTTGCACTTATTGGGATTCTTGTATTACAGGTATTCTGGATCTTGAATGCTATCAAAATAGAAGAACAGAAGTACGATAGACTACTGACAGAATCTTTAAATAATATTGCTGTAAATTTTCAGTCAAATCAAAACTTACATAGAACCATCGATTCAGAAAACAAGCAACTATTCAAGTTAGAAGCGAAAATTGAATCTATAGAAGAGGACATTCGAAATGACCAAATTGATATATTCAAAAAAAGATTTATCAATTCAGACAATATAGAAGAAATTGAAAAAACGGTAGTTATCAAAATTGGAACGAATAATGAACCCCTCGATCTAAGTAAGCCTTTACGAATCCCACCTATGCCTTCTATGCCCTCCGAATCTTCTGATAGCCTTCATTTGCTTATCCAGGATATGGTTTTAGAATACCGCTTTTCAGAAAAAGATATTCAAGAAAGACTGGCGCATGTTGACATTGAAGAAATTATAGATTTGGAGTTGGAAGACAAAAGACTCTCAGATGAAATTATATTTTATATTCATGAAAATGAAGAGCTAATCTGGACTTCAGAGTCGACAAAATTAGCCATAAATGAAACAGATCAAGGAGTTCACCTCTTTCCCTTCTCTGATACTTCAGACCAAGCTTTTATACGTTATAGAGCACCTTCAAAATTTATGACCATTCTGGAAAGAGTTTGGCTGATGTGTTTCTTTAGTCTCCTGTTCACAATTTTGATTCTCTATGCCTATCGAAAAGCACTTAACTTATATAAGTTGCAGTTAAAACTGAATGAGCAAAAAAATAATTTCATTAACAATATGGGGCATGAATTTAAAACCCCAATCGCCACTATTCAATTGGCTGCTCAAACCATGCAACATGAACGCATATTGGAGAATTCTGAACAATCTATTCCTCTTTCAAAACATATCATTCGTGAAAGTAAACGCTTGGAAGCCTATATTGAGCGGATTCTTTCTTCAGCTCAATTGGAATCTTCAGGTTTCAATGAATTACAATTTGAACAAGTAGATATCAGGGGATTAATTTTTGACAGCCTAGAGCAGTTGAAACCAATTATTGACCAAAAGAAAGTTGAAATTACTGTGGAACCTTCCGCAGGAGATTTCTTTTATCAAGGGGATAAATTGTTATTGACAGGTGTATTTAGAAATATCCTTGAAAACAGCTTAAAATACAGTGGAGAGCAGGTTCAAATTGCTATTCTTATCAAAAGAAAAGGGACTAACTTTGAAATAGCCATCAAAGATGACGGGCATGGAATGAACGAAAAAACCCAATCTATGATATTTGAGCAGTTCTATCGCTTAACGAAAGGAAATATTCATGATGTGAAGGGGCTTGGTTTAGGTCTATATTTCGCCAAACAGGTGATAGAGAATCATGGTGGCCATATTCGTGTTGAATCGAAGATAAATGAAGGAACTACCTTTAATATTATTTTGAATGAAACGAAATAAAATCCTTTTAGTTGAAGATGAATTGAGTTTTGGCTCAGTACTAGAGTCCTATTTAAAACTCTCAGATTTTGAAATTGTCTGGGCAAAAGACGGGGAAGAAGGCTTGCACCTTTTTCAAAAGGAGAACTTCGACCTTTGCATTCTAGATATTATGATGCCTAAAATGGATGGTTTTGATCTTGCAAAAAAAATAAAGCAGTATCCGGAATGCCCTCCCCTACTTTTTTTAACGGCGAAAAACTTGAAAGAAGATGTTCTAAAGGGCTATAATTTAGGTGCATCAGATTTCATCTCTAAACCATTCGATTCCGAAGTTCTTCTTTGTAAAATTAGAGCCATCCTTGACATTGTGCATGACAAGCCGGCAGAAGTCAACGAAAACTTAGCCTTAGGTGATTTTCTTCTCAACCACCAAAAAAGAGAATTGACTCACAGTTCTGGATCTCTAAAAAAACTTTCACCCAAAGAATTAAAACTACTTTTATTGCTTATTCAAAATAAGAACAAGCTTTTAAATAGAGAAGTTGCACTTAAAGATATTTGGGGGCAAAATGACTATTTCACTGGCAGAAGTATGGATGTATATATCACTAAATTAAGAAAGTATCTAAAGCAAGATCCTTCGGTGCAAATTATTAATATTCACGCAGAGGGGTTTATCCTTCAAATAGAATAAAGTGAATAGAGAGTTTAATTTATAAGTATGCATATTATTTGAAAAAAAGTACCTTCGCCATACCAACTATCCAAATTTATGAGCAAAAGGGATCTTAAAAAATACCTCAACGGTCTAACGAAGGATCAGCTTGAAGATCAAATAATTGATCTTTATAGTCGATTTAAAGACGTGAAAACTTATTATGATTTCGCCTTCAATCCAAAAGAGGAAAAACTGATGGAAGCGGCTAAATTCAAGATTTCAAAAGAATATTTCCCTGTCACAAAAAGAAAACCTAAACTAAGACGATCTATTGCCCAAAAATTAATAAAACACTTTATTCTTCTCGGCGTAGACGTACTATTACTTGCTGATTTAATGTTATACAGCATTGAGGTGGCTCAAACGTATACGGCTGCAAAACCTATTAGGCAAATCTCCTTTTATCCCAGCATGTTCAAATCTTTCGAGCAGGCTTTCGATTTCATTAACAATCACGGGTTGAAGATGCAGTTTATTGATAGGATGGAAAAAATTGTAGAAGAAGCAGAAAAACAAAATTGGGCAAACTGCTCTGCTTTCGATGTAGTACTGGATAAAGGCGTGCGTTAACTTCTACTTAACATAGGAGGTATCACTTTTTCTTTCCGAATAAACAAGAAGGAACCCCAAGTTATTAGTAATCGATATAGTACATTAAAGGGTAAAAGGAATAGATAAAGAAAGCCATAACTTTTTATTAAATTCCTTGAAAGCGGGGATTCTCTTTCTCCATTCTCTTTGTTTAAGTCTAGTAGCGCATCTGTCTTTAGAAGATTATTTTTATAAAAAGTGGACCGTTCTTTCCATCCCTTATATAACGGAATATCCAGCCATTTATCTACGGCTGAAAAATCCCTCTCATAAAATTTAAAACTTTGCCAATTGAATCTGTAACGCTTGAATGGAGGGAAGTCCTTTAATACTTCACTCTTTTTATTTACAAAGTAAATATCTAGGAGCTCTATCGTTGTTAATTTATCTGCAAACAATTGAAAACCTATCACCGTATCACTACTGCCATCCCTCATGGAGACGGTATACTTTTCTATACAATTATCCCTAGATTTGGATTGAGATAGGTTAAAAACCGCCTGATTCGAAAATTTATGTAATAGATAACTTCTCCAATCGTTAAATGCATATCCATATTTACCTTTAGTATTCATAATGATCAATTTAGGATCATAAAAAACCTAATAAGGTAAAGTTACGGAATCAAAAAACAAGCTTAAACAACTTAAAATTAATTAATTGCAAATTCCTTTAGCAAGGATTCTTGTTTTACATTTATCAACTGCATCGCATCTCTTACTTCTTTTGCTGAAGAAATAAAATCCGACATGACTGCATCAACTCCTAAAGCATAGAAATAGTGGAACTCTTCACTTATTGACTTGAAGCCTTCTTGGTCATATTTTTTTGTATAATCACTGTAGAATTTAGTGTCGTCAAATGTGAAAAGGTGTAATTTCAAACCTAACCTATGCACAATCCCCACTACATCAATTTGTAAATCTTCCACTAGATGCAGCATAGCTACTTTCCAAATATGAAATACATCCAATCTATTTTTAGCGACTTTCTCTAATACGAAATTTCTAAAATCCGCTTCATTCCTAATAGCGTCAATTTCATTGGAATCTCTATACAGGGATAATTGCGTCTTTTGAAATCCAAGTAATTCTCTTTGTTCCGATAGATATTCCATTAACCGGTAATCAAACGATTGTAACCATACGCTATTACATACATTTTCAAAACCTATTTTTGAGAATGCCTCCAATAGTTTATACCCCATCAATACATGTCCTGGGAAATCTTTTTCTTCTGGGTGCGACACTAATTCTGTATAAAGAATAATGTCTTCTTTCCCAGGATATTCTTTCAAACTTAAAAACAAGTCTAAAATCTCTCCATAAGAAGGCATTCTGTACTCCTCCCCTAATTTGTTATAATCTAATCTTTCACAGCCTGGAGCTGGATAGGTAACTTTCAATTGTTGTAATTCGGCCAAAGTAAAGTCTGCAGTATACCACACGCTTCCATTTTCCTCCTCCTTGACATATTCTGGAAACAAATCATTTAATTGTTGTTCTCCTATTAATCTATTCAGTGCCAAATCATGACAAGCAACTAATTCTTTATCTTTTGTCAAACGGATATCGATTTCAAAACCATCTGCTTCTAAAGCCATTATAGCTCTTCGATACCCAAGAAGCGTATTCTCACCCCCAAATCCTGGTGATCCTCTATGTCCAATCACCATTGGCGCTTTGCCATCCAACGTTTTAAACCTCTTACTGTAATGATTTATCATGTGCAGCTTTCTTGTTTCTAATTGAATTCTACTACCGTATTCCAGTATTTAACGTACCTCAGCATTTGATATGCTTACCGAAATCCCGAGGGCAAAACTATGTATTAGCATTCAATAATCAATGAAAAAAAATACTAAAAGATTAAAAATCAACATATAAGAACTATATAATTAAATTATAATCATAAACAAACAACATACAAAACAAAAGAGCCACCCCCAAGGGTAGCTCTTTGAATATTAACTTCAACTATGAGTCCTACTGATTTTTCAGTGCTTGAATTTCTGCTTTCAAATCTGCTATACTATTACTTATATTTTTCAGAAGATCATTTTCTGTTCCATTATCATCCAATTGGGTATTCAATTTACTTACAACTTGCCAAACCTCTAGTATATCAGCATAAGGGATTGGTTGTGGGGGATAAAAAGAATTGTCCGATATCAACAAGAGCTCTAAACTATCCTCTTTTCGAAAAATTCGTTTTACCAATACACCATCTTTAAGTACTATTATATAAATTTTTCCATCAGAAATATGGCTCAAATTTTCTTCAGCTCTCCCTATTAGCCATTCATTAGCAACTATTCCTGGCTGCATACTATCTCCCTCTACTTGAAATACTCTATAACTGGCATTTTTATATTCTGGAAGTGGAATTTTAAATCCTGGGAGTTGCTCATACCAGCTTGTATCTTGAATATTTTGAGGATATCCAGCTGCCGCTTTGGCATTTACCATCACTATATTCTCTGAACCCACCTCATCTACAGTAACCACCTTAGGGGCAACATCTTCACCCGCAGGTCTCACATATTTATGTACACTTTCTCCATATAGCCATAATGGATTGATGCCATACAGCTTCATCAACTCCTTTACTATAATTCCAGACAATTTGGTTCTGCCACGTTCTATATCCACTGTCGAACTTTTCAGTCCTAATAATTCTCCGAATGCACCTTGCGTAAAGCCCAATTCTTCCCTTAATTCTTTGATGCGTTTTGCCTCTATTGGAATCTCTTTATTCATATATCAAAAATACATAATAATGGATTTTTTCCAAAATTTAATTGGATTATTTCCAATATGTTGGATTATTTCCATAATATTGTAATATATCCAACACAAAATGACATCAATACTACACATGGATTTAGACACCTTTTTTGTCTCTGTAGAACGCCTTTTAGATAGTCGGCTAAATCATAAGCCTATTCTAATTGGAGGAACCAGCGACAGAGGCGTTGTTGCATCGTGTAGTTACGAAGCCCGTAGTTTTGGTATTCATTCTGGAATGCCCATGCGTATGGCTCGAGAGTTATGCAATGAAGCCATTATCATAAAAGGAAATGCTTCTACCTATACTAAATACTCAAAAAATGTTACGGATATTATCAGAGAACGAGTTCCCATCATGGAAAAAGCAAGTATTGATGAATTCTATATCGACTTATCGGGTATGGATCGTTTTTTTGGTTGCTACCAATATTCCTCTGAAATACGAGATAGCATCCTAGCTGAAACAGGTTTACCAATCTCATTTGGGCTATCCATAAATAAAACGGTATCCAAAATTGCTACCGGTGAGGCTAAGCCAGATAATAAAATTCTGATAGATCAGGGAAATGAAAAACCATTCTTAGCTCCATTATCTGTTAAAAAAATCCCAATGGTAGGTGACAAAACCTATCAAACCTTACGAAATCTAGGTGTTCATAAAATTGGGACAATTCAAGAAATGCCGATAGAAATGATGCAAAGCGTCTTTGGGAAAAATGGCAATACCATTTGGAAAAAGGCAAATGGTATCGACAATAGTCCAGTGATCCCATATACTGAACGAAAATCGATATCTACAGAACGTACTTTTGAAAAAGACACGATCGATGTGCATAAACTACGGGTACTACTTAAAGCGATGGCTGAAAATCTAGCATTTCAACTGAGGCGTGCAGACAAACTTTGCGCTTGCCTCGCTGTAAAAATTCGCTATTCTGATTTCAACACTTACACCAAACAGGTTAAAATACCTTATAGTTCAGCAGATCATATCATCATTCCAAAAATCATAGACCTTTTTGAGTCTCTTTACAACAGAAGATTATTGGTTCGGTTAATCGGTATCCGTATGAGTGATATCGTTTCTGGGAACTATCAAATTAATCTTTTCGATGATACTGAGCAGATGCTAGAACTCTATAAAGCGATGGATCATATCCGCCTACGATACGGAGATAGAAGCATTTATCGCGCATCTACCATGGGCGCAAAAACGATCAGTCGATTCAATCCATTTAATGGTGAGCCTCCAGTGGTACTAGCTCACAGAAAACAATAAATCTTGATGAATATGTGCGGAAGATATGTTAATATTTCAAAGCTGAGCGAAATTGAAAAACGCTTTAAAGTAAAAGGCAAAAAAGGGCAGAAGAATCCCCCGAATCCAAATGTTTCATTAGGAGAATATGCTCCAATTATAACTGGTGGCGCTTCTAAACAAATTGAATTTTTCCAATTTGGACTCTGCCCACATTGGGCAAAAAAGAGAACCTACCAAATCAATGCCCGAGGAGAAGGTAGCTATAACCTCAATAACGATTCTAACTATATTGGTGTTCAAGGAATATTTGAAAAGCCTATGTTTCAAGAATCCATTAGAGAACGAAGGTGCATCGTGGTTGCGGATGCATTCATTGAAGGCCCAGAAAACACAGGTTTAGACAGACCATTCCTTATCTATAAGAAAGATAAAAGACGTCCATTTGCTATGGCAGGAATTTGGGATGAATGGATAGACCCTCAGTCAGGTGAGCATATTCAATCCTTTGCGATTTTAACAACGGTCTCCAACCCATTATTGCAAAAGATAAATCATCATAGATCACCTGTTATCCTAGATCGAGAAACTGAATCAACCTGGTTAAATACGCAGAGTTCAGAACAGGAGATTAGCGATCTACTACAACCTTTTGATAGTAATGAGTTCAATGGATACCCCATTTCTCCAGTTATTAAGTCTCCAAAAGCAAAAGGCATGAATCTATTAATGCCAGCTGGACCAAGACTCTATAAAAACCATAGTTATGAACTATATACCGATGTACGATCGGAAATTGTTATCCCAACATCCATAACAGTGAATATGGGTGTCCAACAAAGTTTATTTTAAAAAAGGCCTGGTAACCGAAATCAACATATCCTTATTATTTCTCAATCATCCGATTTCAAACCAGGCCTTCTCAGTCCAACACCATGTATATCAACTGCCATAGTTATTACAGCCTAAGATATGGCTGCTACCCAGAAAAGGAGCTACTACAAATGGCAAAGAGCCATGGAATTGACTGCATGACACTAACTGATATCAACACAAGTACTGCATGCTTAAATTTCGTCCGCTTATCAAAACAATTTAATGTTCGCCCAATAGTAGGTATTGACTTCCGTAATAAAGCGCAACAATGTTATATCGGAATTGCAAAAAACAATCAAGGCTATGAAGCCTTAAATAACCATCTATCCGAACACCTCCATCATAAAAGAGCCTTTGAAGAACGTGCACCAAAAATCAAGGATTGTTATATCATTTACCCTATTAAGCAATTAACCAAAATAGATCCAACAGATTTACAGGATCACGAATATATCGGTATAGGTCTAGAGGATATCAAACGAATCCCCTTTGTCGATATCTCAAATAAGCATCAGAAATTTGTCATTCTAAATACAGTCAGTTTTAGAGATAAAAGAGATTTTAATACCCATCGGCTATTAAGAGCCATCGACAACAATTGTTTATTGAGTAAATTAGATCCAACTCAACAAGCCAAGGAAACAGACAAAATGTATGCGCCAGACTGGCTCAAAGAACAATATGCTGCCTATCCCTACATAATTACCAATACAGAAAGCCTAATGGCGGATTGTGTAATTGAATTCGACTTTTCAACCAACAGACGCCCAAAAAATCAAAAAAACTACACCTCTTCCCTTAAGCAAGATCAAAAACTAATTAGGCAGTTATGCACAGAAGGACTTCATTATCGCTATGGGAATAAGCCAAGCCAGGAAGTAACCGAAAGGATTGAAAAGGAACTGAAACTTATTGAAGAAATGGGCTTCAACTCCTACTTCTTAATCAATTGGGACATCATCCAATATGCCAAAGGGAAAAACTATTTCCACATCGGTAGAGGAAGTGGTGCAAATAGTATTGTAGCCTATTTACTAGAAATTACAGATGTAGACCCTGTAGATTTAAACTTATATTTTGAACGCTTCATAAATCTCTATAGAGCAAACCCTCCAGATTTCGATATAGATTTCTCTTGGACAGACCGAGAGGATATAACACGATATATTTTCGAACGTTTCAAAAACACCTCTTTACTTGCCACCTATAACACCTTCCAATATAAAGGAAGTGTAAGAGAATTGGGAAAGGTTTTTGGACTACCGAAAATGGAAATAGACAAATTAACCAAAGGCCTCTTCCAATTTGACCGTTTAGACCACATATCACAATTAGTTTTAAGATACAGCACCTATATAGAAGGTATGCCAAATCATCTTGGCATCCATGCAGGAGGAATTCTAATCAGTGAACAGCCCATCCATAGTTTTTCCGCCACCTATATGCCTCCAAAAGGCTTTCCTACGGTACAATTCGATATGGTAATAGCAGAAGATGTTGGCTTGTACAAATTCGATATTTTAGGCCAACGAGGACTTGCAAAAATTAAAGAAGCCATTGCCATTGTAGCGGACAATCAACCCCAACATCCGGACATTGACATCTATGCTATAAAAAAATTCAAACAAGACCCAAAAGTAAAAGCGTTGATCAAGCAAGCAAAATGCCTGGGCTGTTTCTATGTTGAATCACCTGCAATGAGAATGTTATTGCGTAAGTTAGAAGTAGACAATTATTTAGCATTGGTAGCTGCTAGCTCAATAATTCGTCCTGGAGTGGCAAAAAGTGGGATGATGCGAGAGTATATCTTGAGAAGTAAAGGGGAAAGCCAAAAAGATATACCACCAATAATGCTTGAAATCATGCCAGAAACCTACGGTGTCATGGTCTATCAAGAAGATGTCATAAAAGTTGCCCATCATTTTGCAGGTTTAAGCCTTGGAGAAGCTGACGTCCTCCGTAGAGGAATGAGTGGAAAGTATAGGTCCAGAGCAGAGTTCAAAAAGGTAAAAGAAAAATTTTTCGAGAACAGTAAAGAGAAGAAACACCAACCAGACTTAGTAACAGAAATATGGCGCCAAATAGAAAGCTTTGCTGGTTATTCCTTTGCAAAAGGTCACTCTGCTTCCTATGCCGTAGAAAGTTATCAAAGCCTATACTTGAAAGCGTATTTCCCTCTTGAGTATATGGTAGCAGTCATCAATAATGGAGGAGGCTTCTATCGCCCTGAAGTATATGTCCATGAAGCAAGAATGTTAGGAGCAACCATAGAAGCCCCCTCTATAAACCATTCAAAAGGCAAGACAGTCATACAAGGCAAAATCATTTATTTGGGATTTCAATTATTAAATGGTTTAGAAGATAAAACTGCGAAACATATCGTAAAAACGAGAAAGGAGCATGGTCTATTCTCCTCCTTCGAAGACTTCTTAGATAAGACGTCTATTAGTATTGAGCAAGTATCTATCTTAATTAGAATAGACGCCTTCCGTTTTACGAAGACATCCAAAAGAGCGCTTCTTTGGAAGGCACATTTTCATATAGGAAAACAACTTAAAGAAACTAGCCAACAAAAGCTATTTAGCCTGAACAACAAGCCAACAAAACTCCCTCCACTAGATAAACAACCCATGGAAGAAGCCTTTGATCAGATTGAATTATTAGGATTTCCTTTATGCTCCCCTTTCCAACTAGCAAAAGATAGAAGTAAGACGGATCTCGATACAAAAGATCTTCCTCAGAAGTATCAACAAATTATTCAATTAGATGCCTATTTAATATGCACCAAAATCACAGTTACAAGCAAAGGAAATAAAATGTACTTCGGGACATTTATAGATCAGAATGGTAATTTTGTAGATACCGTTCACTTCCCTCCCGTAGCAGATAAATATCCATTCAGGGGAAAAGGGCTCTATAAGTTAGAAGCCAAAGTTGTTCGAGAATTTAATTTTTACAGCCTAGAAGTTCTCAGGATGAAGAAAATAGACATTATAACAGACCCTCGATATGCAGATAAATAACATAAGGTCTAGACGAACTACACCCCTAAGCCTTCCTAAAGTGATATACTAAATTGGTAACCCCCATTAAAAACAATAATGCTACCAATTGATGTGCGACTCCCAATACAATAGGTACTGCCAACACCAAAGTAGCAACACCCAATACCACCTGAAGCAAAGCAAAAAATAGCAAAACATTTTTCGCCTTACGTTGAGCTACAGTCAATGTCACCCTATTTGCCCGAACGATAATATATACTACAACGAATAATACAAGTATTGCCAACCATCGATGTACAAACTGAACCGAAACAGGATCATTGACCAAAGCCATAATTCCTTTATTCGAGATTGCATCACCAACTGATGGATCAATCCAGTGCGTACCCATTTTAGGCCAAGTAGTATATATAAAACCTGCTTTCAAACCAGCGACAAAAGCACCATAAATCACTTGAATAAATGAAATTACCAATAGAAATACAGCCCATTTTTTAAAACTAGTCCCTAAAGACTTCTTTCCATTTACTTTAACCAATTCTAAAACCACCCAATAAATATAGCAGCACAAACCAAAGGCTGTGACTAAGTGTATTGCCAATCTATAATGACTAACATTAGGGTTGTTCACCAACCCACTTTTCACCATAAACCATCCCAAGAACCCCTGGAATCCACCCCATACAAATACCAACAATAATTTAGGAAGTAATACTTTTGATATTTTTCCTTTTACTAAAAATATGACAAACGGAATAATAAAGACAAGCCCTAAAACTCTACCTAGTAAGCGATGCAAATACTCCCACATGAATATGGATTTAAAATCTTCCAAGGTGAAATAACTGTGCATTATTTTGTATTCAGGAAACTGCTTATACTTTTCAAAAGTTTCTATCCACTGAGCATCATTTAAAGGCGGAATAGTTCCCATTATCAACTTCCATTCTACCATAGACAATCCAGAATGGGTTAACCTTGTAATACCTCCAATAATAACCATTGAAGCTATTAAAAAGCATCCTATCAATAACCAAATCACTACGGGTCTCTCTGACTTTTGAAGCATTATATCAATTTATTAAAAAGGTGAAAATAGCATCCATTCCTATAGGGCAAAGATCATAAAACAGAATAGCTAAATGTCCCTACCTGCCGCACAACGATACCCTATTTGAAGAACGGAATAAATTTACATAAAATTCTCATTCTAAAACTAACACCTTGCGCTACTATAATTGATAATATAAATTATAGTAATAATCAATGAATGCTAAAGTAGTATAGGTGTTCAATTTCTCATAGCCTGAAAGTATTCAATAAGGACGCATCAGATACTATAGCAGGGCCATATATTCAGTAAATACTTTTATAATATATTTCACTCAAAACGAGAGGATTAAATAGTAAATAAATATTAGTAAATAATCTCTAAATCCCTCTAATCTTCCAAAATTATATTTGTATATTTGCCGACTATTAAACCAAATTAATTAACCGGGTTTAGGACCCTTTACCAATTAACAATGGCTACAAAAATTAGATTACAAAGACACGGGAGAAAAGGTAGACCAATTTACCATATCGTAGTTGCAGATGAACGTGCAAAAAGAGATGGTAGATTTATTGAGAAACTTGGAGTATATAATCCAAACACTCAACCAGCTACTATGGAACTTAAGCATGACAGAGCTCTTCACTGGGTTCAAGTTGGTGCCGTTCCTACTGACACTGCTCGTGCTATCCTTTCTTACTCTGGAGTATTGATGAAAAAACACCTTTTAGACGGTGTTAAGAAAGGTGCTCACACTGAAGAAGAAGCATTGATAAAGTTTGATAAATGGATGGAAGGAAAAGAAGGTCAAATTTCTTCTCACAAAAATTCATTGGATAAAGCTAAAGCTGATGAAGCAGCTAAAGCTTTTGAAATAGAAAAAGGAGTTAGAGTTAAAATGGAAGAAGCAATTGCTGCTAAAAACGCTCCAGAAGTTGAAGAAACTACTGAAGAAGAAGCTGCAACTGAAGAAACTACAGAAGCATAATTTACTTCACTATTATAAAAAAACTGCCTTATTCATAGGGCAGTTTTTTTTATGCCCAATTAAATCCCACCTATTATGCAAAAGAAAGATTGTTTCGAACTTGGATATATCATCAAAAAGAATGGCTACAAAGGAGATGTAGCAGCGAGGTTTGAATCCGATGACCCAGACAGATATATGCAATTAGACGCCCTTTTTCTAGATATGAAAGGACAATTTGTGCCTTTTATGATTGAAAAATGTGAGCACCTGAAACAAGACAATTATCTTTTACATTTTGAAGGATACGACACTGAATCCTCCATCAAGAAACTACTAGGTTGCCCTATTTATTTACCGTTGGAATTCCTTCCCCAATTAGACGATCAAGAATTCTACTATCACGAAGTAGAAGGATTTACGGTAATTGATGAATCATTTGGAGTGGTAGGTGAATTGTCTGAAATAAGAACAGACACAGTTCAAGACCTACTTATAACAGAGAAAGAAGGCAAGGAAATATTAATTCCACTTGCAGAACAAATTTTTAAAGGAATTGATAAAGAAAAAAGAGAGTTTTATGTCTCTGCACCAGTTGGGTTAATAGAAATGTATCTAGACTCCAACAAAGATGTAAACGACGAAAACGAATAAACTCAATCTATTTCAGCTAAGCATTTTTTTAAATAATTTTCGGCATTTGGACCTTCATTACAAAGGAGGTCCAATACACTCAGGTTTCTAGCAAAGCCATGTTGATCTGAAAACACCTGCCAATAATTCAACATATTGTCTGCTAGCTCCTCGTCTTTTTTAGGATGAATCGAATTTCTTCTATCCATATAGTCCACTGGAACCAATTCAAACTCCTTTGTTAGTGACAAAGCTATTTCTAAGCCCAATTCGGAAATGAAATAGTTTAAAATATCTTGGTTCAATTCAAAAAGGCTATCATACCTCTTGGAGAAAAAGGCAAATAAATCATCCTTATAAAATTCAAAATAAGGAGAAGATAGATAAGAAGAACAAATACTCTTCCAATGCTGAGCTTGCCAATCTTCATCGTACCTAATAGCTATTTCCGAGATAAGGGTTTTAGAATTAGACTTCTTTCTAACTGGAACAGTCAGGGCAATAGGACCATTGGCCCCATAAATCATTGTTCTATTTCTATAACTCTGCTTCACATAATGTTCACATTGCTCTAATAGATGCTGATCCCCCATTGACATATATAGGAAATAGGAAATAGGCGGAAAATAAGCGGTACTGAATAGACTATTCACGAGAGAAATATTTTGGTAAAAATAATGATAAAATGGAATAAATCAGGCTTGAGTACACCCATTTTATAGCCTATGACTAAAAGAACATTAACAATCGTATACACTCAAAACTACATTAAAGGTCATAAGTCAGCACAAAAATCGGCAATAAACCCTCCTAAAATAGACCTACATGCACCACTTTGCACGCTACGCATACTATTCTTATTTAGAATTAGTATAAATTAATACTAGGCGTGAAATCTATCTTTTCACACAAGCTAAACGATGTGACACATACCATAATGTCAATTTTCACTATTTAAACATAGGTTTATCCACCCCGAATGGAAGTCAAAAAGCTGATGTGAAAATTATCAATATAGGAATCAGAATGAAAATTACAAGACTTAGCATTACAGCAATCACAGGACAAATACAAAAAAGAAACCCTAACATTACCAAAGATCAAGCCAATAAACAACACGCTTAGACAAAACCAATCTGAAACACTCCTAACCCCCACTTAATAAAGCGTTGCGAGTAACAGAATTTCCCAATGGGGATATCAATCTTCTGACCAGCAAGAAGTTTTTCTATTACAATCGACAATAATCCCTATACTCCCCTGCCATTAAATCGAATTGAAATTGTGTATATAAAACAATGAACAATTCACAAAACAAAACAAATGTAAACCACAGGATAATAAAATACTTAATATTACCATTAACCTTCGTTATGCAATTGTAGACTATGACATTTACCCTTTGTTGTTGTTTAGTCAGTTGGAATAATTCAGTTTAAAAAAACATTTGTCACAGCAAACTAGAACACTTAATATTGTAATGGAAAAATTTATAACCAATCATTATTATTATGAAAAAAACAAACTTACTATTCGGTTTTGTTGCTGTCCTAGGATTAGGAACAGCATTTGCACAAGACGACAACGATCAAGATCACCAAGTAGTCATTAGTATTCCAGAGATTGCAATTCTTGATATTGAAACAACAGGTGATGCTGATGTAACTTTCGAACTGAATGCAGATAACCTAGAAGCTGGGGCAGAATTCATCATTGATGAAGAAAA
>MAAC01006008.1_pt1 | contig 44805 bp, 62 predicted proteins | sample 1115981 | NCBI WGS metagenome assembly MAAC01 (sample SAMN04961126, study PRJNA320927) | seawater metagenome | isolation source: sample BD02T64 sea water enriched with oil for 64 days | place: USA:Gulf of Mexico | collected 2013-07-27 | reverse complement strand
CCCTAGGTCATGTGTTTTTTGTAATTCTTTTGCAAGAGCCACAACTGTAACGGCGCAGTGAATACAGAACAAATCAAAATAAATAAAGCAATGTAGCTAACTCGAATACTAATCGTGTTGGCTTTTTTATTTGTATGGTTTTTATTAACTAATTTAGAGATTTAAAATGAAAATTAAAAAAAATATATTCTTAGGTTTGCTGGTAGGGGTTACTACAGTCTGTGCTGCGCCACTGGTAAGTGCAGAAGAGTCGTTTATTAATGCGTTAACAAATGGTAAAGCGAGTTTCAGTGCGCGTTTACGCTATGAAAACGTAGATCAAGAAAACAAGCCAGAAGACGCTAATGCTTACACTGCTAGAATAACCGCTGCATATAAAACAGGTACTTACTACGGTTTTGGTGCTTTTGGTGAGATTGAAAGCGTACACAGTTTATTTAGCAATAACTACGCACATAAATCACAATCTAAAGGCGGAACATACCCTGTTATTGCCGATCCTAACGAAACGGAACTAAACCAAGGCTATTTGTTTTACACCGGCCTTACAGACACTTCTATCAAATTAGGCCGTCAAGCGCTTACTTATCGTGATGCTCCATTTCACCGGCACATTGGTACTGTTGCATGGCGTCAAAACTGGCAAACACTAGATTCTTTGTCTGTTTCAAACAAATCAATCGAAGATACAACCATTAGTTATGCTTATGTATGGAACGTTAACCGAATATTTGGTGAAGATGCTCCAGGAGCATGGGATGATTTTGAGAGTGACTCACACTTATTTAACGCCCAATACACGGGATTCAAAGCAGTAAAAATTGAAGCTTATGCTTATTTGTATGATTTTGATAATGCAGATCAGTTTTCAACCAACACATACGGTTTAAGAGCCAGCGGTGCTACGCCAATAGCAGATGGTGTTAACGCTATTTATACTGCGGAATACGCGACCCAATCAGATGCGGCTGACAATCCAAACTCTATTGATGCGGATTATTTCTTAGGTGAAGTTGGTGCAAAAATAACATTCAACGGTCCAGTTAAAATGTTATTGGTTAAAGCCAGCTACGAGCTTCAAGAAGGCAATGGTGGTGCCGGTCGTTTTGTAACTATCTTAGGTACTAACCACGCTTATCAAGGTTGGGCTGACCAGTTTTTAGTTACGCCAAGTGATGGCGTTAAAGACATTTACCTAACGGCCGTTGCAAAAGCGTACGGTATGAAATTTGTTACTGCTTATCACGACTTTAGTTCAGACAATAACAGTTACGATTACGGTACTGAGTTCAATATATTGGCAACAAAGAAAGTGGCTAAAAACTACACCGTTGGTTTTAAATATGCGGATTACAATGCCGATAAAAATAGCATGAATACGGCGGCAGCTAACGATGTCACTAAATTATGGGCATTTGTTCAAGCTAAATTTTAATTAACGCCTGCATCAGCTGACTTATTAATGACCGACAAAACATAATAGATTTCGATGAAAACAAAAGTTCTATTATTTAACACAACCGCCGATGAACTGCTTGATATTCAAGAGCGTTTGTCTGAAACAAGCTATGAAATAATAGCGATCACCTCAGACTTGAGTGATATCAGCCAAGCAGCGTTATCGGGTTCTGTGGATCTTGTTATGGCGGTCACTGATAAACGGTTCGGTCAATTATTTACCTGTGTACAGCAGATTAATTTGCATAAGCCAATCCCTGTTGTTGTCTTCACTTACGACGACAGCAGGGATGTTATTCAATTAGCCATTAAAGCAGGTGTTAGCGCTTATATAGTTGACGGTCTTCAAGCCAAACGGATGCTGTCTATTTTGGACACAGCTCGCTTTCGTTTTAACGAGCAACAAAGTATTAAAAACGAACTTGAAAAGACCAAAAATACCTTAAGCGAACGTAAATTTATTGATAAAGCTAAAGGAATTTTGATGCAACGTTCAAATATTAATGAAGATGCAGCCTATAAAGCCATGCGTAAGATGGCAATGGATAAGAATATTAAGATGGCTGAGTTGGCAAAAAGTGTTATTTCAGCCAGTGAATTAATCACATAGGAAAAAAATCAGTTAGTTATGCCCCAATGGTGGGGAAGTAAAAAAATTTAACCCGATCGTTTCGATCATTTTGGACAAAGGCGTCCGCAAGTCAATTTTCTCTGATGAGGGAATAGACTGCGGGCGTTTTTTTTTGGATTTTTAAATAGAAAGGAAAATAAATGAATAGTTATAAAAAGAAATTTATTAACAAAGAGATGGGTGCTCTTTTTAAGAGTTGCATGGTCGGTTTGGCCTTAACAGTCGCCGGTGGTATATCGACGGCTTACGCAGCAGGGGAGCTTGAAAAAGATGAATTGAAATTCGGCTTTATTAAATTAACCGACATGGCACCACTGGCTGTTGCATACGAAAAAGGTTTTTTTGAAGACGAAGGCCTTTATGTCACCATCGAGCCGCAAGCCAACTGGAAGGTGCTATTAGATCGCGTGATTGATGGTGAGTTAGACGGTGCACATATGTTAGCCGGTCAACCCTTAGGTGCAACCATAGGTTTCGGCACAAAAGCAGATATTATTACCGCCTTCAGTATGGATTTAAACGGTAACGCTATTACCGTTTCTAACGATGTATGGGCTGAGATGAAGCCAAATATCCCTAAAATGGCTGATGGCAGACCGGTTCACCCGATTAAAGCGGATGCTCTAAAGCCAGTCGTTGATCGATTCAAAGATGAGGGTAAACAATTTAAAATGGGGATGGTATTCCCAGTTTCTACCCATAACTACGAGTTACGTTATTGGTTGGCAGCAGGTGGTATTCACCCAGGGTATTACTCTAAAACTGATATCACCGGGCAAATTGATGCAGACGCATTATTGTCTGTAACCCCGCCACCTCAAATGCCTTCAACGCTTGAGGCGGGTACTATCTTTGGTTATTGCGTAGGCGAACCTTGGAACCAGCAAGCAGTGATTAAAGGCATTGGGGTGCCAGTGGTCACCGATTACGAAATTTGGAAGAACAACCCAGAAAAAGTATTTGGCGTGAGCGCAGCATGGGCTAAAGCCAACCCAAAGACACATATAGCGGTTCTTAAAGCATTGATTCGTGCTGCTAAATGGCTTGATGACAATAACGATGCTAATCGTCCAGAAGCAGTAAAAATTCTTTCTCAATCAGAATACGTTGGTGCTGATTACGATGTTATTGCAAACAGCATGACAGGTACATTTGAATACGAAAAGGGTGACAAAAGAGAGTTGCCAGACTTCAACGTATTTTACCGCTACTACGCAACGTACCCTTACTATTCAGATGCTATTTGGTACTTAACGCAAATGCGTCGTTGGGGACAAATCACCGACGAGAAATCTGATGAATGGTTCCATGAGATTGCTAAGAAAGTATACCGTCCTGATATTTATTTAGTAGCCGCTAAAGAGTTACTCGAAGAAGGCAAAATTTCTAAGGAAGACATGCCTTGGGATACAGACGGCTACCGCGCACCACAAAAACACTTTATCGATGATATTACCTACGATGGGCGCACACCTAATGCTTATTTAGAAAAATTCACAATCGGCCTTAAAGCCAACGATATTGTTAAGTAAGTAACGTAAATAAAGAATGAATGGACACTCGTGATGACGCGAGTGTCCATTGATATTAAAAAGAGGTTTTTAAAATGTCTGCCAATACAGCAAATAAAGAAGGAAATATGGACAATAAATCTACAGCTGAAATAAGTGATGAGATAGTCAAACCAACAGCAGCAAGCACCGCTGAAAAAGTCGCTAATGATGGCGTTAAAGTATCAGTAAAAATCAATAACGTCCTTGAGTTAATTGGTTTTACTTGGTTTATCCCGATCGTTAACTTATTAGCTGGCGAAAACCCAGCCGAACAATTTAAAGAAATATTAAAGGTTATCGGCGTGCCGGTACTCGCGATGCTGATTTTTGTCGGTTTTTGGGGCTGGGGCGCGTCAAAGATACACACCAGTTTGGGTGCTATTCCTGGGCCTGTGGCTGTTTGGGAAGAAACTAAAAGTCTTGCCGATGACCATTACAAGGAAAAAGAAAAAGAAGTCGCTTTCTATCAACGTCAGGACGTACGGAATGCTAAAAAGCTTGAGAAGAATCCAGATGCGGTGATAAAAATTCGTGCTTACACCGGAAAAGCAACCTATCCTCAACAAATAGTGACAAGCCTTGTTACCGTATTTGCGGGTTTCGTATTAGCCTCCATTGTCGCTATTCCTTTAGGTGTTATTTGCGGCTTAAGCCCCGCCTTTAACTCCGCTATAAACCCTATCATCCAAATATTTAAGCCTGTCTCCCCCTTAGCGTGGCTACCGATTGTCACCTTAATTGTCAGCGCTTTGTATACCTCTGGTGATGATGCCTCCTTTAGCAAGTCATTTCTTGTTTCAGCGATTACGGTTACTTTATGTTCGCTGTGGCCAACACTCATTAATACAGCAGTTGGTGTAGCAACGATAGACAAGGATTTAATGAACGTTTCAAAAGTATTGCAGCTTGGCTGGTGGAAAACGGTTACTAAAATTGTATTACCTAGTTCGTTACCAATGATTTTTACTGGCCTACGCCTCTCTCTAGGTGTGGGTTGGATGGTGCTGATTGCTGCAGAAATGTTGGCGCAAAACCCAGGGTTAGGAAAATTTGTTTGGGATGAATTTCAAAATGGTAGTCAGCATTCGCTAGGCAAGATCATGGTTGCTGTGTTCACTATTGGTATTATCGGGTTTATGCTCGATCGTATTATGTTGACACTGCAAAAGTATTTTTCATACGGCGATGCAATGTAAGGGGGGGAACAAATATGTCATTTTTATCACTTAAAAACATTAGTAAATCGTACGGCACTGGAAATAATAAATCAGAGGTCTTGAGTAACATAAATTTAGAGATTGGAAAGGGTGAGTTCGTTGCTATCGTTGGGTTTTCAGGGTCAGGAAAGACCACTCTCATCTCAACGATTGCCGGTTTAATTGCTCCTGATGAGGGTGAAATTATCATGGGTGGAAATCTAGTAACGGGCCCCAGTTCTGAAAGAGGAGTTGTCTTTCAAAGTTACTCGTTAATGCCTTGGCTAACGGTGTTTGGTAATGTGGCTCTTGCTGTAGACTCAGCCTTTAAAACGCTCTCGGCAGTTGAAAGACAAGAGCGTATTGAGAAGTATATTGATATGGTTGGTTTATCTCATGCAACTCATCGTCATCCTTCGGAACTCTCTGGCGGAATGAGGCAGCGCGTAAATGTGGCGCGCGCTCTTGCGGCTAGTCCTGACGTTTTGTTGCTGGATGAGCCTCTCAGTGCATTAGATGCGTTAACGCGTGCGAACTTACAAGATGAAATTATTCGTATTTGGGAGCAGGAAAAGAAAACGGTTGTGCTTATTACAAATGATGTGGATGAAGGTCTCATTATGGCGGATAGGGTCATACCATTGAACCCCGGACCAAACGCAACTTTTGGCCCAGAATTCATTGTTGATTTACCTCGCCCACGTGATAGAACAGCGATGAACCATGATGAGAAATTCAAAGCATTGCGCAGCGATATTACTCAATATCTAATGAATGTGGGTATGAACGATTCATCGGCTTCAAAAGGGAATGTTTATCAACTGCCTAATGTGCAACCCAATACAGCGAATGATTATGGATTAATTGAAGACGCTCAACCCAGGGTTTTAAAAAGCTATCAGGAAGGTGTTGGAGATAAGAAATACCTAGAATACTTTAACCTCACTAAGGTGTATCCAACGCCTAACGGCCCTTTAACGGTTGTTGATGGCTTTAATATTAATATTAAGAAAGGAGAGTTTGTTTCTATTATTGGACATTCGGGTTGCGGGAAATCGACGGTTTTATCAATGACTGCAGGTTTGACGGATATTAGCGATGGCGGCATCGTACTTGATAAAAAAGAGGTTGATGCAGCTGGCCCAGATAGAGCGGTAGTTTTTCAAGCACCAAGCCTCTTCCCTTGGTTAAGTGCAAAAGAGAATGTAGCTCTTGGCGTCGAGCGTGTGTATCCACATGGTTCAAAAGCTGAGAGGAATGATATTGTTGAATACTACCTCAGTAAGGTCGGTTTAGGAGATTCATTCAATAAGAAAGCGGCGGAGCTATCCAATGGTATGAAGCAACGAGTTGGCATCGCACGTGCTTTTGCCTTGTCACCAAAGCTTTTGCTCTTAGATGAACCCTTTGGCATGCTAGATGCTCTTACACGATGGGAATTGCAAGAAGTTTTAATGGAAGTTTGGACGCGTACAAAAGTGACTGCAATTATGGTGACGCATGATGTGGATGAAGCGATTCTTTTAGCGGATCGCGTGGTTATGATGACTAATGGGCCTAACGCAAAAGTAGGTAAAGTAATGAATGTTGATTTGCCTAGACCACGCACACGTAAAGAGCTTGTTGCGCACCCCGATTATTATAAATACCGTGAAGAATTGCTTACGTTTCTAGCAGATTGTGACAAGCATTAGTTTAAGTGGGTTTGAATAATTTCTTGTTAGCTTTAATGGTTAAGAGGACCAAAATAAAAAAGCACAAACAGTATTGAGGCTAATTTATATGGTGGACCTGCACGGACTTGAGCCGCGGACAAAGGAATTTATGAGTCCGTTGCCCTGTATGCTTTATGTATGTACATGAAATTAAGACATGAGAAGAGTGTAAGGAGACACATGAATAGTGATGCGGGATTATATGGGAAAAATCGGTTTTTTTTGGGATCAATGCATGCGTAACGCGGGGTTAAGAGGTATTTAAGTGATTTTTAAGCTTTTTTTAGATTTGCGACGAAAATATGAATTTTAATGAAAAAGGCTTTTTACGACACATGAATAGCGATTACTTACCCTTCTATTTCAGAAAGAAGCTGTTGCAATCTTACCAATGCTCCTGATGCGCGAATATTGTCATCATACGCATTACCGCTTGCCAATAGAACCACGCGACCATCAGGACGCAGCGCTATAGCTGCTAACCCCGTGATATCGCGATCTCTAGCCATTTGTCGTAAATCGTCAATAACTCTTAACGTGTCCGTATCAACGCGCTTGTCTGGTTGATGGATTGATTTATCGTCGACATAGGTGTTCGCCATCAACTGTTGACGATTAGACCACGATGCGGGGCGGTGCTCTTCCCACAGCACCTTTTGTGTTTTACTCTTTCTTCGATTCATCAGTAAGCGTGGATGTTGCTTTACGCTTCTTGTGCGGCTTTTTTTCTTCCTTGAATTGCTCTGAAACCATCATGTGCGCTATCTCTGCGCCTTTTAGGGCTGACATTATTGCACTTTGCATTTCCGTGCCGTGGGTATGAAAAACATTTGACCAGGCGTCGAAAAAACGCTTCCCAAGCTCGGCTAATTCATCAATTGAGAGATTTTCGCTGGGTTTAACCAATTCTTCTTTAATTGCTCCGGTAGGTGACGCTTCAAGGGGTGAAGCGTCACTTTTTGTGAAACTTGAGTTATCAGGGTGACTGTTATCGCAACTTATTGAATCTAAAGGCTTATTTGTAACCTCATCTGTTTCTGGGTAAATCATTAGTTCTGACTGCAATTCACCCCCTGTCAGGATGAAATAGATATCAAAATCATTCTCAAAAAGCACAGTTAGCTGGTTTGAAGGTATAGGGCTGCCTTTCTCCCAAAAGCCAATCGTCTTTCCTGTCACACCGCATAACTCACCTACTTCTGGCTGCGTTAATTTCAGCTGTTTTCGCTGTAATAAAAACCTATGACCAACATATTTATCTTCTTCTTTCATAGTGACCTCAAAAACAATTTGCAAAGTAACATATATATCTGTTACTCTTATTTGGAATCGGGATATATTTGTTATCAAGTAACATTTATGTCACTTATAAATATATAAGCTAATAGGTAATTATATGACGTATTCAGGTATACACAAAGCTTTAAAAGGTAAAGGGCTAACGTGGGCTATCGCAGCTAAAGCGATGGGGTGTACCCCCCAGCATCTTATGAGTGTGTGCGCTCGTAGAATAGATAGTCCGCGCATTGCGAAAGCTGTTTCTTTGTTAATTGGCAAAGAGGTTGGGGATGTTTTTGACGATAAACCTAAATACCTAATTGATAAGAAACAAGCACGTGAAGAAAAGATATCGGCTGCAACCGCATTACTAAAAGAAGCGGGCTTAGCGGCAGCGTGATGAGCAATAGAACGTACATGAATCATTTTTTATCCCTTGGTTTAGTGAGTGATGATTTCAGCTTATCGCTGAATTTCGGAACGCGCAATCAAACAATTTAGAACTGATATCGCGATGCAAATTCCAAAAACACAAACAGCTTGGAAACGTCTTCAGCCATCTAATTTACGCGATGCGCTTAGGTTAACTAAACAGTATGCAAGAGCATTCAAACGTTTAACTGTTCCGGCCATTGCTGAGCTTATGGGGGAGACGGAAGAAACGCTTTATAAATGGCTTTCAACGGGGCGCATGCCCGTTACTCTTGTGCCTGTTTATGAGCATATTTGCGGCATTGATTATGTGACTCAATATCTCGCATATCGCAATTACAAACTGATTATTGATATACCCACAGGAAAGGCTGCGAGCGAAGTTGGAATGGCTGAATTGCAAAAAGTTTCAGCCGAGGCAATGAGTCTTTTAATTGCGCATTATCAAGATGGCGACAACCTCGAAAAAACCACCGAAACACTCACGCAACTAATGGGCGGGGTTGCCTACCATCGTGAAAACATTCAGGCACAACCTGATTTATTCGCAGGTGAGGAAAAATGATGAATGAATGGTATTCAGCATCGTTTTTAGAAGGTATGAAAGGCATGTCAATTAGCAGGCGTGTAATTTTTGATAGAGCAAAAAAAGAAGGCTGGAAATCACGCCCAAGAAAAGCACGTGGTGGTGGTAGTGAATACCATATTTCAAGCTTACCTAGAGTAACTGTCAATCAGCTTCATAAAATACATTTGGCTAATAAAAAGGTTGATTTAAAGCACGTAAAGCAATGCCCATTACTACCGCTGCGTCTATTTGTGAATAGGGTTAAATCGTGGCTTTTTAATATTCGTATCGTCGGTAGGGGAAAGCTATGAATGAATGGTATTCAGCCTCGTTATTGGCAGGGCTTCCAGGCATGTCACAAAACAAACGCGTCATCATCAAAAAAGCCACCAAAGAAGGTTGGGAATCACGCCCAAGAAAAGCTCAGGGCGGCGGAAAAGAATATTTCCTTGGCAGTTTACCGATACAAACACAAGCAGCTTTGGTTGGCATGCACGGGAGTGAACAATCCTCCCAAACGAGTGACGCTGCAAGCGACAAAAAATCAGCAGCGTCACTCACCCCTTTTAACTATGACAGCGACACACTTTGGAGCCGATACGATAAAAAACCAGCCAGCCAAAAAGATGAAGCAAACCGCCGATTCACACTCTTGCAAAGCGTTTTAACGCTCACTAAAAACAAGGTTTCATTAGTGGCCGCGATGAAAGCGGTGGGTGAGCAAAACAATGTCAGCTGGCGAACAATTCAAGGCTGGTATCACGGCAAAAATGGTAAGCCAGGTATAAAGCATTACAACGCATCAGATTGGCTCCCAGCGTTGTGCCCTGAGCATGTCGGTAGAACATCAAAAGCTAGCTGTGATGAACGTGCATGGGAATTCATAAAAGCTGACTATTTACGGCCCGAAAAACCCACAGCAAGCGCCTGTTTTTGGCGTCTAAAAAGAGCAGCTGAAGAACATGTCTGGGCAATACCAGCTCAGCGCACATTAGAACGTCGCCTTAATGATATACCTCGCACAATTAGAGTGCTCAAACGGGAAGGAGAAAGCGCACTCGTCGCACTTTATCCAGCCCAAGAACGTACCGTAAAAGACATCCATGCATTGCAATGGATCAACGGCGATGGCTACCAACATAACGTGTTCGTTAAATGGCCAGGCGAAGACAAACCCGTACGTCCAAAAACATGGTTCTGGCAGGATATTCACAGCCGCAAAATACTGGCATATCGGGTCGATTTATCAGAAAACACCGACAGCATTAGATTGTCATTTGGTGACCTCGTTGATAACTACGGAATCCCCGAACATGTCGTCATCGATAACACCCGAGCAGCGGCTAACAAATGGATGACCGGTGGGGTCAAAAATCGTTATCGTTTTAAGGTCAAAGAAGATGATCCGCTCGGCTTATTCCCAACACTTGGAATCACCATTCACTGGACATCAGTCATCGCTGGAAAAGGCCACGGCCAAGCCAAGCCGATTGAACGCTCATTCGGTGTCGGTGGCATCGGTGAATACGTCGACAAACACCCAAAGTTTGCAGGGGCTTATACGGGTGAAAACCCAATGGTAAAACCTGAAAATTACGGCAAAACAGCCGTGCCAGTTGAAACGTTTTTAACAACCCTTCAAGAAGAAATAACAGCGTGGAATTCACGCCAAAAAAGACGCACAGAAATGTGCGCAGGAATCAAATCATACGACCAAGCATTTAATGACTCATACGAGACATCAATCGTCCAAAAAGCCAATCCCGAACAACGCCGATTATGGATGCTAACAGCCGAAGCGATCAGAGTTAAAAAAGACGGCTCATTTACATTAGATGCTGGCTCCGCAAAAGGCATCTCAAAGAACCGCTACAGCGCACTAGAACTACTCGAATATGTCGGTCATAAAATCGTCGTCCGATTCGATCCACAAGATCTGCATGGCATCGTTTACGCCTACACATTAGATAACCGATTTATCGGCCATGCCGCTTGTATTTCCACTACCGGATTTGGCGACACAGAAGCAGCAAGATCATTCAACCGCCAGCGTGAACGCTTTGTAAAAGCCAGTAAATTAGCCGCTAAGGCAGAAACACAAATGAACATTATCGATGTTGCTGATCGACTACCCGTAATAGAGCAAACAAAAACACCCGCAGCAACCGTCGTGCGTCCATTAAGGCCCGACCTAAAACTTGGTCGCCCAGTGCCAGAGCCACAATTATCAAACCAAGATGAAGCCGATATTTTGGACTTCCAAAAAAGCTTTGAAACAAAAGAAGTGGATGTACGTGAAGACGGCCCACACGAACGTTATGAACGCTGGGCACTGTTAAATAATCAGCGTAGCGCCAGTGAACAATTAAACGAAAAAGACGAGAAGTTTTGGCGTGTATACCCCAAGGGTGACGAATACAGGTCAATGAGAGATTTCTACGCAGATTTTGAAGGAGTCATGGATCTTGATGCGTAAAAAAAGGAACCCACCGAAGTGGGCAATAAAAAGATAGCTATCTGCAAATAGCTGAGGAAATTTTGATGCAAAAAACAAACGTTGTCAACATTGATGAGTTACAAACAACATCCACAACAGCGCCATTAAAGAATGTTGCTCTATGCAACAGACTATTAGAAATGGCCATCAACAGACCCACCCACTTACCGGGCATGGTCTGTTTTTACGGGCCACCAGGTTGGGGTAAATCATTCGCTGCTGCGTACACGGCTAATAAGCACAGTGCGTATTACATTGAGTGCAAATCCACTTGGACACGTAAAGCCATATTGATCGCAATTCTAAAAGAAATGGGCATTGTGCCAGCAACGGCCATTTATGAAATGACAGATCAAGTCAGCGAGCAGCTGGCTGTATCGGGCAGACCATTAATAGTCGATGAAATGGATCATATCGTTAACAAAAAAGCCGTTGAAATTGTTCGCGATATATACGAAGGATCTAACGCCGCTATTTTAATGATCGGCGAAGAAAGCATTGAAACCAAACTACGCAAATGGGAACGCTTTCACTCTCGCATGCTCGCATGGCAACCAGCCCAACCAGCGGATCTAGCAGACGCCATGCATTTGGCGCGGCTGTATTGCAAGGACGTAACAATAGCAGACGACTTAATGAAGCTGATACAACAACAAAGCGGCGGTGTGGTGAGACGTATATGCGTCAATCTTAATCTAGTAGAACAAACAGCCATCAACATGGGTGTGGATAGCATCACCAAAAAAGACTGGGCAAATAGAGACATGTACACCGGATCGGCTCCAACAAGGAGGGTCTGCTAATGCCTAGTAAACCCGTACACCTAACTGCAGCTGGTGATAAAAATGACCGCCAAGCAGTCTGGGAAGTGATAAGAGCACTCGGAAAAAATGGTGCTAAATTCACCCTAAAAGACATCGGTAAGAAAATGCAGTGGGCAGCACAGGACAACCGCCTGTTCACTTACTTACGCTGTCTAGAAAAAGGGGACTATCTTGAGGTTGTTAAAAAGCCTTATCAAGAGAATATTTACACACTCTTAATTGATAAAGGCGTTGATGCGCCAAGGCTAAAATACGATGGCACAAAAGTCACGCAGGGCACAGGCCGCGAGCAAATGTGGCGAACAATGCGAATATTAAAAACGTTCAGCGCCAAAGACCTTAGCGTATCGGCTAGCAGCGAAGCGCATTCAGTCAAACTGGCTGAGGCAAAAGACTATTGCCACCACCTAAGAAAGGCAGGTTATTTGAAAGGTGGCCCAAAAGAAGGCTACGTATTTTTAGCATCACGTTATACAGGGCCAAGGCCACCCCAAATACAGCGCACAAAATCAGTGTTTGATCCTAACTTAGGCAAAGTCGTCTGGCCGGAGGTTGATCATGAATAGTAAAAACTGGCTAGAAGTGTTGGCGGACGCTTGCGCGGAAACATCACAATCACGTGTGTCCATGCGCCTAAAACAACCGGACGGCTTCCCATCCCCAACCGTCATTAATCAGGTGTTAAAGGACAAATATCCGGGCCGTAAAGACCGCTTAAAAGCCCTCGTCGAAGGCGTTTATATGAACAGAACGGTTATCTGCCCCGTATCCGATGAAATTAGTAGCGACGTGTGCGAAGAAAATCAATCACGCCCATTTATCAACACCAACCCGATCCGCGTGCGGCTATTCAAAGCCTGCCGTGGAGGCTGTCCGCATTCAAGACTGGAGAAAGACCATGCATAAAGCACATGAGCACTTATTTAAAAACCTAACCGCAGCACGCAAATGTGTCAGAGCGCTCGATGAGATGGATATCGTCATAACGTCGCTCGATTTGTCGGGCAGCAAGCCGCGAGTTGTAGTCGTTAACGACGCAAAGTGTCGGCAGCTAAAAGCTGTTGGTAGAACATTTAAAAACAGCCATTTTAACCATGAGCGCTGCATGACAACCGTGCTCGAAGGTTGCCAAGTTGACTACACCGTTCGCGGCCACTAATTAAAACCAAAGGAAAAAAACAATGATACCCACAGAACCTCAATACAAAACAAACGCCCTAGGCCACCTAGTCCCGCTGCACATGGTTAAAGAAATAGACCAAGATCGCGACCAACTCATCAGCGAACTATTTGATCAAGCCAGCGTACTGCAAAAACAAATGCAAACCTTCAAAACCCACTCAATGGGCGACGTAACCGCCTTCGTAGAACTTGTCGCTGAAAAATACCAAGCCAAACTAGGCGGCAAAAAAGGCAACATCAGCCTACTTAGTTTTAATGGTTGTCAGAAAATACAAATATCCATCCAAGAACACCTCCATTTTGACGAACGCATACTCGCCGCCAAAGAAGTTATCTACGCCTGCGTAGCAAAATGGACAAAAGACTCAAACGACAACGTAAAAGCCCTAATAGACCTCGCCTTCAAAGCCGACAAAGACGGCAGGCTTGCCACGGGGAAAATCCTCAGCCTCCTTAGGCTAGAAATAAACGACCCCGACTGGGAAAACGCCATGGAAGCCCTAAAAGACTCCATCCAAATAATCGGCAGCACCTCCTACATACGTTTTTACCAGCGGCCAAATGCCGACGCAAAATTTCAACAAATAGGCCTAGACCTAGCCGCCATGTAACAAACAAACGTTAGCACACTGAGCGCCAAGGAAACCGTGGCGATAAACGGAACCAGCAGAGGCAGCTCTCCGGTTGTTGATCTGCCGCCTAGCCCGCGTCACGGGCAACTTACTCAATAGCGAGAGATAAACATGAACGCAGCAATACTTGGCAAAAGCGCACGACTACAAAAAGTATATAACTTATTAGCCGATGGTCGAGAGTACTCAACCCGCGAAATCATCGCCCATGCGGATGTTTGTGCGGTTAACTCAATCATCTGTGAGCTAAGAAGCAATGGATGCGAGATAACCTGTCGCCGCGATTGTGATGCGTGGTATTACAAAATGGAGCCAGCAAAATGAGCCAGCCAAGCAAAGAACAGTGGGTAGAAATAACCGAACAAATGGATTCGCTTTATTCATCAGTTTTCTTGCGTTGTGATGGGTATCTATTGGTTACCAGCATGGGGCGTAACAAAAATAAGCTGGAGATTAATATCTACATCAACGGCGTTATGAAAGGTGAATGGATCGGCTGTTATAGAACAGACAATGAGTTTAGCGATATTCAGCGGAAATTTTGCAAAGTATCAAAAATGGCTATTTGGAGCAAAAAAGAGCTCGCATCTCTAGAGAAGATATGGGGTAAGCGCGAAGCGAAAAAGCGAGGTTATTACAATAAGAATCTCTTTGTCTCGCCATCTTGGGGTTCTGCAAAACGCCTAGTCAGTCACCTCAAAAAACACAATCAAAACATCGAAGTCCTAACGCCTGAAGAATATGAAAAGGCCATCGAAGCACTTCCCAAAGAGGACGCAGCGTGAACAGGGCCACCCTAATAAAACTCGTTCACGCAGGTGCGCGCCATGCCTTTAATGATGAAGATGCACGTAAAAACTGGCAAGAAAGCAGGACGGGGCACCGTAGCTGTAAAGACATGACAGATGCACAGCTAGAAAACCTAGTGGCAGAACTGAGGCGTAAAAAAGCCCTTAAGCCCTTGCAGAGAAAAGCCCAGACAGCAAAAAAAACACCGGCTGACAAAATCCGAGCGTTATGGATCGACATGCATACCAGCGGCTTACTGCACGATGGGTCAGAAAAAGCACTGGGGAAATACCTATACCGCATGACCGGTCGCTATAAAGCCGAATGGATCCCCTTACCTGATGCCATGCGAGTAATTGAAAGCCTGAAGAAATGGCGTATTAGATTAGAAGATAAATAGGAGATGATCACCATGCGTACCCCGACAGTTATTTACGAAGCATTACCCAATATCTACCTCTTTCTGGCCGTACTAACCGCCTATAAATTGCCCAGCGCCTTGGTCTCCGTTGTTATGTTTTTAGCCGCAGCTTACCTGGTTAAAAAATGGCGAACAAATAACCGTAACAAACGAACAGTCAAACGGCGAGTCAGATGATTCAAGTCGCGATCCTTATTAGTGGGCTAGCCGCCATCTGGTTAGCAACGCATAAATGCCCTAAGCATCAGCGTTACGCCTGTTTGTTTGGCTTGGCTGGGCAACCCTTTTGGATCGTTAGCGCATATACCACCGAGCAATGGGGAATCTTAGTGCTCGCTATTATGCACGTGATTGTATGGGCGTCATCGTTCCATCGGCATTGGTTGAAAATATAACGCCTGTTAATAAGCTGCTGCGCTCTTTGCAGTCGGTTTGATAAACCTTGTTATACGATTAATTTTAAGGAGTTTTTATGGAATATATGGAGAGAAGAATGCAGGATATTTATGATGGTTTTGATGCAAAGGTTTCTCAATTAGACCCGTTCATTAATGATTTGTTAGTTGCTTGTAAAAAGCACGGTATTGATAACGATGATCTCAATTTTGTTACGGAGCTATTTAATAAGGGCTACATGCCTAAATTAAATGGGGACGTATAACGCCCACATATAAGCGGTGGCGTCTTTTGCCATCCGCTTGATTAGCTTGTTAGGCATTTTAAAGGATAAGAAAAATGAAAATTGAAAGTACACAGATAACAAAATTAACACTAAGTGACCTTGATAATTTAGACCCCGTTTCTGTTATTGCGGAAGACATTGCAAATGGTAGGGGGAAAATAAGTTTCGAATGTTACGGCAAAGCATTTAGCGCATATTGGGGAGGAATGGGCGACAACACGATTGCTGAGTTTTTTTGCTCTTGTGACGAACACTATATTGCCAGCAACGTAAGCGGTATGGATTCAGAGGTTTATGACATTGACGCTATTCGAAAGGCGGCAGAAGAAAAAGGCATTGAATGCCACCGAGATGACCCTTGGAATGATTACGAGTTTATGGATGCCATGTATGGCGGCGACATGAGTGACTGGCACTACAACCTACCTAGAATGCCGAACCACGAATACGAATATTTATGCCGAATCATAAAAGCAGTGCAGGTAGGACTTACGGAGCAAGCGGCCTGCAAGGCTGCCTAACAGCGTATTAAGCGGCATTAAATTCCCCTTAATACGATATTAAAGCCCCAAAGCGGGAATAACCCAGTATAAAAAACATAAAGGCCGCAACAAAAAAATGAGCAAAAAAAGATTCATCCAAAGCGCATCAGCCATACTACTTTTTCAAACAGGTGAAAAACCTTGTGTTGATAAAGCCGTTAGATATGCCGAAAAGCTATGGGAAAAGCTCACCGAAAAAGGCTATGGCGCGTCAACAAAAGAGCACCGGCCGCGCAGCAGCAGAGACTACTACAAACTGTTAAGCGAGCATCAGCGCAAAGCCTTTAACTTGTTCTGGAACGCCTTTGGCCATAAGCATGGGCGTGATGGAGCCGCTATGCGCTTTGGGCAATTGGGCGAACTAACATCAGCCGAGTATAAAATTATTATAGAGGCAGCAAAAAAAGAATCACTTAGGCAATTGCCGTACGGGCAAAGCCGAATCATGGCTCAAGGCTGGCTAGAAGAAAAACGCTATAACGACTACACCCCAGCACAAAAATCAAAAGCCTCAAGTCAGGTCGGAAAAAGTAATCTGCGCAATGAGATGGCCAGTTTGAACCAGCTGCAATCAGCAGCGCCTTCGCCAACTATGGCTAAACGAATTAAAGAAATTGAGCGAAAGCTTAAGGCATAGTGATGGAGTTGCCTGATTACCTTTCACAAAACTCACGATATATTGCCGAAGAAATAGGCTTAGACGGCCTGATGAGGCTAGTAAAGCGCTATGGTGGATTAGTGATAAGAGTTTCAGAAAAAAGCGACTTAAAAGAAACGCTCACCGAGGGTCAATACAAACATTTCTTGCATATTTTTCGTAATGAAAAGCTATTTATTCCACGTCTACAGGCAAAGAAAAATCAACTAACAAAAGCAGAAACGCAACGTCTAGCGCAGCAAGGCATGACCAGAGCAGCTATTGCAAGAAAGCTCTGCGTGACTGAGCGTACCGTTTATAATCGCTTGTCGTCTGATGCGGATGAAAACGACAAGCATCAAGGTGATATTTTCAAATAAACGTCAAAATGACAAGGAGCAAAAAATGATGTGGTTTTATGTTTTTTTAGCATTATGGGCAGTCGCGGCAATAGCCTTTCGCATGAATAAGCAAAGCGTGGTTATCACCATTGGCGGTGGTTTTTTAGTGGGGTTATTGCTTTTTATGGTGGGTTACTTCATTAATAGTTTGATAACACCGGATGAAATTAAAAGTAAGGCAATAAAGCCCCAAGGTAACGCTGAGGCCATCCAACATATACGCAACAATTGGGGCAAGTTAACTAACTATTGCCCGGGTATAAACAAATATCAAAAAGACCTCACCTTTAAGCGTGTTGAGTTTACCGGTCTTGACCAGTGGGCAACGGCTGTATTGCGTGTAAATGACAATCCAGACAGAGAGTTAAGGCGTTATAGAGCCGCAGGCCATAACTGCTTTTTTGCTATTTCACCCGATGGGCGTGAACTGACTATTTCGAAAAGTATGTGTGTTGCCTTATGCCTAGATAAAGAGGTGCCTTATTCAAGCGGTGCTGACTATGTTACAAAGTTTTAATGAAAAAATTAATATGCAAACTAGTCGGTTATTGGCAATAACAAAATTGCCCATAGTTGCACTCGAACTCGTGACGTGCTTAACTAAAAAAAGGTAAGTAAACACACACACCCTGAACTCTTTCAGGGTGTTTTCACATGCTCATTTTGCCATCATGATTCCATGAGCAAATTTAGAGCAATTACCCGCATTCAATCCATTGTTATTCACTGTTCGGCTACGCCTAATGGTCGCCGAACAACCGTTGAAGATATTGACGACTGGCATAAAAATCGGAATTTTAAGCGTAACCCAGAGCTAGCAGGCAATCATATGCCGCACTTGGGCAGCATTGGCTATCACCATGTCATTTACGCTAATGGCGCAACGGGCAATGGCCGTCGTTATTGTGAAACAGGCGCGCATACGCTTGATGTCAGCTACCCAAAAGGCGATGGTCGCCGCTACCAATACAACAATAATTCGATCGGTATTTGCATGGTGGGCACAGACCTATTTAGTTTTGAGCAATGGGAAACGTTGCGCGTGTTGATTAAAGCGTTAAAAGATGAATTCCCGAGCATTACCAAAGTGATTGGCCATCGGTCAATTAACCCAAATAAAACCTGCCCAGGGTTTAACGTTAAAACATGGTTGAGTGGCGGCATGCTCGCCCCAGCAATGCATATTTTGGAGTCGCCATGAGGTTGGCATTTTATAAGGGTAAAAGCCTTTCTTCACGATTAATACGTCGGAAAACACGAGGCAAATATTCACATGTTGGCATTATTTTTAGCGATGGGCGAATTTTGGAAGCATGGTTTTCAACAAATTCTGTGCGTTGGATCGACAACTTGTCCGATGGGCACACCGAAGGAACAGAGGTCGATATATTCGAAATTAATGGGCAAGTTGATGAAGCGGCGGGGCTTAAGTTTGCTTTAAAGCAAGTCGGTATGCCATATGGCCATATGAAAATCATTCGGTTTATGACCTACACCAATCGCGGCAACCCTTTTAACTGGATATGCTCTGAAATTGCTCTCGCGCTGGTTCGAACGGCAGGCGTTAGCTTGTTGGCGCGGGTAGAAGCATACAAAGTGTCGCCGTCCATGCTGTCTTGGTCTCCCTATTTAATCTTTAGCGAGACGATTACAACGACCAAAGCAGGTAAAAAAATTGGATGACATAGATCGCGCTAATGCGCTTGCTGAAACACGCAGAAAGGCAGCGATCAGCAATATTGTTAACCGACCCCAATTAGCTCAGCAATGTGTTGATGGTGAAGTTGTATGCCTTGATTGCTGTGAAGAGATCCCCTTGGATCGACTAGAAAAAACACCAACGGCGGCGCTGTGTGTGCCATGTAAAGAAAAAAGGGAATTGAAAGGTAAACAGTATGGACGTTGAAAAAATAGGTTTGGCCATTAAGGTTTTAGAGTTTGCGCTGGTTGTTTCCGGTTGTATTTATGCATGGTGGAACTCAAAAACCCGTGCAACTAAGCAAGGGTTTGATGAGGTTAATGGGCGTGTAAATGGCCATGAAAACCGCCTTAATTTAATTAAGCAACGACTTGATAGCTCACCGAGCCATAAAGAAATAGGTGAAGTGCATCAGCGTGTAGATCAAATAGGTCAAGCAGTCACCGGCATTCAGGGGGAAATGAAGCAAATGAACAATACATTGCAACTTATTCAGCAATCATTACTGGAAGCTAAACGATGAGCTACGCGAAAATAGTATCAGAAGATATTCGACGAAGGGTTCTCGAAATCCTTGAGTCTGACCCCGATTTTTCACACAACGAAGGGATTATCCAGCAAGCCTTGGGCTTTGTTGGCCACAACATTAGTAGTGATAAATTACGCACAGAACTGGCGTGGCTTAACGAGCAAGGGTTAATCAGCACGCAAGATGTGTCTGGCGTGGTGATTGCGAAGCTTACCACGCGTGGTGAAGATATAGCGCTGAATCGTGGCAGTGCGCCCGGCGTTGCAAGGTCTAGGCCGCAGGGTTAAGTTGTGTCTTTAGAAACACTATCTCCCGATGCATTACTTGCTAACGTAGGCTTTTCAAGCTGCACACTTGGCGATTTAACCAGTGATCCCGATGCGGGGGATGCCAGTTGGTGTATTGCCAGCGATAACAATACGAATACAGAAGTTCGTGTTTCATTCCCCACCCCGTCCGGCGCACCTAATATTGGGGCAGCGTTACAAAATGCCAAAGCCGAAGTACGTCGAACCACCGGATCAGGTACAACTGACCCTACCGCACATCTTGAATTATGGGAAAACGGTGTGTTGGTTCGTGCTGGGTCTGATGTTGCTATTTCATCAGATGTGGCGCAGATTTTACAATTTGATTTTGATGCCAGTGAGCTCGCTAATGCAGACGGTTCTTTAGTTGAACTTCGAGTTGTTGCCACTAAATCAGGTGGTTCACCCGCAAAACGCTCTGCCGTTGATGTTGGCGGTATCGAATGGAACGCCGATGTTGCAGCAGCGGCGATAAATTTAACCGCAGCGGATAGCGATTCAACCCCCTCTATTGATAGTGGCGCCATTACTCAAACTCACGGATTAACCGGTTCAGATGCCACCGAAACAGGCACAACCGATAACGGTACCATCAGTCAAACTCACGGATTAAGCGGAACCGATGCCGATCAAACAGGCGAGGCAACCACAGGCGTGGCCAGCCAAACGCACGGATTAACAGGAACCGATGCAGATGCCACACCAGCGGCCGATACGGGCGCGGTTAGCCAAACAATTTCACACAACCTGGTAGCGCAAGATGCAACATCAACCCCAACGATTGATACCGCTGGCATTGCTCAGTCTCATGCTTTATCCGGCAGTGATTCAAGCGCAACCGGCGATAATGAAGCTGCAAACATCTCACAAGCACAGCAACTATCAGGAGTGGATGCTGACAGTTCAACCAGTGCCGATACCTCGGCCATTACGCAACAACATGATGTTCTTGCTCAGGGCGCAGACGCAACACCCTTGGCGGACACTGGCCAAATCAGTCAAGGGCACGGTTTATCTGGAGCCGATGCGAGCGAAACCGGCGCTCTCGACAACGGCAATATCTCCCAAACTCATACGCTATCTGGTAGCGATGCCGAGGCCACCGCCAGTGCTGACACCGGAATAATTATCTCGTCAGGTGCGCATGAATTAACGGCAGCTGACTTAATAGCGACCCCGTCTATTGATGGGGCCGCTATTACTCAAACTCATACATTGACTGGAGCTGATGCCGAACAAACTGGCGAAGCAGCAGCAGGCCAAACTAGCCAAACACACCAACTTTCAGCAACCGATGCGCAAGCAACAGCCAGTGCCGGTAGCGCTAATCTAGCAGACATTGGCATTGGCAAAATAACAAACCCCAGCATCGTCAATATCAGCAGCTTTAAAGCGACCAAAGCCTTAAAGCAGCTTAAAGCCGTACAAAACATAGCCTCTCAACGAACCATTAAAGCAGCTTAAAACAGGAGTTAAATCATGCCTAAGTACTTCCATCCAGACGTTTTAGATAGCGGACTGAACAACATTAAAACCAATGCAGATAATCTGCATTTAATTAAAAACTACGCGGCTGCAGATAGCTATGCAACCGTTATTGGTAATAGCGTTGCTAGTGCCGCCACTGTTTCTGGTGATTACGTTCTTGGCAACCAAGGTGTTAATGGTCGCCAATTAGCAACACCGGCTAAAGCGCCAAGTGCTTCCGCTTCATCAATAGGTGGCGATGATTTGCATATTGCCTATGTGGATAGCGTCGGTTTAAAAGTATTAGCGGTAACCGATGAGACATCGGATCAGGTGATCACATCGGGTAACGCGGTAAACATCCCGACATTAAATCTTAAAATGAATCAGCCCGTTTAATTGATCAATGCACTATATCTGGCTGGGGCGTGACAATGCGTTAGAACTGCAACTGCAAGATGCTGGCGCAGTCATTGATCACTCGGCTATCACGCGTGTGGAAGTTGATTTGGGCGGTGGAACCGTATTGGACAGTGATACGAATGCAGCGTGGTTTGACCTAACTAAAACCGACAGACTTGTTTTTAAGTTGGGTCAGTCAAGTGTTGCAGCGGGTCAGTATCGTGCCCGACTCATTATATATACCCCAGATTATCCAAATGGCCTGATCTGGGGCGATCAACCTGAAGACATGGTATTTAACTAATGGCCAGACAATCCTCAATAGACAAATTACCCCCCGAGTTTCGTGATGCGCTGAATGAATTGCTGCGAGACCCTCGTGTCACCCAGCTTGATGCCGCTCAACGCGTTAATGAAATGCTTGAGCAATCGGGTGAAGACGAGCGCGTTAGCAAAAGTGCGGTAAATCGTTATGCCATTCAAATGGATAAGGTGGGCGCAAAGCTGCGCCAAAGCCGCCAAGTGGCTGAAATGTGGATCGGAAAGCTCGGTAGCGAGCCGTCCGGTCAGGTCGGACACCTGTTGAACGAGGTGGTTAGGAACCTTGCTTTTGATACTGCTATTGCGCTATCAGAAGGTGATGAGCCGGTAGAGCCGAAGCTGATTAAAGAGCTGTCTATTGCCATTGAACGGCTAGAAAAAGCCAGCTCAGAGAATGAGAAACGTGCAGCTGAAATACGCCGTAAAACGGCAGAGGAAGCGGCTGATAAAGCAAGTGAAAAAATGTCCGAGCAAGGCATGAGTGCCGAATCAATTGCAACGATTAAGCGTGACATTCTGGGTATCGCTTAACGTGGGTATTTCAGACAGCATTTTATTGCCGTATCAAAAGGCATGGGTCGCAGATGATTCCGAGCTAAAGATTGCTGAAAAATCACGGCGTACAGGTTTAACCTGGGCTGAAGCGGCCGATGCTGTTTTATGTGCGAGTGCAAACAAATCTGCCGGAGGATGTAATCATTTCTACGTTGGCTCTAATAAAGAGATGGCGATTGAATTTATCGATGCCTGTGCAATGTGGGCTAAAGCATTTAATAAAGCAGCCAGCGAAATAGAAGAGGGGATTTTTGAAGATGAAGATAAAGACATTCTCACCTTTACCATTCGTTTTACCTCAGGTTTTAAAATACAGGCGCTTAGTTCAAGGCCATCAAACTTGCGGGGCCGTCAAGGTAACGTAACCATTGACGAAGCGGCATTTCATGAGCACCTAGATGAAGTATTAAAAGCCGCGTTAGCATTAACCATGTGGGGCAGCAAAGTTCGTCTTATCTCTACGCACAACGGCTACGACAACACATTCAATGAAATAATACAGGACAGTCGGGCGGGTAAAAAACGTTACTCCGTGCATCGAATCACACTGGATGATGCGTGTGAGCAAGGCCTGTACAAACGTATTTGTAAAGTGCGCGGCGTCGAGTGGTCTCAGTCATTAGAAGATCAATGGATTAAAAATCTACTCAGTGACACGGCATCAACCGAAGATGCGTTAGAGGAATATGGTTGTGTCCCAAAACAAGGCGGCGGTGCTTACTTGTCCAGGGCATTAATTGAATCCCGTATGTATGGCGCGCCCGTTATCCGCTACAGCGCCACAGATGACTTTAACAATTGGCCAGAGCATTTACGTGAAGCTGAAATACGTGACTGGTGTGAGCAAAACTTACTGCCTTTATTATCGAAACTAGATAAAGAATGCACCAGTGCCTATGGTGAGGATTTCGGTAGAACAGGCGATTTAACGGTTCTAGCACCTATGCTGACAGACAAGCAACTTAGGCGAACAGTTCCGTTCTTCATTGAGCTGCGTAATATGCCATTTAAGCAACAAGAGCAGATCCTTTTTTACCTTGTAGATAGGTTGCCTCGTTTACGGGGTGGTGCTTTAGATGCACGTGGTAACGGTCAGTATTTAGCGGAGCAAGCACGTCATCGATATGGCTCATCATACGGTGAAGAAATAATGTTAAGCCAGTCCTGGTACTTGGAAAACATGCCGCGCATGAAAGCAGGTTTTGAAGATGATTTGATTCGATTGCCTCGCGACCAAGATGTTCTGAACGACTTGCGAGCCATTCAGGTTATTAAAGGCATTCCAAAAATTCCGGATGGCAAAACAGCCAGTAAATCTGGTCAACGACATGGTGATGCGGCCGTGGCTGTTTGTTTAGCCTGGTATGCCAGTTGTTCAGATGCAGCCCCCATTGAATTCACCCCAGCACCCGATAAAGCCAGCCGTTGGGATGTTAATCCAGACGATGACGACGATATCAGTTCAAACATAGGAGGAGCGTGGTGAAAACACGTGAGCAATTAAGAGATTATCTAGGGCGCTCAGTTAAGCGCCGTGAATTAGATGAAGACCAAACATCACGCATTCAGGGTTTAAACCGTGAATTTGCAGAGCATCCATCGCGTGGTCTAACACCTGGTCGATTAGCGTCTATTTTATCAAATGCTGAACAAGGCAATCTGATCGAGCAATGCGATTTGTTTGAAGATATGGAAGAAAAAGATTCTCATATCTTCACTGAGCTATCTAAACGTAAAAAGGCGTTAGTTGGGCTTGATTACCACATTAAAGCCCCACGAAATGCCAGTAAAGCAGAAGAAAAAGCAGTCGATCAGTTAGCAGAGTGGTTTGACGATATTGATGACTTTGAAGACTTATTATTGAACATGGCTGATGCAATAGGTAAAGGCTACTCAATGCACACAATCGAGTGGCAGCATGTCGGCTCGTTGCGCTTGCCGAAGTTTCACCATAAGCCACCTCGTTGGTTTACGGTGGATCCAGAAGAGCAAGACAAGCTGCTGTTGCGTACTAACGATGGCAAGAATGAGGAGCTAATCCCGTTCGGCTGGGTTAAACATGTTCACAAAGCAAAATCGGGCTATCTGGCCCGTGGTGGTTTGCACAGGGTTTTAGCGTGGCCCTTCTTGTTTAAGAATTACTCAGTGCGTGATTTGGCTGAGTTTTTAGAGATTTACGGCATACCGGCAAGGCTGGGAACCTACCCACGTGGCGCAACACCTAATGAAAAAATGACACTGTTACGCGCAGTGACAAGTATTGGCCACAATGCCGCTGGGATTATCCCAGAAGGCATGATGATGGAATTCAAAGAAGCCGCCAAAGGCTCCGGCGAAGCGTTTAAGATCATGATGGACTGGTGCGAAGAGTCGGTATCAAAAGCGGTGCTCGGTGGCACATTAACCACTACGGCGCAATCAACCGGCTTGGGGTCAGGTCTCGGTGATATCCATAACGAAGTACGTCATGACATCTTAACCAGCGATGCCCTGCAAGTTGCTAGCACGTTAACACGCGATGTGGTCTGGCCCATGTGCGCATTGAATTTGAACGGCATTGATCCACGTCGGGTGCCTAAGGTTGTTTTTGAAACCGAAGAAGCTGAAGATATTGTAATGATGTCGGAAGCGCTGCCAAAGCTAGTTGGAATTGGAATGCGGATTCAATCAAAGTGGGCGCATAAGAAAATGCAGATCCCCGAAGCTGAAGAAGGCGAGGAAGTTTTATCGGTGACGCCCGTTAACCTTGCCCCACCCGTGCCAACAAAATTAGCGGCGGCAAAAGCAACGGTAGGCAATGGTGAGGCATTGGATGAAATTGATCAATTTAACCAGCAGCTATTAAAAGAGGGCCAGCCGATTATCGATAACATGATCGATACCGTGAAGCGTTTGCTCGATGACTCCATTGAACAAGGCCACGATATGCAACAGTTTCAAAACAGGCTGCTAAGCGTTTATGGCGATATGGATTCAGACGAATTAGCCAGCGTGATGCAACTCGGTTTAGCAGCGGCAGATTTGGCGGGTCGGTTTGATGTTAATCAGCAAAATTAAAAAGCGCGTGAGCGCGCGTTTAAGCGACGATAATAAAAAACTGCTATCAACGTACGTGTTTTTTAAGAACGCAAAATTTAAACGGGAGTTAAATGGGTCGTCGTCGATGTTTAAAAGCTGCTCACCCCTCAATTTGCAGGTTTCAGCCTAATGCCTGCAAAATACGGCTCATTAGCATTTCAAGAAGCGATTGATTTCTTTCGTGACAAAGTTCGTGTGCCAACGGCAGCGTGGACAGATATTTGGGAAGGCCAACATGCTCGGGCATTTACTATTGCCGGGGCGATGAAAGATGATATTTTACTGGATTTTCAAACCGCCCTGGATAAAAGCATTGCTGATGGTGGCAGCTTAAGAGATTTTCGTAAAGATTTTGATAGCATTGTCGATAAGCATGGCTGGGGCTATAACGGTGGCCGAGATTGGCGAACGCGAGTAATCTACGAAACAAATCTATATCAGGCGCATAACTCAGGTCGCTACACTCAAATGCAGAAAGTGAAGCGGTCGCGTCCTTATTGGCGTTACCGTCATAATGATGCGGTAGAGCATCCGAGGCCAGAGCACCTAGCGTGGGATGGTTTGATATTAAGTGCAGAGGACCCATTTTGGGATACGCATTTCCCAGCTAATGGGTGGGGGTGTAAGTGTTTCGTCCAGAGCCTAAACGAGCGTGACATTAACAAGTTGGGTAAAACCATCCCAGACAAAGCGCCCGCTATTAAATATGAAGAAAAAACAGTCGGTATTAGAGGTCCGTCACCCAGAAAAGTAAAAGTGCCCCAAGGTATTGACCCCGGCTTTGCCTATAATCCCGGCAAGGCTGCTTTTGGAGAAGCGCTGTCTGATGATGTAATGGCTGAGTGGAAAAAAACCAAGAATGCGTGGCAGCCGCTAAATACTGCTGGTTGGGCAGAAGCTGGGCGTCCAAAGCAGATACCCCTGAATGCTACTCCAGTGAAGCTGGCTGCAAGACTAAAAACAAAAGCAGAGGTGTTGGAGCTGCTGCAAAAACAGCAAGGCGATCAGAAATTGTATTCGCCAGGTGGTATTCCGGTCACCGTCAGGTCTAAACAACTCGCTAGTCATATTGATCCAAACCGCTCAGAGTATTTACCATTGATTGATGATCTATTAACAAATCCATATGAAGTCTGGCTGTCTTTCGAGAAGCACAAAGGCACGGGGAAAATCAACTTGCGCGCAAGATTTATCAAAGGTTATGAGTTTAAGAAAGGTAAGTTTGTATTGTTGGTAGCCAACGCGAGAAAGGGACAGCTAGAAGGTTTTACCTTTATACCAACATCAGATAATAAGTATATCCAGAACCAGCGTTTAGGAGAATTGGTGTATGGGGATGAATAATAGAATAGGGCCCTCGCTCCCAACGTACCAGGCGGGCGGGCTTTCAATGCTATGGGTGTACGCACCAGCATATCAGCCGAACCTTCATAGTAAAGCGTAATGGCTGGCGCATCAATAAGTATTAACGCAGAGTTTAACGATCAACAAGTGGTAGATGCGTTCAGGCGTTTGGTAGACAAGGCTGAAAACTTAGAACCTGTGTTTGCAGATATTGGTGAAGCACTATTAAATAGTCACCGTGATCGTTGGGACCGGCAAGAGTCGCCCGATGGCGAACCGTGGGCTAAGCTAGATCCGAAATATCAGGCACGTAAGAAAAAGAACGCGGGGAAAGTTCTTGTATTGGAAGGGTTAATGCGTGACACACTGGCTTACAACGTAAGCGCCTCAAGGCTAGAGCTGGGAACAAACTTTGTCCAGGGCGCAACACACCAATTCGGCGATAAAAGCCGTGGTATACCAGCGAGACCTTTTCTAGGTATAAGCGATGAAGATGAAGTTGAAATATTAGAAATATTGCGCGATCATTTTACCTTGTAAAAGTGATGGCTTGCCTTAGATGGTAATTGAAGTTAATCTAATTTAAGGCGTGAGCAAAAAACCCTGAAACTCTTCAGGGTTTTTTTGTGCCTTGCATACTGTAATTTACGCTCATGACTATACGCAAGAGCCCCTCACAGACAACCGCAATCGCAGTTTGCAGTTTTGCCATTAAACCAGGTAACGCTTTGCAGATTTTTCCTGCGTCTGATTTTCGTGGTTCTAGCGGTCGACCTCTTGGTTTAAAGTCGTGGAAAATTAATGGCGACATTGCACAAAAAATAATCACTCTCGTGGCTGCAAAAGCTAACGACCTACTGATTGATTACGAACACCAAACATTAGAAACCGAAAACAACGGCCAAGAAGCCCCCGCGTCTGGCTGGATAAAGCGCGCGTCGCTTGAATGGCGTGAAGGTGAAGGTTTATTTGCTAACGACTACAAGTGGACGGCAAAAGCTAAAGGCTATATCGATGGCGATGAATACCGCTATCTATCCCCCGTTTTCTCATACAACAAAAAAACTGGCGAAATTATCGACCTGCTGCATATCGGCTTAGTAAATACCGCTGATATCGATGGCATGGATCAAGTGGCCGCCGCTAAATTTTCCAACCAACCCAATAATCAGGAGATCCAAATGGATGAAGAGCTGAAGAAATTACTGGGGCTAAGCAAAGACGCGACACAGGAAGAAGTGATCGCAGCTTGTAAAGCTATCCAGGATAAAAACGAAGCGAACGAAACAGAAATTGTCGCATTAAAAGCAAAAGTGCAAGAAGGCAACACGGAAGTGGCTGCGTTAAAAGCAACATCAGGCATAGTCGACCCGGCTAAATTCACCCCCAATGAAGTGGTTGAAGAGCTGAAAACACAGGTAGCAGCACTCAAGCTATCGGTTGATAAAGGCGAAGTTGATGACCTAGTAACGGTTGCATTGAAAAACGGCCAACTCATTCCTGCGCAAGAAAAATGGGCGCGTGACCTTGCAAAGCAGCACGGCGTTGCCGCGCTAAAAAGTTATGTCGATTCAGCGCCAGAAATTGCCGCTTTAAAAGGCCAGCAAACCGATGGCCGCACGTTTGATAAAGATGGCAAAGCAACCTTGACGGCAGATGAAATTGCAATTTGTAAGCAGCTGAACATCTCGGAAGACGATTACGCAAACTCACTAGAGGATGAAAAATAATGACTGCTCTAAATAAAGATAGAAACACGGCCAAGCGTGCGGGAGCGGTTCATAACGACCCTGTAGCAGCCAGCGCCACCATTTTTGCCGGTTCCATTACGGTGCTAAATGCTACTGGATATGCCGCCCCTGGCACAACCGCGATAGGTTTAACAGCTCGCGGACTTTGTCAGAAACAAGTTGATAACAGCGCCGGTGCCGATGGTGATTTAGCCGTTGATACGCAGCCAGGCATTTATCAATTAGCGAATGACGGTTCAGTCACACGTACTGACATTGGCGGTACAGCGTACATCGTTGATGACCAAACGGTTGCTAATACAGACGGCACAAATACTCGTTCAGCAGCGGGAATAATCACAGACGTAGATGCCGATGGTGTCTGGGTTCAAATCGGTTAATCGGAGAAATTCATGAAAAAAATTAAATATGTTATTTGGTCGCTACTAGCTTGCATTGTAATAGCTGCATGCGCGGGGCCAGTTTTCGCATCACCAGAAATGGGGGTGGGTGCGGTTCCGCTTGAAATGGGTTCGGCCATTGGCATGCTCGGTATGCTGGTTAACAGTGCATCCATTAAGACCATTTTTACCGGCCTTAAAACGATCTTTAATCAGGCGTTAAAGGCTAAAACAGGTGAGTGGCAAAAAACCACCATGGAAGTGCCGTCAAGCGCCGCTGGGGAAGATTACGCTTGGTTGTCACGTTTCCCTCGCTTTCGCAAATGGGTGGGTGATAAGCAGATTAAAAATATTGCCGCTGGCAAGTACTACGTTAAAAACGAAGACTGGGAAGCAACGGTTGCAGTAGATCGTAATCATATTGAAGACGATCGATTGGGTATCTATAACATTCAGGCGCAATCAGCCGGTGATTCAGCTGCTGAGTTACACGATATTATTTCTGATGATTTAAAGAATAATGCGTTTGTAAACACTTGCCTCGATGGCCAGTACTTCTATGACACAGATCATGACGTTAACGGTGCATCAGTCAGCAATAAAATGACCAAAGCCTTATCGAATGCAACATTGGCATTAGCCGAGGCAAGCATTGGCGCGGCACGTGTGGCCATCGGTAAATTGACGGACGAAGAAGGTGCGCCTTTACGCATGAAAGCAGACTTGCTTGAAGTGCCCCCTGCGCTGGAAACGATAGCGAACATGTTGGCTAATTCAGACAAATTAGCGGATGACACGCCCAACCCATATAAGGGCACGTTCACCGTATTAGTAAACCCTGGTCTGGTAAGTGATACCGCTTGGTTCCTACACGTGACCACCAATGTGGTTAAGCCTTTCATTGTTCAAATGCGTAAGCGCCCTGTGTTTGTTAACCAAACGAGTATGGAAAACGACGATGTATTCAATAAGCGTGAATACAAGTTTGGGGCCGAAGCGCGAGCAACCGGTGCTTATGGCCTATGGCAGTTAAGTCACGGTTCCACGGGTACGACTTAATCGTTAACCGGTAAATCAACGGGCGGTATGACACCGCCCGTCTTTTAAATCTAGAGGACTAAGATTATGACGTCAAGAAGCCCAAAACCAGCGACTAAAAAAGTTAACCAGGTAACGGATGATTCTAAGGTGACTAAAGCACCAGAAGCACCAGAAGCTAAAGAGGTAGATGTTTTATTCATCCAATCAAAAGGTGAACGCTTTAGACGCTGTGGCCGTGAGTTCAATAAAAACGGCGAAGGCATCCCATTGGATAGCTTAACCGAAGAAGAAATTGCCACGTTAGAAAGCGAGCCGCAGCTAAGCTGCCAACGTACGACGGCTGAAAAAGCGGCTGAATAATGAGTTATTGCACGCTACAGGATCTACGTGATCGATACGGTGATGATGAGCTGATACAGCTCACAGATCGCACCAATATCGGCACGATCAATGAATCGGTTGTTAACCGCGCCGTTGCCGATGCAGACGGTGAAATTGATGGTTATTTAGGTGGTCGTTTCAATGTTCCAGCAGATCCGATCACTAAATCATTAGTCCGTGTAGCGTGCGACATTTCTCGTTATTACTTATATGACGACGGTGCAACTGAGGCAGTTGTCCGTCGTTATAACGATGCGGTGAAGTTCGTTAAATCAATCGGCAAAGGCGAAATATCCATCGGTGTGGATGCTGCTGGCGAAGCTCAAGAAAGCGAAAGCCTAGCCATTATGCAATCAGGCGGCAGTGTGTTTAACCGCAAAGACAAGAGCTTTATCTGATGAGTATAGTCGCTGTTGAGGATCACTTGATCAGTAAAACCAAAGCAATGTTTGGCGGCTATTTGAATAAGGTTCAAGTGTTACCTAACGCACTTAATTTAGGTGTTTTGAAAACCATGTTGCCCGCTGCACCAGCGGTTTATTTTGCGTTTCTTGGTGGGAGCGCCGGCGAAGGTGACGCAAGAATAAATGGGCGTTTTGATGCCTACGTAATCACGCGACATGTAGGCAATGATGAGGCCCGTAGGCGCGGTGACAGCACTACTATTGGGGCTTATGACATTATTCAAGGACTGATACCAGAATTGCACGGGAGCACGGTTGATGGTGTTGGGACTCTACAGTTTAAGAGCGTGAGTAATCTTTTCTCAATCCAGCTGGAAGAAACATTTAAGGCTGCATTTTATGCGCTAAGTTTTGAACTTCCAAATATGCCATTTCCAGATGTCGTTGATGACACGCTGGAAAACTTTATCACCTACCACGCAGAACACTCAATGACCGAGGGCGATAAAGAGCCACTGGCCATTGATGAATTAACTTTACCTCAAGAATAGGAACCCAATATGAGCAAGCAAGATGGAAAGATTTTTGTAAAACCCACCAACCCAAAAGTGATGGTTCGCAACCCTGAACGTGGTGGTCACTTAAACAGCGACGGCGAATATGTGCCTAAAAATGCTTATTGGCAACGTCGTATCAACGATGGCGATATCGCTGAAGCAAAACCATCCACTAAAAAAAGTATTAAGGAGTAAACCATGCCTATTTCATTTAATGAAATCCCCGCCGCACTTCGTATCCCTGGTACGTATGTTGAATTTGATAACCGCCTTGCCGGTAATGCAGCCATTGATTTTAAAGTATTGGTTATTGGCCAACGTTTAGCTGCCGGTAGCGTAGCCGCGGGCATTGCGACACGCGTTAATACACAAGAGCAAGCCGAGGAGTACTTTGGCCGCGGTTCAATGCTTGCCGAACAAATTAAAGCGATTAAAAACGCTGAACAATTTATTGAAACCTATGCCATTGCACTGGATGAAGATGGCGCAGGTGCTGAAGCAGCTGGCACCCTGACCGCTACCGGCCCGGCAACCGCAAATGGAACGTTGGCTATTTATATAGGTGGAACCCGTGTGTTAGTGGGCGTTCAATCCGGCGATGTGCAAGATGATATTGCCACCGCAATAGCGGCTGCGATAAATGCCGACACTACATTATCGGTTACAGCCGTTGTCAACGGTGTTACCACCAATCAAGTGGATATCACGTGCCGTTGGAAAGGTGAAACCGGTAACGACATCGATCTGCGAATGAATTACTTTGACGAGTCAATACCAGAAGGTGTTGGCGTAACCATCGTAGCGATGGCCGGTGGAGCAACAAACCCAGATATCAGCACCACCATCGCCGCATTAGGCGACGAATGGTACAACTGGATGGTAATGCCGTTTACCGATGCGGCCAATTTAACCTTGCTCGATGCTGAACTCGATTCACGTTGGGGGCCTATGCGTCAAATCGGCGCACGTGCTTTTACTGCATATCGTGGGTCACACGCGGTTAGCGGCACCTTTGGCAATACACGCAACAACCCACATGTGACATGCATGGCGACCAATACATCGCCACAGCCTCCTTATATATGGGCGAGTGTGAATGCGATTATTGGCGCCAAGTACTTGTCGATTGACCCAGCGCGTCCTTTGCAACGTTTAAAGCTCACAGGCATTAAAGCCCCGGTTAAAGAAATTCGCTGGACAGACACTGAGCGCAACCAATTATTGTTTGATGGTATTGCTACTTACACCGTTGCACACGATGGCAGCGTGATAATCGAGCGTCAAATTACGATGTATCAAAAGAATGCGTCCGGCATTTCGGATGATTCATATCTCGATATCAACACACCGGAAACCTTAGAGCGCATTCGCTTTGAGCAACGTGCCATGTTTGCTCAAAAATACCCACGCCACAAATTGGCTGAAGACAGTATGCGTGTTGCGCCTGGTCAAGCGATTATGCAGCCGAAAATCGCAAAGTCTGAATTGTTGGTGCTGTACACCGAGATGGAACAAAAAGGCTGGGTGCAAGACTACGAAGGTTATAAAGAAGCCTTATTAACTGAGGTTGATGTTGATGATCGCTCGCGTTTAAACATCTACGACTCACCGCAGTTGGTTGGCCAAATGCGCGTAACAGCAATTCATAACGAATTTCGTCGTTAGACAACAATAAGGAAAAAGATCATGAGTGGACAAATAACAGGAAAAGTCGTTATACGCGTTGACGGTGCTGTGTTACCGACTGAAAACAAAGCAACGCTTGCGGGGGCTGGTGTCACCAGAACCCCAGAAGCGCACGGTGGGAAGACTTACTTCAGCGAAGAAGAGACACCGCCATCGTTAGAAGCAACGGTGTTAATCACAAAGGATACGGATGTTTTTGCATTAAACAAAATCACCAATGCAACCGTGTTTTTTGAAGCCGATACAGGCCAGCAATACATTATGCGTAATGCGTTTACTACCGAGGTGGTGCCACACGATGGCAGCGGTAAAACGCCGTTAAAAATGTCGGCTGAAAGTGTGGATAAAATTTAATGAGCATCGTTGAGGTTCCTCTAGAACACGGCCTTAAGCTAGGTGAAGCTATTTTAAAAGTAGCTACCTTACGTGAGTCCACTGCCGGTGATGTTATTGAAGCGCAGGAAGAAGCAGAGAAATTAATCATGGTACCGGATGAAAATGGTCAGCTTCAGCCGCAACTTGTGCCCAGCCCAACAATGGTGGGCGTACATGTGCTGAGGCGGCAAATTAAGTCGATCGATGATGTGTCTGGCCCGTTGTCATTGGAGCAATTAAAAACCCTGCACCCTGAAGACCTGAATGCCCTACAAAACATGGCCAATAAATTAGATCAGGCGGCAGAAGTCGTTGCGGAGGCAATAGAAACGCGGGGGCGATCTGATCAGTCTGGCGAAAACGCTTGATCGGTTAACACTGGTTATTGCCATTCGCACAGGCTGGCAGCAACAGCAGCTGCATAAACTGAGTATTCGACGTTATTTAACTTATTTAGGGCATTTAAAAACAATTCAATGAATGATATCAAGACCAGTGTCGTTGTTGATCTATCGGGCAACCTAGCTCGCAACGCTAAAAAGTATGAAAATTCTTTGGGAAACTTCTCAAAGAATGGACAGCGGCACTTGTCACGCTTAAGCCGTGTGGCCGGTTCTACTGGCCGCATGCTTAGTAGAGCCGGTAATCGTTATACCGCCTTAATTGGCGGGGTTGCGGGTGTTGCGGTGGGCAAACAACTCATTAGCCTGGAACGACGCTTTACACGTTTAGGCATTCAGTCTAATAAATCAGCTGATGATATGAACAGGCTGAAGAATGAAATTTATGACGTAGCCAATGCACCGAATATACGCGTTGATCCATCTGAAATAACATCGGCTATTGAAGCGATAGTTGAAAAAACAGGTGATCTGGATTTTGCTCGTCGTAATATCGATAATATCGGCCTTGCGATACAGGCCACCGGTGCAAGTGGCTCAGCCATTGGCGAAATTATGGCCGAGTTCCAAAAAATGGGCATAGTGATTGATAAGGACGTTATCACTGCACTGGATACGTTAAATGTACAAGGCAAAGAAGGTGCGTTCACCTTAGAAAACCTAGCGGCGCTTGGGCCACGTGTAGTAACTGCTTACACCTCTATGGGGCGTGGTGGTGTTCAAGCAATTCGCGAAATGGGTGCAGCTTTGCAAGTTATTCGTCAAGGCACAGGCACGTCAGAAATGGCCGCCACTGCCTTTGAGGCAATGCTACGGACGCTGGGTGATGATAAAAAAGTAAAGATGCTGCAAAAAGGTGGCATCAAAGTATTTGATGTTGAAGCGTTAAAGCGAGGCGAAGAAATACTACGACCAATTAACGAATTGATGGTCGAGATTGTTGAAAAAACAGGTGGTAAGAAAACGTTACTGAGTAAGGTTTTTGAAGCGGAAGCAGTTCGTGCTTTTAATGCCGCGAGTTCTGAGTTTCAAAGAACGGGTGCAGTGGCCAGCATGGATAAATTCATGCAAGTGCATGCCGATGGAACCACGACCTTAGATGATTCGTCACGTGCCGCTAAAGATGCTGCAGGCAGTGTGGAAATGCTATCAACGGCATGGAAATCATTTGCCGACAAAACATTCTCTGGCCCCCTTAAAGATGCATCCGAATTACTCGACAAATTAGGCAGCGAGAGAACTGGGAAAATCATCAAGGGAGCCGCCATTGGTGTTGGTGGCTTGATTGCAGGTTCATTGGCTGTGAAAAGCGTGGGTGTTGTTAAAGATGTCGCTGGCTTATTTGGTAAAGGTAAAAAATCGGGCATTGCTGGTGCGTTAAGCAGTGCTGGCGCCACGCCTGTTTATGTGGTGAATATGCCAGGTGATGGTTTAAGAAAAGGCGCGAAAAAAGGCTTTAGAACAGGCTCATCATTGAAAGACAGAGTGGCTAAAAAAGCATCTTTATTCAATACCAAAAGCACATTGAAATTAGGTGCCGCTGGTTTAGGTACCGCTTCTTTAGCGGCGACTGCAGCGGGCGCTGTTGGCTATGGCGTAGGCACGGGCATTTATTCACTGATAGACGAAACATCGTTTGCAGATACATTGGGTTCTGTTATTGCTAAAACGCTGGCCGCATTGGGTAACAACGAAGCACAAGCAGCGGTTGCTGCATCAAAATTGCACATCGAGGTGAGTGACAAACGGGTGCAGGTTAAAAAAATACAAGGCGAAAACTTAGACATTCAAGTTGATGCCGGCATGGCAATGGCGGCTGGCTAATGAGTTGGCGAGATAGCTATACCGGTGGCGGTAAATTCCGCAATGTTGAGTTCCTGGTCAAATCATCCAGTACTCAATTTGGCCGCCGCAAAGTGGTGCATGAATATCCAAAAAGAGATACTCCTTACGTAGAAGATATGGGTTTGAAAGCCCGTGAGTTCACGCTTGAGGCGTTTGTGATAGGTGAAAATTACCACACGCAGCGCGATGCGTTAATGGACGCAATTGATAAGGCTGGCGCGGCTACTTTAGTACATCCTTACCTCGGTACCATGCGTGTTGATGTGCTAGATGCGCGTCAACGTGAAGACAGTCAACACGGTGGCCGTTGTCAATTCACCCTTACGTTGGTGATAGCAGGTAAAAACAAATACCCTGATCAACAGATTGATACTCAAGCGGTGGTTGATGCACAAGCTAACTTGTCACTTATTGAAATAAAGAATGACTTCATTAACGCGTTTAACGCAGTCGGTTTAGTGGCGGCTCATGCACAAGAGCTTGAAGCCGAATTAGACCAGATTATTACACTCATCAGTGGTCAGATTGGATCTGTTTTAGAACCTATCACGTCATTGATTTATACCCCTGCAAGTCTTGCAACGGCATTACTCGGTTCGGTGAGCAAAATAAGCGCCGCTGCGAGCAGTCCAACATCTGCATTTAAGTTGTACCGCCCCTTGCTAAATAGCGACACCAACAGCCCGTCTATTCCAGCGACAACGGCCAGTCGCATTCAACAAACAACCAGTGCAGCCGCGGTGCATGCTTTGGTTAAGCGCAGTGCCTTGGTTGAAGCTGCCAGAGTATCTAGCCAAATAGATTATTTGACGTATGACGATGCGATTACCATGCGTAATGTGCTGCTTGATGAGCTCGATGTGCAAATGCGTACCGATGACGTGAGCGACGTTGTTTTTAATAGCCTATTAGATTTACGAGCTGCCGTTGTTAACGATATTCGTACACGCGGTGCTGATTTATCACGCTTGAGCACACATGTCGCACAGGCCGTTCAACCTGCTTTGGTGATCGCTCATCAGCTATACGGTGATGCGAATCGTGAAGCTGAATTGATTAGCCGCAACAACATTCACCACGCTGGGTTTATGCCAGCCAGTGAGCCGTTGGAGGTGCTGAATGTCTAATGTTCGGTTAAAAGTGGATGGTGTTATTCACACGGGCTGGCTGAAAGTTCGCTTGTCTTTTTCAATGGAAAGCATTGCCAATCGTTTTAGCTTAACCCTCACCGACAAATGGTCGTCAGGTTCTTCACCACGGGCTATTAACATGGGTGCGGCGTGTGAAGTGTGGATTGATAATACAAAGGTGATCACCGGTTACATTGATGACGTAACGCCCAATTACAATGCAAGCCAGCATACGATTGTGGTCACTGGGCGCTCTAAAGCGGGTGATTTGGTGGATTGTACGCACAAGGATGGACAGTCCTTTGATACTCAAACTTTAAAGCAAGTAGCTGACACGTTATGTAAGCCATTTGGTATTAAGGTTTTAGTTTCTGAAGGTGTGGATATTGGCAAGCCGTTTGGTATAGCTGATGCGATTGAAACAGGTGAGAGCATTTTCGAGTTTCTTGAGCAAAAAGCACGTATCCGGGCATTGCGTATTGTGAGCAATATTGAAGGCGATATTGTGATTACCCGAGCCAGCAAAAACCGTATTAATACACCTTTGATATTGGGTGAAAACATTCTTAGTGCTTCCGGTGAATTTAGCCAACGTGACCGCTTTAGTGAGGTCTCTGTATTAGGTTCCCAAAGTGGTGATGATAATACTTGGGGGGCAAGTGCAGCTCATATTAAAGGTACGTATTCAGATAAGGCAATCGGCAGACACCGCCCATTAGCGATACTTGCTGATAGCAGCTTAACGCTTGACGATGCAAAAAAACGCGCTCAGTGGGAAGTTAATACACGTTATGGCCGTAGCAAAGGCATTGTTTATACCGTCAATGGTTGGCAGCACAAAACCGGCTTATGGCAACCTAATTTTTTAGTGTCTGTGCAAGACAGCTATACCGATATTGATGGCGACTTATTAATCAGTGAGGTTGTTTTAGTCATCGATGACGGCGGCGAACTGGCAGAAATAAAAGTGATGCCTACAGAAGCGTTTGAGTTGATCGAATTACCTGAACCTGCGGAGGATGTCAGTGGATTCTAAATCAATGTCTCGCTTATTAAATAACATGCTTAAGCCGCTGTATCGTCGTATTCGTTTATTGCAACGCCGTGGTGTTTTAACCAATAGCAATAGCGCGCCGAAAATGCAAACCGTACAGGTTCAACTGACGCCTGAACTGATTTTGGAAATGGAACATTTTGAACCGTATGGTTTTAGCTCTAACCCTCAAAATGGTGCGGAGCCTATTGTGTCCAACATCGAAGGTAAGAGCCACCCTATTTGCTTGATTGTTGCGGATCGCCGGTATCGGTTAAGCGGTATGAAAAAAGGTGAAGTGGCTTTATCAGATGATCTTGGTCAGAAAATACATTTAACACGTGATGGTATTGAAATGGTATCTGCTTCAGGTGCGTCATCCATAGTCATATCAGATGCCGGTATTGTTATTACGACACCCTCATTTGATTTAAACGAGGGTTAATGATGCCAGGAATAGCATGTAAATCAGTCGATAGCGCAGGTGGCGTACAGTTGAATGGGGGGCAAGGTTTTTGCCGAATCAACGGGGACAACATTGTGCTGCTAGGTGACCCTGTTCAAGGGCATGGCAACGCGCCACATGCGTCGCCTGTGATGGTAGAGGCGTCTTCGTTTGTTCGTATTAATGGTGTCGCTGTTTGTATTGAAGGTAACGCAGCATCGTGTGGGCATACAAGCACTGGGCGCGGTTTCGCAAGGATAAGTAATTGATATGGATGCTGCATTAATACAAACAGGTGGTCGCTTTGATATTGCTTTGGATGGCCCCGATTTAAAACACGACGATGGTTTACGGACGACTATTTTAATCAGTTTATTTACCGATGCTCGCGCACATGAAGACGATGTGTTGCCGAGCGATGACGGGGATCGTCGAGGTCACTGGGCGGATAGTTTTAGTGAAACAAGTCTGGGTTCAAGGCTCTGGTTATTAGAGCGTGAGAAGACCTTAGACGATGTTTTACAACGCGCACAAGAATATGCCAGTGAAGCTTTGGAATGGCTAATTGATGATGATATTGCAGAGGCTATTAATGTAACTACTGATTGGTTTGAAACAGGCAAATTAGGCATCTACATCACGTTGACTAAAGGCGATGGAAGTACCTGGCAAGACACATTTAACTATGAATTAAAGGCAGCTTAAATGGCATTTAATAGACCAAAAATTACCGAAATAATGAGTCGTATTGAAGCGGATATTGATTCACGCTTAGATGGTTCTGATCCTAAATTACGAGCAGCCTTATTGAATGCGGTAATGAACGGTGTTGCAGCTGTATCGCATGGCTTACACGGCCATTTAGATTGGCTAAGCCTGCAGATTATTCCTGATACGGCAGACTCTGAAATATTAGAGCGACATGCCAGCTGGTGGGGCATTACGCGCAATAAAGCAACCAGCGCGATTGGCTTAATTGATTTTGTAGGCACCGATGGTGCTGTTATCGGCACAGATATTCTCTGGGTGCGATCTGATGGCGTTGAGTTTGAAATTGACCAAGAAGTAACCATCGTTGCAGGGGTTGCCTCGGTATCTGTTACTGCGGTGATTGCCGGTAGCGATGGCAATACGGCGGCAGGATCTAAATTAACACCGATAACGCCATTGGCAGGTATCAATAGTGAAGCGATCGTTGATGCATCTGGCTTAACTGGCGGCACCGAGATTGAAAGTCTTGATTCATTGGGTGATCGTTTGCAAGAACGCGTACAGCAAACCCCGCAAGGTGGTGCAAAGGTTGACTATATTAAATGGGCAAAAGAAGTACCTGGCGTAACCCGTGTTTGGCCGTTTGGCCTATGGATGGGCGATGGCACAGTAGGCGTGTTCTTTACCCGCGACGATGATGTTACGTTGATACCCGATGCAGGCGAAGTAACAACAGTACAAGACTATATAGATAGCGTTCGTCCTGTAACCGCTGATGTGATCGTCATGGCGCCAACAGAAGCGGCCCAGGCGATGACCATTCAGCTATCACCTAACACCACAGCTGTTCAAGCGGCCATTGAAGATTCCTTAAACGACCTGTTTAGGGTAGAGGCTCAAGTTGAAGACGGCACTGGGTCGGGTACAGTTTTAATTAGCCATGTCCGCGAAGCAATCTCCATTGCTACCGGTGAAAACAACCATATTCTAGTGTCACCGAGTACGGATATAACCCTAAGCGCAGGTGAGCTATCAACGCTTGGCGCAATCACTTGGCAGGCGATTCCTTAATGCATAACGCGCAAGAATACACCCATCAGCTAGGCCAGCTTATGCCGCGAGGCGTTCTATGGGATGACCTCACACAATCAGATTCTGAGTTCATGAATTGGATGGGCACATTGGCGCAAGAGTTTGCGCGTATTGATGCCCGTGTATCTGATTTGATCGATGAAACAGACCCTCGCAGCATGTTTGAAATGTTGTACGACTGGGAGCAATACTTAGGCTTGCCAGACAAATGTATTGGACAGGCTGAAACGCTCGAACAACGCCGTGAAGCCGTACTTGAATTACTCACATCCGTAGGTGGTCAGTCACGCCAATATTTTATTGATCTGGCCTTAAAAATCGGCTTTGTAATCACCATTATCGAATTTGACCCGTTTACGGTAGCAGGTTCAGTTAATGAATTAATTTATGGCCAAAACTGGCAGTTCGCTTGGCAGGTTAATGCCCCGGCTGAAACGGTCACTGAACTAACAATATCCAGCGATGTTAATACCGCACTCGCAAGCTGGGGGAATACCCGACTTGAGTGCGTTCTTACACGCTTAAAACCCGCTCACACAATAATTTTATTCAGCTATGGAGGCTAATAATGGAACCACGTAATTACGAAGATGGAGCAGCTGGAACACCGCCGCTTGTTCCGTCTACACCATCAACTGGATACCCAACAGAGGGCAACCCTCAGTCGGCCATTCCAGCTACTAAACCAGGAGCACATTGGTTTTACAAAATAGGTGAGTCACTGAGAAATGTCATCACAACGGCAGGGTTAACACCTGACGATGGCGACCTTAATTTGGTACAAAAAGCGATTGTTAAAATTGTTGGCCAAAGCAACCATGTGGTGCGTTTGGACGGTGCGACATTCGCCCCCGCAGTAGCCGACGGAAATGCTGTTTATTGGGATGAAGGTAACAGCCGATACGATAAAGCCATTGCAGATGCTACCGATAAACAAGACGTTGTCGGCTTTGCTGATGTGACCAATAGCCTTGTGGAAGCCTTTGGACGCTCTGATCTATTTAGTGGATTAACGGCAGGCTCTCGGTATTACTTATCGGATGCTACAGCAGGGGCTATTACGACGGTGGCGCCTGCTGAAAAAGTGATGCTAGGACTGGCTAAGTCAGCAACCACATTGTTTGTGGATATCGACCCTGATTCATCTGTTGTTGCTGCAAGCGAAACGGAGGCGGGTGTGGTCGAGAGGTCATCGCAAGCTGAAACAGATAATTTAACCGATGACATACGCTATGTGTCGCCACTTAAAATGGGGTTTGGTTTTTCAAGTTTGTTGGCTACCAATGGTTATATTGTTTTCCCTTCGTGGCTTGGCGGATTAATTATTCAATGGGGGAAAGAAATGGCATCTGCGAGTGTTACTAAAACAGTTACATTTCCAATAGCTTTCCCTACTGAAATATTTATTGCGACAGCGACAGACGGGTCGGCTTCTGGGTCATTATATGTTGTAGGTATTGATATTTTAGATTCTGTTTCTAATAAATCAAGCATGCTCATTCGCGGGAGTTCTACAGGTTTAGGTACGTTTTATTGGACGGCGATAGGTAAATAATATGAAAAAAATCACACTAAAACAAAACGGTACATTTGACCACGTTTGGCTTAAATCAATTCACACTATCCCAGAGTCAGCCATTGAAGTAAGCAATGCTGATTTTATGTTGCTGTCTCAAAACACGAACAGCAAACGCTATGACATTGCCACTGCTACGGTGCTAGATTATGTGCCTGATTTCGTGATTGGGGATGCAAAAAACATTAAACACAGTGAAATTAGAACCGCGTTTAATACCGGTTCTGTATTACCGGTAACCGATGCCAATAGTGATGTGTGGAGCGGTGGTTTTGATTCTGCTTTAAAAATTGATGCGGCGAAACGGATGGCGGAAATGGCGGGGTTAACGGCTGTTTCTATATTTGATGCGGCGAATGTGGAGCATGCGTTAAGCCTTGCTGAAGCGGATGTAGTTATTTTGACCTTGGGCGCGGATTACCAAACAAAATTCGCACAAAAACAGGCATTAATGACGGCGGTTGATGCGTTGGGCGAAACAGCCACACAGGCTGATTTGGATGCGATTGTGGTGGCGTTTTAATTATGTGCCAATGTGAACCCGTTCGCTGGTCTGAACTATCAGCAGCAGAACAAGAAAAATACGGCAATGGTTGTGGCCCACGTCGGTTCCCAAGATGGTTGATCAATTGGCTGTTCGGCTGGTTATTTGAAGCCAGCTGCAGAAGGCACGATTTCGGTTATGCACGAGGTGGATCCAAAGCGGATAAAACAGCGAGCGATAAAGGCTTATACAACGCCATGATTCGCGATGCTGCGGTTCTGCTTAAAGACCGTAAATTACTGCAATACCTAGCCGCGCTATTAGTCGCAGTCGTGTTTTATTTAATAGTGGTGGCGCTCGGATGGGTCAGATTTGAATACGGCCCATACAAAACCAAAGAACAAATACTCAAGCAATAAAAGAAAAGAAGCGACCAGTCTGATGCATCAACATCGGACTGGTCACCAACCCACAGGAATACAGCCTGTGAGCCAGTCAAGGCTTCCCGCCGCGTCGACGCAGCAAAGGAAGCCTAGCACAAATATAAATAAAGGCTCACATGATCGAAGTACGATGCAATCGCTGCAGTAAATTATTAGCTAAAGCGTTATTCAAACAGATAGAAATTAAATGCACCCGCTGCAAAACAATTAATTTTCTGAAGGCCAATGAGCCTACCGTCACGATATGGGTTAATTGAGCCATATGAATAATTATATATTGACACATGAAAAGTTAAGGATTAGTATTCACTTACTATCGTCATATTGTTCATGTGTTATCCTCCTTATGGTGGGATGAGAAAGGGAAATATAAAACCTTCGGGAAATACCCTTCGCCGAGCACTTTTTGACGGTAGTTGAGTCCTGCCACTCCTTATTTATGATGGTGGCAAAACTACTAAAATCAAAAAGGAGGCCATCATGGCTAGTAATTCAACAGATATTATCGAAGCGCTTGACCGCTTACACGAAACCCAGCACTCATATGCCGCCATAAGAGATTTGCTTAATCAGGCTGCAAATTCTTCCAACCATGAGAGCTGCCTCGATAGCGTGGGAACCAACAACTTACTCAATTTATTTTGCCTAGTTTACGACTCAATGGAAGAAGCAATTACAAAATTAGATGATGCTCACAGGCTTGGAAACTTTCGAGTGGTGAGCTGATTATGAGCGCTAAACAGCCTTCAGCGGAAAAGCGTTGCCAAGCTATTGAGGCTGGACTGGTGTTGATTAAATCCGGATTGCCACCCACGAAGGCATGGGAGACTGTAGGCAAGCAGTTTAATGTTCATAAGAACGTTGTTTATCGGTGGTATGGAGCAGTGCGTGGTAAGCCTCGACAGGAATGGTTGGATATATTGACGGCGAAACATAAAGGACGGACAGTAACCGCGCCTTTTAGTGAGAAAGCTTGGGACTATTTTCTTGATGCTTACAGCAAGAGTAGCCCGCCCAGCATGTCAGAGGCTTATGAAAAAACGCTTGTAGAATCACGTCTGCAAAACTGGTCATTTCCCTCGGTCAGAACTGTCCAGCGTAGAGCTAAATTATCAGGCATTTCTAGGCGGTATATGTATGACATTCACGATGACGTTTGGGAGTGCTTTTTAAAGATCTATAAGGCGATGTCACAGCCTAGTTTTTCATTAGCTTATAAGGAGACGTCTGAGGTAGCTAAAAAGAACGGTTGGCAGATGCCATCATATGATGCGTTTCGACTGCTATATAACATGAAGGGTTTCGAGTTAAGGACTATTTACGACAACGATTAAGTGTTTATTAAGCCGCCCTTAAACGGGCGGTAATCCCTCTTTAATCGTTACCGATTCAAGAGGCGCGGTCACTTAACGAGCTACGAAAAGTGTATTTTCATCACTATTCATGTGTCCGGCTACAAAGAGGGTGTTTAGAGTTCGTAATACTCTCTAAAGCCAGCCAAAATAAAAAAGCCCCAACGTCGAAAAACGCTAAGGCTTTGATATATGGCTCCTCCGACTGGACTCGAACCAGTGCCCCAATGATTAACAGACATTGGTAATTTAGGGAGCCTTCAAAACTACAGTGGTTTATTCTCCTGCATACGTTTTAATACTTCTTTACAATGGTCGCGCGTTCGAATCGCGCACGACCCACCATCTATACAATAAAAGCCAGCTTTCAAGCTGGCTTTTTTGTGCCTGTAGGGCACTCATGGAACACTTCAGAATAAAAAAACGACAACAAAATACAACTCATTTATGTGTTGAGTGCGCCTCCACTTATTCAAATTTCTAAGCATCATTGTTGAACTTTATTTTAAGGAAAATTCTTGCGTTATCGGCGCTATCTTGTCTCTTAGGTTTCCCAAAATTGAAATAGAGGAGTATG
>MAAC01017512.1_pt1 | contig 44828 bp, 42 predicted proteins | sample 1115981 | NCBI WGS metagenome assembly MAAC01 (sample SAMN04961126, study PRJNA320927) | seawater metagenome | isolation source: sample BD02T64 sea water enriched with oil for 64 days | place: USA:Gulf of Mexico | collected 2013-07-27 | reverse complement strand
GACTTACAGGATTACTTGAATGAATATTGTTACAGGTTCAATCGCAGTTTTATGAAAGAAGGAATCTTTGAAAACTTAATGATCAGAATGATTCAGGCAGAACCTTGTTTAATAAAAAACATTAATAGCTAAGTGCCTAAATCGGTAAATTCTTTAACGGTTGCATCATGAGATCCGAACTTTCTTGTTGGTTCGAAGGCCTCTTGCGTCTTAACTTTTTCAGACCTATCGGCAATCATCTTTAAGATCTGTTCGTCACTCATTTTAACCTCGGCGCGTCTTGAAGGATCGGCAGGAGTTTTAAGTGTTCCTTGAAGCATTCCAAAAAAACTATTCTCTGAAATGGTAATATGCTCAGTACATTCGGCAATTGACCAGACCTCTGGAGTACTTTTATAGTTGAGTTGCGCCTCACTCAAACCATCAAGAGTTTTTAGTAAGCGATCGTGAGTAGTAGTCATTTATGTCATAGCGACAAGTCGCTCGGGATCGGTTAGTTTCGTGTCGGATACCGTAAAACTGACTAGCAGTAACAGTGCGAAAGGAAGCATAAATGTTTTCATAATGTGCGGACTTTTAATATGTGTGTTTATATTCTAATACTATAACGTCTCAAGAGGCAAAAATTGGCCCCTTTTTCATAAAAAGATTCAATGTTTAGTTTTAACTATTAAAATTAAGCTTTCAAATTAGAACTAACTGTAGGATTATTCCGGAGAAAATTAATCAAGTAAGGTCTAGTTTAAATGGATAAACTCGAGGCGAGTCTGGCTTTTCGTATCTCTATTTTTTTCAGCATCCAATCGGGATAATGAGAATCGTCTTCAGCATCAAAAATTTGAACATTTTGTAAAGGATCTCCCTGGATAAGCTCGTCTTGCCTCATTCCAAGAATCTCTCCAGCCGTCTGAACTCCTGAGTAGCTCGCGCCAGCGATGCCATGTGCCGCAATACTTGCTCCGCATAGATATAAGTTTTCTATCTCACTTTTGGCTTTAAAAGAAAAAGGACCAATATGTTTTATACTTTTCTCTGTACCATAAACACTGCCATCGGTAGTATTTACATAGTGTTGATTGGTGATAGGAGTTCCTAATTCATGATGCACAATATGATTTCTAATTTCTGGAATAACCTTTTCAAGCGTGTTTAACATTTTAGTAGTTAAAATACTCTTGAATTTTAAATAGTCCTCAGATCGCTGACTCTCTTCATTTTCATACTGCCTGAAAGCTTCATAGCTTATATAGGTAATTGCCTCTATGGTATGATGTTTCCCATCAAAACTAACGGGATCTTTCAAAGTTGTGCAACTCACAAACATACCTTTAAATACTTCTCCTTTTGTAATATCTGTTTGGAGCATTGTCTCATATACATCGTCCATATCTCCATCTGCCATAAGCCATACATTTCCAGAATCAATTCCCGCGTTTCGAATATCCATATCAACGGTTAGAAATAACATGAGTGAAGTACAAGAGTATTTCGTTTTGACCAATTTTTTAATGAGTTTACGGCTAAGGTTTTCACGTCCAATTAACTTCTGGTATGTGATTCCGGGATCTGCATTGGATATAATACGATCTGCAAATAGTTGTTCTCCATTTTCTAATAATACCCCAATAGCACGCTTCTTTTTGTCTTTGCTAAGTAGAATTTTATCTACAGCAGTGCTAGTTCTTACTTTGCTCCCTTGGCGTTTAAGCTCATTGGTCATTGCCTTTATAATAGCTCCTCCTCCTCCCATTGGATAAAACCCGCCATTAAAATAATGGTCCATTACAGCAGAATGCAATGGAAAACTAGCTTTTGCTGGAGCAAGTCCATGATCTCCAAATTGAATGTTTAATATATTTTTTAGCAACGGATCTTTAAGATGCCAATCGATCACTCTTTTTAAACTGAATAAACCATACTTTCCCATATCTTTAGTGCGAAAGGGGATAGTAATTTGTTCCCAGAAGGTCTTAATTTTAGGGATAAGTTGTATTTGTCTACTTACCTCTCTTACTAGGGTAAGATATTTAAGAATGCCTTTTTTTTCGTTTGGAAATTTTTCAGAAAGATTATTGACCAAATCATCGAAATTTGCTGGGTAGTCGAAACGTTCATTACCAATCCAACAATGCTCATATGCTTTTGGATTCATTCTAAAAAAAACCAAATCATTTGCAATCCCTAGACCTTCATATAATTGACTGGTAGATTGCCCCTTATCTAGTAATCCTACATAATGAACACCTGGTGTAAACCTATGTCCATTAAGGTAAAAACTATGACACCAGCCACCTGGAACATCGTGTTGTTCTAGGACCAAAACTTTTTGACCTTCCTTTGCTAGGCAAAGAGCTGCGCTAAGCCCGCCAGCACCCGAACCTATAATAATAGTGTCAAATTGAGTTTTTTTCATTTGGTTTTTTGAGAATAGCTAAGGTATGATTTTAGCACTGGGTTGTCTATAATTTTGATAAAAAATAGTAAACATTTGAGCATTAGGTAAAAAAAAACCGTTTGCCAAAGGCAAACGGTTTTCGTAAAGTTTATGACGACAATTACTGTCCTCCGCCTTGTGTTTCCAGGTCTTTCATCTCGCTTTCAATCATATCATAAAACTGATCGATTTTTGGTAGAACATATATTTTTGTTCTCCTGTTTGTAGAACGATTCTCGGCTGTTGTATTGTCAACCAAAGGAACAAACTCACTACGTCCAGCAGCAATAAGTTGCGCTGGATTGGCTCCTAAACTTACCAATTCGCGTACAATGGCAGTAGCACGTTTAGCACTTAAATCCCAGTTATCGACTAGCACGCCACTTGAATAGGGAACATTGTCCGTATGGCCTTCAACTAAAGCTTCAAAATCTGGTTTGCTATTAATCACGATAGCAACCTTTCCTAAAATTTCCCTGGCTCTAGTTGTAATTTTATAACTTCCGCTTTTAAAAAGTACTTTGTCGCTCAAGGATATAAATACTACTCCTTTTTCTACATTAATCTCGATATCTTCATCATCCAGTCCTACTTCTTTCTTAAGGCTAGTAACCAATGCCAGGGTTACACTATCTTTCTTGGTTAAGGCATCCTGTAAACGAGAAATTTTAAGATCTTTTTCCTTTAAGCTTTCCAAGGATTTTTCAAGATTTGTAGCTCCTTTCGAAGTCAACATAGTTAGCTCTTTTGAACTCTGAATAAGATCTTGATTTGTTTTTTTCATATCTTTAAGACGCTCTTTTAATGACTGTTCTCTTGCTTCAGCAGCAGCTTTATCTGCCAAACAGCTATTAAGTTTTACGGTCGCTGTGTTCAACAAATCCTTTGTGCTTTTGTACTGTGATTCTAGGTCCGTATATTTCTTTTTCGAAATACATGAACTTAGCAAAATACTAGAGGAGATTGCAAGTATCAATAGTTTTTTCATAATTATAGTTAAGTTTAGAGTTGATCAAAATTATTAAAAGGCATGTGAGTCCTATATACGATTAACATTACTTTAAGTAAAAAGTTCTCAAAGCTCATTAAAAGTACGGTTTTTATTTATAAAGTAGTGCCATACCACAGATTTCGTGCAGAAATATTTTAACCTGGTGGCCTGCTCTCGCCGCTTTTCAAGGAATTTTGGGAGTAAAGCATAGAAACTAAGATGTGCTCTTAAGATTGCAAAGGTATGTGCGATTTTTCCGTGAAGCAAAAACTGAAGCCCTGCAATTCCATCCAAAATTAGTCTTATAAAGATGGTCCACCATACGTTCGAGCCTTTAACATTTTTCAACAATACTAACAGGCTATTTCTGAAATTATAAAAAGTTTTTTTAGGATTTTCTGAAGTAAGGGTAGCACCTCCTAAATGATAAATTGAAGAAGAGCCTACATATTTTACAATTCCTCTATTTGCTTGCAAGCGCCAACAAAGGTCGATTTCTTCTTGATGTGCAAAAAAGTCTTCGTCGAATCCACCCACATTCCAAAAGGCATCTTTTCGAACAAAAAGACAAGCACCAGTCGCCCAAAATATATTTTTGATATCGTTGTATTGCCCAAGGTCTTCTTCTATGGTATTGAAGATGCGTCCTCGGCAATAGGGATAGCCATACTTATCTATAAATCCGCCAGCAGCACCGGCAAATTCAAAATAGGCTTTGTTCTTATAGTCAAGAATCTTGGGTTGTGCTGCTACAAGGGAGTTATCTTTCTTAAATTCAGAAAGGATAGGAGAGAGCCAGTTCTGGGTAACTTCCACATCACTGTTTAGGAGTACCAGAATATCTTCGGATAGATTGGAAAGCCCATCATTATAGCCTTTTGCATATCCCCCATTTGTTTTATTCTGAATAATATTTACTGTAGGAAAGTTTTCAGAAAGAAAGGCAACAGAATCATCGGTAGAAGCATTATCAACAACATAAATAGTAGATTCTGGCGAAAATCGGACTACTGAAGGTAAAAATTGCTCAAGCAGTTTTCTTCCATTCCAATTAAGTATAACAACGCCTACATCCATTGGATACAAAGTAAGTGTTTTTTTAGGGAAGAATGATCCTAGTAATAGAGACTTGAATTGTTTTTTTCTTCAATCATTGCTTTAGCCGTCTGCATCGATATTCTTGTTTTTTTCTGAAGTTCACTTTTTACATACCAACCAAAAAGAAGAAGTATAAGTCCATTTTTGAATACTAAGGTATTTCCCTGAGACCATTGGGTTGCATTTTCATTTGAGCTATAATTTCAAGAACCCCCTCCGCCTTGTATCAGGAAGGATTTAGTATCGGTCATTTTTAAACTTGTTTTAAACGGCTTTCTGTATAGCTTATAACTGAGTTTGGTGACAATTCCACCAACCGTTTTTAATTTGACTAACTTATTTGGTTTTTTCCGAAGAAAATCCAATTCAGTTATTGAATGGACCCAAACCTTCCTTAGTGCAAAATCTTGCGTAAAATTCCAGACGTCTGTTTGATTTGCCTCAACACGAATGACTTCCTTAATGGTTATAGATTTATTCAATTATTAACTTAGATTTCTTTATTTAACATCTCTGTTGTAAAACCATTGTTGAACTTAACATTCTTGGTTAGTTGCTCTACTAGAGGTACCATTCCTTTTCCATCTGGAGAAGGGGCAGACATCATTCTTCTAGTAATCACCTGTATTCCGTCAATTTCAGTATAGGTAAGCTTTGCATGTAATGCTGGTAGTTCAACGTCGAAAGCGGGTAAAGAAAAATAGAAGCTATCTATCATTCGAGTTTCTGGATTTATGTGCAAAATGTAAATGTCGTTTACTTCTTTACCCGTAACAGTAGGATCGTAGGTTGCAATTACTTTGTCGTATGTAGTGCCATCAATTTCTTGTTGTCCTTCATAAGTATAAAGAATACCAGGGCCTGAAAGCTTGAACATCATGGTAAACCACATATAATTGGCCTGTACCCAGTTGAGTTAGATCATCTAGCGGCTTTGTATTGTTATAAACACTTGTATTCTTACCATTATAAAATTGAACAATAGTACCTTCTAATTCTGGAGATGCATTTATTTCGTGTACATCGTATTTAGCCCATGATGCCTCATTATCAATGATATATCGTTCTTTCGAAATATCCTTTTTACCATCTGGGCTTAGATAGTGATAATCAAATTCTACATCATTTAATGGTTTTAGTTTGTCCATTCCACCATTTGCTTCAGCCACCGCAAGTAACATGCCTTTTGGGTCACTAGTCTTGTAGGGTAGTTTTTCTTTTGTTATAACCTCAACTTCAGAACCAATGCTTTCTGTTTTTTCGACTGTTTGTTTACAACTGGATAGGGATAAGACAGCAAATAGTACCACCACGAGTAAATGAAGGTGTGTTCTTAGATGTTTCATATTTTTATATATAAACAAGAAAGATACTACTTGCTTTCAATATTCTTGTGAATGTTAACATGGGATTATGATATGAAAGAGGAAATATGCTAGCCAGTTTTAGTGATCACTTGCTTTTCTTTTTCAATTCCTCTTTCTCTGGGAGATCCTCTAGAAAGAGGTATTTCTCTGCGTTAAAATCCATCTGACAATAATAATGCTCTAAGCCATTGGTTACCATTAAGTAGCTTGCGTTTAGTACAAAGTTGTAGCGTGCGATTTGATCAAAAACCTTTTGATCAATCCCAATCTTTGGAGCTTTGCACTCAACGATAAGGTGGATGCTTCCGTCGCTATTGTATACTACAATATCGTAGCGTTTAATCGTGCTGTGCAGTTTAATCTGTTTTTCGACGTTAATGTGAGAGGCGGGATATTTTTTTTCAGTAAGTAGGAAATGTAATGTATGCTGACGTACCCATTCTTCAGGAGTGAGTACCACGAATTTTTTTCGAATTTCATCAAAAATCAATGGTTTGTTTTCGTTACTTTTGAAACGAAATGTATAGTCAGGGAAGTTTAGCGACTGCATCTAGCAAAGAAACAGCTTCCTACCGAATATTCATAACAAATTCAAGAATCACAATTCGCATCTGGAGTAAAAAATGCCGTTAGAAAAAGCCAAACAGATTGTTACCAATATTAAACAGGGAGAAGTCGCAGCCGTTTATTTCTTGATGGGTGAGGAGGCCTACTATATAGATGCTATTTCAAGTTTTATTGAAGCTTCGGTGCTTTCCGAAGAAGAAAAAGGCTTTAATCAAATGGTGTTGTATGGACGTGACGTTTCTATAGATGATGTAGTAAGTCATGCAAAACGCTATCCAATGATGGCAGAGAGACAGGTGATTATTGTGAAGGAGGCCCAGGACTTATCGCGTACTATTGAAAATTTGGTTGGCTATGTTGAGAATCCACAGCCTACCACGGTATTAGTATTCTGCTACAAGTACAAAACGCTTGATAAGCGCAAAAAGCTCTCGAAAAGTATTGCCAAGAATGGCGTGCTGTTTGAAAGCAAGAAATTATATGAGAATCAGGTACCGGATTGGATACGTCGTGTACTTGCAGGCCGGGGCTATACTATAACACCGAAGGCCGCTCAAATGTTGGTCGAATTTCTAGGAAATGATCTGGGTAAGGTAAACAATGAGCTAGAGAAACTGCAGCTCATCACAAAACCTGGAGCACAATTCACACCTCAATTAATAGAAGAGAATATTGGGATTAGTAAGGACTTTAACAATTTTGAACTTCAAAACGCCATAGGGGAGAAAAATATTAAAAAAGCCTTTGCCATTGTACAATACTTTGCTCAAAACCCAAAGAATCACCCTTTGGTAATGACAGTAGCTCTACTCTATAGCTTCTTTTCAAAACTATTGAAATACCATGCGTTAACCAATAAGGGGGACGCGCCAAGAGCTTTGGGGGTGAGTCCGTATTTTATTAAAGACTATCAGTTGGCTGCCCGTAATTATCCAATGAAGAAAGTGAGTGCCGTAATTTCTACAATTCGAGAAGTGGATATGAAAAGTAAAGGGGTAGGAGCGGCAAATCTTCCACAGGGAGATTTGCTAAAAGAACTATTGGTTACCATTTTTAATTAGACTACCCGTTGCAGCTGTTATTTTCTATCTACAGAGAACTTACCAGCTCCCGTTAATGCAATTACTATAAAACCTATAAGATACAGTAAAGCTTTTTCTTTAGTTGCAATTGGGTCGGCTGCGTGAACAACAAAAGCTGCAACTACCATTGTAATAATAGTAGGAATAGCCGCTAGACGCGTTTTAAATCCAATAATGATTAACAAGGGACAAATCGCTTCACCAATTACTGTGAGAATTAATGATAAAGTGGATCCTATACCAATTGGATCGCCAAAATCCATATTGCCTTGAACTAGATTCATAAATTTTGGAAGCCCATGGGTGAGCATAAGTCCACTCATTCCCAATCGTAATACTAATAATCCTGCGTGATAGGTTGATGTCATATTTTTCTTAGTTGTTTGTTCGATGTATAAAAGTATAAAATAATATTTAACCGTATTTTTGCTATTCAAACAATCTTGAATGACAAAAGTAAAAGCCTGGATTTCTGCGGCTCGTCTAAGAACCCTACCATTATCGGTTTCTGGAATTATTATAGGAGCTTCGGCAGGAAATGAGTTGCGAATTGTAAACTTTGCAGCTGAATTGGATGAAAAATATGGCAGACTTGTGTGTCTTGGATATCCAAGTATTCTTGAAACCCCTTTGTTTTGGCTCGCAATTTTTACAACGGTTGGTTTTCAGGTGCTTTCAAATTTTGCCAACGACTATGGAGATGGTGTTAAGGGTACTGACAATAAAGATAGGGTAGGGCCGGCTAGGGCCTTGCAAAGTGGTTGGCTTACGGCTAAAGAACTAAAACGAGGAATGATCGTTACTGCAGTAATTACTTTGCTATTAGCGAGCATGCTTATTTTTACTGCCTTTGGAAATGACAACTTTATCCTTTCATTTATATTTTTTAATTTGGGTATTGCTGCGGTCATTGCTGCAGTGAAATACACAGTAGGAAAATCGGCTTACGGTTATAGAGCTATGGGCGACGTTTTTGTTTTTGTTTTTTTTGGACTTGTAGGTGTAATGGGCTGCTATTTTCTTTTTACTCAAAACTTGGGAGGTTATATAGTCTTTCCCGCTATTACTATTGGCCTGATGAGTACAGCGGTGTTAAATCTAAATAATATGAGAGATCGTATTGAAGACGCAAAGGTGAATAAGAATACGTTGGCAGTGGTCTTAGGTAAGACGAAAGTAAAACACTATCATGCCAGTCTTATTTTTGGAGCTTTTATCTCAGCCCTTATTTACTTTTTATTGCAAGAAGGACATTGGTCCGGGTTTATTCCATTGGTGGCATTTATACTTCTTTTTTTAAATGTTCTCAAGGTTTATAAAAATGAAGAACCTAAGAATTTAGATCCTGAATTAAAAAAAGTGGCACTTAGCACCTTTCTCTTTGCATTATTGTTTTTAGCAGCACCTTTTTTCATTTAACTTTATATATCGAAAATATAGCAATATGAAGATTACATTTTACGGTCAGAACAGCCTTTCAATTGAAGTTGCAGGAAAACATATTATTGTGGATCCTTTTATCTCTGGTAATCCATTGTCGAAGGACAAGGTTAATATAGGGACAAGGTTAATATTATGAGTTTAAAAGCTGATTATATCTTAGTTACACATGCGCATCAGGATCATATTCTGGATGTGGAAGCAATCGCCATGAACACAGGAGCGATTATTGTGAGCAATTATGAGATTGCCATTTATTATCAAGCAAGGGGTCTTAAGGCACATCCTATGAATCATGGGGGAAACTGGACCTTTGATTTTGGGAATTTGAAATACGTAAATGCAATTCATACAAGTTCTTTTCCAGATGGAAGCAATGGAGGTCAACCTGGCGGGTTTGTTATTGAAGGGGAGCATAAGAATATTTATATAGTTGGAGATACCGCCCTTACTATGGATATGAAACTTATTCCATTGCAGACCAAACTGGATCTTGCCATTCTGCCAATTGGTGATAATTTTACAATGGGAGTTGACGATGCTATTATCGCTAGTGATTTTATAGAATGCGACAAGGTACTTGGAATGCATTATGATACTTTTGGGCCTATAGAGATTGATAGTGAAGCGGCTAAGAAAAAATTCTTTGATGCTGAAAAAGATTTGATGCTCTTGGAAATTGGAGGGGCTATCGAATTATAACCTATGTTAAAAGCTACCTACCATAAACACATCTTAAATTTCAAAACTCCCAGCGGGACTTCTCGTGGTATTCTAAAAACAAAGGAAACTTGGTTTCTTGTATTAAAAGATGGGGATAATTGGGGTATTGGAGAATGTGGTGTTTTACGTGGACTAAGCGTTGATGATCGACCAAATTATGAAGCGAAACTACAATGGGTGTGTGAGAATATATCTTTAGAGAATCAACAATTATACGCTGCTCTAACCAAATTTCCTTCCATTCAGTTTGGAATAGAAACTGCTTTTATGTCTTTGATATCTGAAGATCCTTTTCAACTTTTTTCTTCAGAATTTTCTCTTGGTGAAAAAGGTATTCCCATTAATGGTTTGGTGTGGATGGGAGATAAGACCTATATGAAAAAGCAGATTGCCAAAAAACTACAACAAGGATTCAGTTGTATTAAAATGAAAATAGGTGCTATTGATTTTTCTTCTGAAATTGACTTACTTAAATCCATTCGGCGTGAGTTCGCTCCTTCAGAAATAGAATTAAGAGTAGATGCAAATGGTGCATTTGCTCCTTCCGAAGCACTGGAAAAACTAAAAATACTTTCAGAATTAGAGCTTCATTCCATTGAGCAGCCCATAAAACAAGGGCAATGGCTAGAGATGGCAAGACTTTGCGAAATGACTCCCCTACCAATTGCCTTGGACGAAGAGTTGATTGGTGTATTTTCTTCCGAAGAAAAAAAGGAACTGTTAAAATCGATCAAGCCAGAATATATTATCCTAAAACCTAGCCTCATTGGAGGTTGTATAGGGAGTGACTCTTGGATAGATCTAGCTAATAAGATGGACATAAAATGGTGGGTGACATCTGCTCTGGAAAGTAATGTAGGATTAAATGCTATTTCTCAATATACCTTCACAAAAAATAGTAAATTGCCACAAGGTTTGGGGACTGGGAGTTTGTTTAGTAATAATATCTCTTCTCCGCTAGAAATAGTAAAAGGATCAATAATTTATAGTCAAAATAGGAATTGGGATTTAAGCATATTAACGCTCTAAATAGCCCATTAACTCAAAGATATATGTTTATAGCGCAGGCATTTAAGTACAAACATGAATGGTGGTATTACCTTATTGGGGTTGTAATTATTTTTGCCGCTTCTCAAATTGGATCTATTCCACTTATTGGAGCCGTCGCTTTTAAAATTATAGCAGAAGGAGGAAATATATCAGATTTAGAAGACCCTAATACACTAATGACGATTTTGGATTCAAATCTGACTTTGTTTTTAATGTTATTAGGCTTTGCGGTAGGTCTATGGGCTGTCTATCTGGTGGTGAAATATTTTCATAAACAACCTTTTTTAAAGGTTACTACCTCTAGAAAAAAAATGGATTGGGGGCGATTTTTCTTTGGCTTCGGACTTATAGCAACCACCACCCTGGTCTTTACCGGTATTGATTATTATAGTAATCCAGAGGATTATGAGTTGCAGTTTCAAATGGTTCCTTTTCTAATTTTACTTGTCATTGCGGTAATTATGGTGCCACTGCAGACAAGCTTTGAAGAGTATTTGTTTAGAGGGTATTTAATGCAAGGATTGGGGGTTATGGCGAAGAATAGATGGTTACCACTGCTGGTGACTTCTTTTATATTTGGTGGGCTCCATTTCTTTAATCCAGAGGTAGAAAAGTTGGGCAATATAGTGATGATCTATTATATAGGAACAGGTTTGTTTCTGGGTGTTATTACTTTAATGGATGAGGGATTGGAGCTCGCTCTAGGCTTTCATGCGGGTAATAATCTAATTGCAGCATTGTTAGTTACTGCAGACTGGACTGTGTTTCAGACGAACTCTGTTTTAAAGGATATTTCTGAACCTTCGGCCGGAATAGATGTGCTAGGACCAGTGCTCATATTATACCCTATTTTTATAGCTATTATGGCCTTTAGGTATAAATGGTTTGGATGGGCAGATAAACTATCCGGAAAAGTACAAGCTCCTGTTGTTTCGGAGATTAATAGTATAGTAGAAAACGCTTAAAATTTGGAAATAATCTCACAAACACTTCATCCTAAATTTACGCTTAACGGTTTGCATTATGAATCCGTTGAAGAGCTTATTGCCATGGCCAATGAGCTTACTTTAGAGGGGGATGATTTTGAGGTTAGTATTGGGAAGTTTATCAAAAAATGGTTGAATTCAAAGAACGCTATTAAGGTTAAAACTTCTGGTTCTACTGGAAAGCCAAAAAAGATCGAACTTACCAAAGAGCATATGATAAATAGTGCTAAAGCGACGAGTAGGTATTTTAATCTTACTGAAGGTACTTCGGCTTTGTTGTGTTTGTCTGCAAAGTATATTGGGGGAAAAATGATGCTCGTAAGAGCCATGGTCTTAGGTTGGGATTTGCATATTGTTTCACCAGAGAAGGATGCACTAACGCAGTACGATAACGATTATGATTTTGTGGCAATGGTACCTTATCAGTTATACCATTCCATTCCAGGACTTAAGAAAGTGAAAATATTGATTGTTGGCGGTGGTTCGGTATCAAAGAAGTTGGAAGAACAACTCGATGGTGTTCCTACCAAAATACATGCGACGTACGGCATGACCGAGACTATTAGCCATATTGCAGTTAGAAGGCTTAATGGCGAGGGTAAGTCTGATGTATATAAAGCCCTGCCAAATGTTCAATTCACTATAGATGGTCGTGAGTGTTTGGTTATACATGCACCATATATCGATGATGACGTGATTATCACAAATGATTTGGTAGAGTTTATTTCTCCAACAGAGTTTCGATGGTTAGGGCGCTATGATAATGTAATAAATAGTGGAGGGTATAAAATACACCCAGAACGTATAGAGAGAAAGTTAGCTGAGTTTATCGAGCTTCCGTTTATAATTGCTTCGGAAGAAGATGAACAACTTGGAGAGCGAGTCATTATTATTTTTGAAAATGATGAGAGGAATATGTTACCAAATTATACATATGCTTTCTCGACTTTAGAGAGCCACGAGCGTCCAAAAAGAATATACACTATCTCTAAATTTCCATTTACTGAAACCGAAAAAATTAAACGGATGGATGTACTACAAGTGCTGCGTGGTTACAAGTAAAGGTTTGGAGACGTGGTTAAAACCAATAACTGAAAACCAAGTGCTATGAAAAGCTCATCCTTTTACTATTATTAGTATCCTTTGCTACTAATGCTCAAATCCTATCGGAACGAGACCGCGCCACTTTAAAAGATCAGATATTGGCAGATCGATTTGACAATTTACTACCAAGGTTAATGGATCGAGCGGAAATCGACCTGTGGCTAGTGATTTCTAGAGAATATAATGAAGACCCAGTGATGCGAACAATGCTTCCAGCAACTTAGCTTAATGCTAGGAGAAGAACTATTTTGGTTTTCTATCGAAACAAACAACAAAATACTATTGAGAAACTCGCGGTAGCACGTTATGATGTTGGCGAGAATATTACTTCTGCTTGGGATAAAGAAAAACAGCCAAATCAATGGGGCCGTTTGGTAGAAATCATCAATGAACATAATCCGAAGAAAATAGGAATCAATATGTCACAGTACTTTGGAATTGCAGATGGGTTGGTGCAAACGGATTATCAAGAGTTGAAAGAAACGCTTCCTCAAAACTTAGAGGACAAATTGGTTTCGGCTGAGAAATTGGCAATAGGTTGGATTGAAACCCGCACCCAAATGGAGATGGAATTATATAATACGCTGGTTGAAATCACGCACGATATTATAGACGAAGCGTTTTCAGAAAAAGTAATTACTCCAGGAGAAACTACAACAGAAGATGTAGTTTGGTGGATGCGACAAAAAGTAACGGAGTTCGGTTTGGAAACTTGGTTTCACCCAACAATTGACGTACAGCGTGATAATGAGGCTCTAAAAAGTCATATAGCATCCTTTAGCAAGGCTAAGAAGAAAATATTATTATTCCAGGAGATTTGCTGCATTGTGACTTCGGAATCACCTACATCGGTTTACATACAGATTGCCAACAACGTGCCTACGTTTTAAAGGAAGAAGAAGCAAAAGTGCCTGAATTCCTTTCCGAAGCATTTAAAAAAGGAAATCGAGTACAGGATATCTTCACGGCAAATTTTGAAGAAGGAAAAACAGGGAACCAAATACTGCTCAAGTCTTTAGTGGAAGGAAAGTCAGAAGGGTTACGTCTGTCAATTTATGCGCACCCCTTAGGCGTTTACGGACACAGTTCTGGGCCTACTATTGGAATGTGGGACTCTCAAGGAGGTGTTCAGGGAACTGGTGATTATCCCTTATATCGAAATACGGTGTACGCGATCGAGTTGAATACAACTGTAACCATTTCCGAATAGGATAAAGACATTCGAATTATGCTGGAAGAAGCAGGGTTTTACGGAGATGATGGTTTTCGATACGTTAATAGCCGTCAAGAAGTAATAAAAGCAACCCAGTCAAAGTAAAACTCTCTATTTCTCCATTTTTAAGTATTTATCTACAGAGTGTTTTCCAGAGCCATAGAACATAAAGAAAATGCAAAGTAGCAATACTCCAATAGACATCAGTAGGTTGATCGTATTCATTTCTCCAAGAAAATTAATCAATACTGCTCCTATTAAGATTGGTAGTTGGGCAATCACTGCCCATCGTGTTAATAACCCGAAGACAATTAGAATTCCACCAATAAAATGGGCAGGTATTACGTAATGTACAGCTAACATTCCTCCTGCCAAATTCTGAATGGGTTTAAAAAGTTCCATAAGCATCTCGGCATTGGACATAAAGTCAATACCCTTTATAAAAAGAAAAACCCCAAGACCAATTCTTAAAAGGTCCAAAGGGTAATAAGTATGAGCATTCGCCCATTTGTTTAAAGACTTTATAGTTACCATAACTTAAAATTTTTAGTTATACAGCTATAAGATACTAAATTTTAGTAAAATAATTATACCCTAATGTTGTTTTCTACTTAGTTTGAAGAATATTATAGAGGCTATTACCCCTACCATTGAAAAGCTGGTGAGCATCCAAAAAACATTTCGGTGACCTACAATTCCTGGAGAAGTATCTAACAAATATCCTATTGCAGGACCTGCAAATATATCTGGAGTGTATCCAATAATTGAAATTAATCCGACGGCTGTTCCCGTTAATACTAGAGGAATGTTACCTTCCTTCATAGTTGCAAAATATAGGGAACGGGCCGCATACACTCCCGTTGCGGTAATTAAAACTGAAACAAAAAATAAGAGTGTAGTATTTTGTGAAATGACCCCAGTAGCAAATAGAACCGCACCAAGAATACTCAATGCGAAGCCTATAACTAGCCAAAGAGTTACACGACTCTTATCTGCCAGAAATCCAATAATAATTCCTACTACTGGACGAATAAATAAAAGAAAGGTACCGACTTTAGCCGAATCTACTTCATTATAGTCCATTACTTCTTTTGCGTATAACGAAAAAACGTCTGTTATTTTATAACCTACATAAGCACAAAGAATAATGACCATTAATAACCAAACTGCAGGAATTCTCAGTACCTGTCTAATCTGGGTTGTTGTGATTTTCTGAAGAGTGATGTTTCTAGATTCTATTTCAGATTTTAAGAAAAACCAAACGAGTATACCAATAACTGATACAATTCCTGATGATACCCAGATTACATATTGAAATGCTTCTTTTCTTTCAAGAAATTGTATTTCAGTTAATTCTCCAGCGACGAATAAAGAAAATATGAGGATCCCTAATAAACCGAAGAGCGCTCCTACCAGGCCTCGACCTCCATCAAGGAACCCGAAAGCTTTCCCTTGTGATGTATCTCCTCCCCATACTCGGGTGGCTTTAATCATAGCTGCCCAAAACAAGAAAATTGTGGTGAAACCCCAGTAACCATATAATATTTTCAAAACAAAGTAGGAGGGATAAGATGCATAAACTATACCCCCTAGGGCTGTCATCCATAAAGCAACCGCGATTAACTTTCGTGGCGGGAATTTATCGGCCAATGGACCACCCAATAAGTAGGAGAATAAGGCTATAATCCCATAGACAGAATAACATGCGCCAAGTTCGACATTAGTTAAATTAAAGGCTTCCAAAACTGTAGGACGAAAAACGCGTGTTAATACAAATGGCAAGATAAAAACAGCTTCGCCAGCTAGAATAAGCAGCAGAAGATAGGTGTAGTTTTTTGTTTTAGCGTTTTCGATATTATATGTTATTTGTGTTTCTCTTGATAAATAATAATTTGCAAACTATCAGGATCTTTTAAATAAAGATAATGTGAGCCCTAAGGGCGAAGAATTGGATCTCTTATTTCCCATTTCTCTTTTAAAATTTTGGACCAATGAAACACATCATTGGTTTTTATTTGAATTCTTGCTTTGTTGTTCTTGAAACCTTCATTGAATGATTCTTGAAAATAGTCGTGATGGTTTTTAATTTCTGAAATTTCTATGAGTGCATTACTTTCTTCTCCTCCAATTCGAACGATTATACCTCTAGAACCGTTACCGTCATCGTACTCTTCAACCACAGATAAATTGAGTAATTCAGTGTATTTTTTTTTGAAGCCAAATAATCCTTCGTTCGAATAACTGTTTTACAACTAAGTAAAGCAGTTTTTCTGAATAATGATTTTCGTCTTCCATAATTTACGTTCCTATACTTGTATTACTCCTAAGTTAAATGGTTTTTCAATAGGAGCGTGGTTGGCGGCTTCTATTCCCATAGAAATCCAAGTGCGCGTATCCAGAGGATTGATTACACCATCGGTCCAAATCCTAGAAGCGGCGTAATAAGGAGAAATTTGATTATCATAGCGCGCTTTAATACGGTCATATAATTCCTTTTCAACTTCTGGAGTGATAGTTTTTCCTTTTTTCTTGAGAGATGCAGTCTCAATTTGTAACAATACTTTGGCGGCACTATTACCGCTCATTACTGCAAGCTCTGCACTTGGCCAAGCAGCGATCAGCCTAGGGTCATAGGCTTTACCACACATGGCATAATTTCCAGCTCCGTAGGAGTTTCCTATTACGATTGTGAACTTTGGGACAACGCTATTGCTAACGGCATTTACCATTTTGGCACCGTCTTTAATAATTCCGCCGTGTTCGCTCTTGCTACCTACCATAAAGCCGGTTACATCTTGTAAAAAAACCAATGGAATTTTTTTCTGATTGCAATTGGCAATAAACCGAGTCGCTTTATCAGCACTGTCGCTATAAATAACACCGCCAAATTGCATTTCCCCTTTCTTGGTCTTCACCAATTTTCGTTGATTCGCAACAATTCCTACTGCCCACCCATCTATGCGCGCATATCCTGTAAGAATTGTTTGTCCATAACCTTCTTTATACTCATCAAATTCACTGCCGTCAACGATGCGTTCAATGATTTCACGCATATCATATTGTTCAGCTCTTGATTTTGGTAACAACCCAAAAATTTCATTAGGATCGAGCTTAGGCTTTACCGTTTTTTCTCTATTGTATCCAGCCTTATCATAACCTCCGATTTTTGACACTATTTTTTTAATAGTGTCTAAGGCGTCCTTATCATCTTTCGATTTATAGTCGGTTACGCCGCTAATCTCACAATGAGTTGATGCACCTCCCAAGGTTTCGTTATCAATACTTTCCCCTATTGCGGCTTTCACTAAATAACTTCCCGCCAAAAAAATACTTCCAGTTTTATCCACTATTAAGGCCTCGTCACTCATAATTGGCAGATAAGCACCACCAGCAACGCAGCTACCCATCACCGCTGAGATCTGTGTAATTCCCATACTACTCATCACAGCATTGTTTCTAAAAATTCTTCCGAAGTGTTCCTTATCTGGAAAAATCTCATCCTGCATTGGAAGGTAAACACCAGCACTATCCACTAAATAAATAATAGGAAGCCTGTTTTCAATGGAAATCTCTTGTGCTCTTAAGTTCTTTTTTCCCGTGATTGGAAACCAAGCTCCTGCCTTAACTGTTGCATCATTGGCAACAACGATACATTGTTTTCCTTTTATATATCCAATTTTTACGACAACCCCGCCACTAGGGCAACCCCCATGTTCTTCATACATACCTTCTCCGGCAAAGGCACCAATTTCAATGCTAGATTTCTTATCATCCAAAAGGTAATCGATACGTTCACGTGCCGTCATTTTGCCTTTAGCATGATGCTTGGCAATACGCTTTTCTCCACCACCTAGTTTTACTTTGGCGAGTTTCTGTCGTAATGTTGAAACTAATAGTTTATTATGATCTTCGTTTTTGTTGAAGTTGATATCCACCTAATTCTATGATTTACCGCTAAAATACAAAATCTCGAATTATATAAAGTCTACGAAGTGTCAAATTATATTTATTTTCCAGGGGTTTATATTCCTAGGAATATAAATATATTTATGCTATCTTTGCTAAAATATTTAACGTTTAGAAATGAAAAAATTAATAGCATTTGCTGGAAGTAACAGCAAAAATTCAATAAACAAACAATTAGCTGTATATACGGCGTCACAAGTTAAAGATGCAAAGATGACAGTTTTAGATCTAAATGATTTTGAATTGCCGCTTTACGGAATTGATTATGAAAAAGAACATGGTATTCCTGTAAATGCGCAACGGTTTTTGGATTTGATCAAATCCGCAGACGGAATTGTGCTTTCTTTGGCAGAGCATAACGGGGCATATGCAACAGTCTTTAAGAATATTTTTGACTGGATGTCTCGTATAGATGGTAAACTTTGGAGTGATGTTCCTATGTTGTTAATGGCAACCTCACCTGGTGCTAGAGGTGGAGCAACGGCTCTAGAAATTGCCAAAGGAAAGTTTCCTTATATGGGTGGTAATATTGTCGCGGATTTCTCATTACCGAGTTTTGGACAAAATTTCTCGAATGAAGGTATTGTAGATGTCGCCTTAAGAAAAACTTTTGAATCTGCTGTAAAGGCATTTGAGAGTTCCATTACTAATTAAAATTAATACCATGGGAGACATTTCGAAAGATATAAGTACGACTTTTCCGAATACCAAGGTAAAGGCATTGTTGAATATTATTTATACTTCAAATTGGATAAATAGTAAGCAAAACGATTTTTTTAAGCCCTTCGGAATTTCACCCCAACAGTATAATATTCTAAGAATATTGAGAGGTGCGGGTGAAGCAATTTCTGTTCAGACTATTAAGGATCGAATGCTAGAAAGAGCTCCCAATGTTACCCGACTTATGGATAAGTTGTGTGCAAAAAAAATGATTGATAGAGTTTCGTGTGTCGCCGATAGAAGAGTCGTGCATATTGAAATCACAAAAGATGGACTGCAGCTGCTAAAACAGATTGACGCAGATTTTAAAGATGATGTTTTAAAAAATCTAACGCTTAAGGAAGCATCCGTTCTAAGTGATTTGTTAGATAAAATTAGATAATAAAAGTAAAAAGTTTCTACAGAAACTAGAAAGGAAATACAATGAAGTTAAATAGTATAAAACAAATAAGTAGAAGTGATTTTGTTAATATGGGACCAATAAAGTTAAGGCAACCTATACCAACACAGGAGATCGATTTAATAGACCCATTTGTGCTGCTGCACCATTACGGGCCATATCCTATAAATGAGTTAAACAATCCATTTGATTTGGGTCCGCATCCACATCGGGGGTTTGAACCTATTACTTTCTTAATTCAAGGAGAGCAATTACATCGTGACTCTTTAGGGAATGAAAGTATTGTGAAATCTGGTGATGTACAATGGACGACGGCTGGGCGTGGAATTATTCACTCAGAAGGACCCACCAAGGATTTTGTAAAAAGAGGAGGAACTTTAGAAGGAATTCAATTATGGTTGAACCTTCCAGCCGAAAAGAAAATGATTCCTGCCGATTATCAACATGTAAAAAATGAAGATTTTCTAGCTGTTACTTCTGAAGATAACAAGATCAAGGTTCAAATAATCGCTGGAGAATTACAAGGAACCAACGGTAGAATTGGAACTCAGACTTTTGTAAATGCATATATGATTGATGTTGAAGATCAAGGGCGTTTTGATTTAAACGTACCTAATAGTCATCAATCGCTGGTATATTTACTGAATGGTAATGTAACTATAAATGATTCGGTTACATTAGAAACGAATGAAAACCAAATGATCTGGTTCGAACAAGACGGTGATGGTTTTTCAATTAAAGGAAATGCAAAGAGCAAGTTATTGTTCTTATCTGGAGAACCTATTAACGAAAAAATCACGAGCTGGGGGCCTTATGTTATGAATAGTCAGACTGAAATTATGGAAGCGCTTCGAGATTACCAAAATGGTAAAATGGGCTTTCTTCCTGCCTAATAAATAAGCATCCTTGGGGGTGCTTATTTTATATAAAAATCCGATATTTGTCTCCTTGCACTGCGCCTATTATTATACAGTGTTAATCTATCTGCGTTAAGGATAGAGGTAACATCTTCTTTATTACATTAATAAAAGAGTTATAAAGAGATGCAGCCGATAACCTGATTCTCTAAAAATCCGCTCGAGTGGGGAGAAGAGAAAACGCCAAATTATATATAGTATGGAAATGAATAAAAATACAGTTTTGGCCTGGGCCACATTTATTATGATCCTTGTAGGGATTGGATTAATAGCGCTTGGAGCGTTTAAATATGATGACGTTGCTGGATGGGGATTTGCCTCAGTAGGAATCGGTTTTCTAGCCAATGCTTGGGTGTTTAATGCCCTAAAAGGAAGGGTTTAATAATTAACTAATCTATAACTTGTAAAAATGAGTGACGACAAGAAAGTAATCTTCTCCATGTCCGGTTTAACCAAAACGTTTCAAAACGCACAAACGCCGGTCCTCAAAAACATATATCTAAGCTTCTTCTATGGTGCTAAAATTGGGATTTTAGGACTTAATGGAAGTGGTAAATCTACTTTGCTTAAAATTATCGCTGGAGTTGAAAAAAATTACCAAGGCGATGTCGTTTTTGCTCCAGGATATTCGGTTGGTTATTTGGAACAGGAACCACAATTGGATGATGATAAGACGGTAATGGAAATCGTAAAGGAAGGAGTGGCTGAAACTGTTGCTGTTCTTGATGAATACAACAAGATCAACGATATGTTTGGTCTGGAAGAAGTCTATAGCGATGCTGATAAAATGGACAAGCTTATGGCGCGTCAAGCTGTTTTACAAGATCAGATTGATGCTTCCAATGCATGGGAGCTTGACACCAAGTTGGAAATTGCTATGGATGCTTTGCGCACCCCAGATGGTGATAAGAAAATTGGGGTACTTTCTGGTGGAGAACGCCGTCGTGTGGCTTTATGTCGTTTATTGCTGCAAGAACCGGATGTTTTGTTATTAGATGAGCCTACCAACCACTTGGATGCAGAGAGTGTTCATTGGTTAGAACATCACTTAGCACAATACAAAGGAACCGTAATTGCGGTTACTCACGATAGATACTTTTTGGACAATGTCGCTGGTTGGATTTTAGAACTGGATCGAGGTGAAGGAATACCTTGGAAAGGAAATTATTCTTCTTGGTTAGATCAGAAATCAACGAGAATGGCTCAGGAGAGCAAAACTGCTTCCAAACGTCAAAAAACCTTAGAGCGTGAGTTAGAATGGGTACGTCAGGGAGCGAAAGGACGTCAAACAAAACAGAAGGCGCGTTTGAAGAACTACGATAAGTTAATGAGTCAGGATCAAAAACAACTTGATGAGAAATTAGAAATTTATATCCCTAACGGACCACGCCTAGGTACAAATGTAATAGAGGCTATTGGTGTAAGTAAAGGCTATGAAGATAAGCTGTTATACGAAGATTTAAATTTCAATCTTCCGCAGGCTGGAATTGTTGGGATTATTGGGCCCAATGGAGCTGGGAAAACTACAATCTTCCGAATGATAATGGGCGAGGAAAATGCGGATAAAGGTGAATTTAAAATAGGAGAGACTGCTAAGGTTTCTTATGTGGATCAAGCACATTCAAATATTGACCCTGAAAAGTCTATATGGCAAAATTTTAGTGACGGACAAGAACTCGTTTTGATGGGTGGAAAGGAAGTTAATTCTAGGGCATATCTAAGTCGATTCAATTTTAGCGGAAGCGAGCAAAACAAGAAAGTATCATTACTTTCTGGTGGAGAGCGCAATCGTTTACATTTGGCAATGACCCTTAAAGAAGAAGGAAATGTATTACTGCTTGATGAACCTACAAATGACTTAGATGTAAATACACTTAGAGCTTTGGAAGAGGGCCTTGAGAACTTTGCTGGTTGTGCTGTTGTTATTAGTCACGATAGATGGTTTTTGGATAGAGTATGTACGCACATTCTTGCTTTTGAAGGTGATAGCCGCGTCTATTTCTTTGAAGGTGGTTTTAGTGATTATGAAGAAAATAAAAAGAAACGCTTGGGTGGAGATTTAATTCCGAAACGTATTAAATACAAGAAACTAATTCGATAGTAGAATTTGAAATAAAAAAAACCTCAAGCTATGCTTGAGGTTTTTTTTATGACTTTACTTTTTACTTTTTTATAAGTATCTGCTTGCTAAAGGATTTAGAACCACTCACCAATTTTATCACATAGTGACCATCTGCCAGCCCTTCTGTTGGAATAGTAATCTTTTCTGAGACATCGAAGCTTCCTTCAAAAAGAGTTCTAATCTCTTTTCCTGAAATATCATACAATTTGACCATTCCTTCTGAAGTAAGGTTGTGATCAATTGTAAATTGAGTTCTAGCCGGTATAGGGTAAATTTTAATTACTTCGGAATTGAAATCATTTTCATTTGTACCCAGTACTATGTTTCCAATATCATACTTATGCATGGATCTTCCAAAGCAACCAGCATAAAGGGTGTTTGTTGGAGTGTGAACCTTTAAGTCTCGAATAATGGTAAGGGGTAAATTATTTCCAACGATATCCCAATTGGTACCATCATCATCCGAATACCATACGTTGAGGTCTGTTGCCACAAAAAGTAAATTAGCCGCTGGATAGGTAACAATATCATTCACAGGAATTCCAGGAAGATTCCCAGAAATATCGGTCCAAGTTGCACCGCCATCTATTGTTTTAAATACATGGGCCGCATAATCCAGTTCAGTAAAACCTGAAAACGTTACATAAGCCGTACTATCATCACTAGGGACAGTGGCAATAGATGTAACATATCGATCTGGTAGTCCAGCACTAATATTCGTCCAAGTTGTTCCACCATCAGGGGTAACTTGAACATTTCCATCGTCACTCCCAGTGTATATAACATCAAGATTGTTGTAAGACGCCGCTATAGCAGTTAAAGTTCCGTAGGAAAGTGAACCACTTGGATGCTGACCATCGGTTAAATCTAGGCTAATAGCAGTCCAGAACACAGCTTTATCTGAACTATAAAGTTTATTTGACCCATAATACACAACTTCAGAGTCAAATGGAGACAGAATTACAGGGGTATTCCAATTGTTCCTATCACTACCGTCTATTCCATCGGTTGCATTTGTAAAGTTGTTACCACCATCAGTCGATCGTCTTAAATTTCCGAATTGAGATTCTGCATAAACGAAATTATTGTTATTAGGGTCTACGTTTACATGAAATCCGTCTCCTCCTACGATAGAACTCCAATCATTTGTTCCTTCGGTTAAGGTACGGATCGTATTATTATCTTGAGTCCCTCCATAGAGTCTTGTGGGATCTGAATTATCTACTTCAATATTATAGAATTGAGTGATTGGCAGGTTAGTGAATTTTTGCCAGTTTGCCCCTCCATCCATTGAGGTATAGGCTCCGCCATCATTACCAGCGAGTATCAAGCCCGATCCGCTTCTAGAATACTCTAAGGCATGGTGATCTACATGCATTCCCGAAATTGGTTGCCAATTGGCACCACTATCTGAAGTTTTATAAATACTTTGTCCTAGAACAAAAACCTCTTCTGGATTGGTAGGATTAACACGAACATTTCCGAAGTACCAACCAAAGAAGGAGTCAACACCATCCAGATCGGTTAACGTAACTAAGGTCCAATTATCACCATTATCGGTAGATTTATATAGGCCGTTAAAGACGTTGGTGATTTCATTGGTTGTGAATCGAGCATAGATTGTTGCTGGATCCGATTCTGAAATTGCCAAACCAATACGCCCCGTTTGAGAGTCTGGGGCTGGAAGTCCATTTGCAGCTCCTAGTTCGGTCCAAGTATCACCACCATCTATAGAGCGGTGAATGGCAGATGTCAGCCCAGCATACGACCGTTGCCAAGGTTCTCTTGTACGCTCCCACATAGCTGCATAAAGGATGTCTGGGTTTGCAGAGTTCATTACTACATCTATAGCAGCTGTTTCATTACTCACAAAAAGTACTTGCTCCCAAGTCGCTCCACCATCTGAAGTTCTGTAAATACCACGCTCATTATTAGTACCATATAGTATTCCTGTTGCTGCTGCGAATACTTTGTCTGGATCTGAAGGATCAACAATAATTCGTCCAATATGATTACTTTCAGGTAAGCCGGCATTGGTCCAAGTATCACCTCCGTCATCACTACGGTATATTCCGTCCCCAAAAAAGGCTCCAGAGGTAGCACTTCCATTGGCTTCACCGGTTCCTACATAGATTCGTTGAGCATTGGAAGGGGCAATTGCGATATTTCCAATAGAGGGTTGTCCAATGTCATCAAAGATTGGGGTCCAGTTAAGACCACGATCCAACGATCTAAAAACTCCACCAACAGCTGTTGAAACATATAAATGATCGTCGTTAACTGGAGAGATAGCAACATCTGTAATACGCCCACCAGTATTCAAAGGTCCTATTAGGGTCCAGTCTGAACCGGATTGGGAATCTCTATTGCCTAAGATAGTTTTTGAAGTTTCAACTGCCGTATGAATTGCACTTCTGTTTATGTAGTTATCAGGGTACGCTCTTTGGTTATACATATATTCGTTCGGGTACTCTTCTAAGAGTGAACTTTCATGTTGAGTTGTGTGATACGCTTTATCTTCAGAAATATAAAAGATACCAACTGTAAGGACTAGTAAAATGAGGATGAGATACTTAAAATTAGATTTTTTCATGACATAGCTTTTACTCAAAGATACTACATCAAATTTGAATTTGAAAAGCCTTTCAAAAAAAGTACCTTTAGCTTTCTAAAATTTTGACAATGCAAGTAACTTTCCGCCTTACTATAATTATCTTTTTCCTTTTCAATATTCAACTTAACGCTCAGGCCAAGAAGAATTTTGAGCCCTTAGATGTGTTTCAATTAGAGTATACAGGCGATCCGCAAATTTCACCTGATGGCAACTGGATTGTGTATCGTAGAACCGGTTTCGATATAATGAAGGATGCTTCTACCGGAAGTCTATGGCTTTTGAGCAGTGACGGTAGCGTGCATCGAAAGCTCACATCTAGTCAAGGCGGTGAACGTCAAGGACGTTGGTCCCCTTCTGGTGATAGAATTGCTTTTGTAAGTGGAAGTGAACACGGAAGTGAAGTTTACGTGTATTGGGTGGCCTCAGGGACCCTTGCTAAATTAACCCAGTTAGAGAATGGTCCGTCATCGGTTCACTGGTCTCCAGATGGAAAATCCATCGCTTTTACAATGAAGGTAAACGCTAAAGCACCTGTAATTACGAAGATGCCGAAAAAGCCGAAAGATGCAAAATGGGCAAAACCAGCAAGAATAACTGACCGTTTAAAACACGAGGCGGATGGAGCTGGATATATAAAACCTGGCTTCACGCATATTTTTACAATTCCTTCAGAAGGAGGTACGCCACGACAATTAACCAGTGGAAATTTTAATCACCGCGGAAGCATTTCTTGGGCACCTGATGGGAATACGATTTATTTTTCTGCAAATAGAGATGAAAACTGGGAGTATGAATTCAGAAACTCGGAAGTTTATTCAGTAAATGTAAAAAGTAGAGCAATATCAATGCTAACAAATCGAACAGGGCCAGATTTTGCACCCATGATTTCCCCAGATGGGAAGCATATAGCCTATAGAGGTTATGAAGATAAGGTTCAAACGTATCAGGTAAGAACATTGATGATGATGGATTTGGATGGAGAAAATAAGAGATCGGTTTCAGAAAAGTTAGATAGAGATGTTGATAATGCCATATGGGCGAGTGATAGCAAGGGATTGTATTTTATGTATAACGACTTAGGGCTAACTAAAATTGGATATATAAACCTTAACGGAAAGGTCACAGATATTGTGGATAATGTTGGAGGAACAACCTTGGGAAGACCCTATGCAAGTGGAAGTTTTAGTATTTCGATCAATGGAAAGATAGCATATACTGTATCTAGATCAGACCGTCCGGCTGATGTTGCTATTGTTGAAAAAGGTAGGAAAGAAACCATCCTAACTTATGTAAACCAAGATTTGATCGATTATCGAAATATGGGAATGGTCGAAGAGATTTGGTATAAGTCGTCTATAGATAAAAGAGATATTCAAGGATGGGTAGTGTATCCTCCTAATTACCAAAAGGGAACGAAAGTTCAGCTCTTAGTTGAAAATCACGGAGGACCAATTTTAAACTACGGAGATCATTTTTCAGCAGAAATCCAATTATATGCCTCTGCAGGTTATGCAGTTTTTTATCCGAACCCAAGAGGGAGTACTAGCTATGGTGAGGAATTTGGAAATTTATTATTCAACAATTACCCAGGAGAAGACTATAACGACGTGATGGATGGTGTTGATGAGTTAATTAAACGGGGTATTGCAGATGCGTCTAAATTATATGTCACAGGGGGAAGTGCTGGCGGGATTATGACAGCATGGATTATTGGGAAAAATAATCGGTTTAAGGCTGCTGTGGTTGCGAAACCAGTTATGAATTGGATAAGTAAAACTTTAACTGCAGACAATTACTATGGGTATGCAAACTCGCGTTATCCAGGACAGCCCTGGGAGAACTTTCAAAATTACTGGAAATTTTCGCCTATCTCATTGGTTGGAAATGTAGAAACCCCAACAATGGTGATGGTTGGTCTCAATGACTTAAGAACACCACCTAGTGAGGCAAAACAGTTATATCATGCGCTAAAACTTCGAAAGATTGAAACGGTTTTGGTAGAGATTCCGGATGCTTCCCACGGGATTGCAGCGCGACCTAGCAACCTAATCACGAAGGTAGCTCATACCATAGCTTGGTTTGAAAAATATAAATAGATTTATTTTAAAATCGTTTTTGTTTTTTTAGAATAAAGGATAGTACATTTTAATATTACTACGTTCGTAAGGGCTGTCTGGCTCAACTGGAATTTCAATAAAACCAAATTTACGATAGATATAAATAGCATTTTCTAAAATAGTATTCGAGTATAGGAATAGATTCGTGAATTTGTTTTCCTTAGCAAAATCAATACAATACTGCATTAGTTTCTGACCAATTTTTTTACCACGTTGATCAGGTCGCACCGCCATTTTAGTAAGCTCAAAGGCTCCGTCTTCTGCTGTCATTAACGCTACAGTACCCAAAACAATATCGTCTTCAATAGCAAAGAAAATATGTCCACCTGGATTAATAATGTACTTGTCTGGATTACTCAATACCTCTTTGTCAAAATCTTCTACATAAAAGAATGTTTCCAGCCATTCTATATTAAGGTTGTAAAATTCTTCGGCATACCTTTCTTGAAAAGGTGAAATATAGATAGTTTTTTGGTTTTCGAGTTTATTTTTTACACTGTTCATAAAACTTCCAGAGTTTAAATGTTGTTCAAAATGACCAATATGCTCTAGCATAGAGTTGGCAGGGAATGAAGTATGTTCTTTGACTGTTTCATCTAGCACCTGCCATAAGGGTTTTATTTTGGCTAAAAGGGCATTTCCTTTCTCTGAAAGCATTATCTGTTTTTTTCTTTTATCGTCTAGATCCTTGTTTAATAAAACAAGTCCTTTTTGGACTAATTTATTAATAGTTTGGGTTACAGCCGGTTGAGAAGTTAGCAGCGATTCCCTAAGCGTTGTATTTGTAATACCATCCTGTGACGCGATCTTATAAAAGGCTGGGAACAGATAAGGATCAAAATCAATTTGTTGATCGTCATAGATCTGCTGAACTTCCTTCATTAAACGGTCACTTAATCGTTTAAGTCGCGATCCTAGACCAATTTCTCCAAGTGCTTCTAATGTATCCATATAAGTAGTTATATAAGTGCTTATGCAAAATTAATTAAATTATGGAATACAGCGATCCTATTTTTGAAAATTTTAAGATTTTTTGTTGAAGGATTTCAGAGGCAACTACATTTTGGAGTCAATATAAGCGATAGTTTCCTCTTCAATCATAAGAGTGTTCTTGTATATTTCCAAAGCATTAGCGAGAATATCTTCGGAAAAAGCCCTATCTTTTATGTCCTTTGCATTGATCCGTACGTTAAAATAGGCACCAATAACAGCTGCTCTCGCACAAAGTATTCCAACTCCAGCATCCGAAAGTGAGCTTTGCAAGCCATCCTTTAACATAACTCTTGCAACTTCCATCGAATTGTAAGCTGTTTCCATCACTTGAAATGGAATCTCTGTTGCGTATTTAGTTGCTGTCTCAATTGCCTCTTTACGGGCCGCAATTTCTTTTTCGGAACCTTTCGGCATTCTAAATCCATCAATGATTTTATTAAACGCATTAGTGTCTTCATCTACCAAAAAGAGCAATCTCTCTTTATAGGCTTGACCTTTTTCTGCCCACTCAGAAAAAAACTCCCATTTTTCATCCCAACCAGCTTTATGACCAGAAAGATTGGCGACCATAGTGCCAAGAGCAACACCCAAAGTACCTACATAAGCCGCAATTGAACCACCTCCTGGAGCCATAGATTCTCCCGCCGTTTCATCTGCAAAATCATCCAGTTTATAGTCGATTAATTTTTTAGTGCCGTCGTCCAATAGATATTCTATAATTCGCTCTTTTGGATTAAACGGCTTCAGATCGTCGAGACCAAGTGACTTTATCGCGATTTTTATTTTTTCACTTTCTGAAACGCCTAAAGATCGTTCCTGTTTGATTAAGAAATAGTTTGCGGCGTCTAACATTGCCTGCAGCGGAACCAAACCAACCAATTCGGACCCAGTTACTCTTAGTCCTCGAGCAATAGCTGCTTTGCAACTTTCATCGAAAGCCTCGTGCATAGAAGTGATTGTAATGTTGGTAAGGTTGTAAGAAATTTGAGCAATCCCATATTCTTCAATATACCATCCAATTCCTTTTACAGCCTTAAGCTTTCCAGGAATACGAATGGGCTCTCCATGTTTGTCAAGTATTTGTTTTCCAGTTATAGGGTTTCCTTCTCTCTTAATCCGTCCTGCTTCACGAATATCAAAGGCAATGGCATTGGCTCTACGGGTAGAAGTCGTATTTAGATTTACATTGTATGCAATTAGAAAGTCACGGGCCGAAATAGCGGTAGCTCCAGTTTTAGTAACACTCAAATTGAAATTCGCTGGACCGAAATCTGGCTTCCATTTTGGATCTGAAAGTTTTTTGGCCAAACCTTCATATTCTCCTTGTCTACAATTGGCAAGGTTCTTTCGTTTTTCTTCCTTAGCAGCGTTTTCATAAAAATAGCCAGGTATTCCAAGCTCTTTCCCAACACGTTCCCCAAGTTTATGAGCATATCCAGCAGTTTCTTCTAGGCTAATATTCGAGATGGGCACTAAGGGGCAAACATCTGTAGCACCAAAACGAGGATGTGCACCACTGTGGGTACTCATGTCGATAAGTTCGGAAGCTTTTTTAATCAGAAGAAAAGCTGCTTCAATAACGGGTTCAGGCTCACCAACAAACGTAATCACCGTTCTATTGGTTGCTTTTCCAGGATCTATATCTAGAAGTTTTACGCCCGTAACGGTTTCGACTACACGAGCAATGGCTTCAATTTTAGTTGTATCTCTACCTTCGCTGATATTTGGTACACATTCTATTAATTGTTGTTGCATGATTTTATTTTTTTAATAATTTTAAGCAATTACATCCGAAATTAAAAATGAAATGGTTTTACCTACTTGGGCTGGAAAACTTCCCAAGCCGGGTGCTCCTTCACATATATGAAGATATTTACACTGGCTTTTTTTAGAAAAATGACTTATAAACTTTCTTCCATCGTGAATGGAAAAACCTCCAGGTGTCATCGCACTACTTCCCATATCTTCAATGGCATCCAAGTCTAATTCTAAACCAAAGATATCACCTCCTAAGAAGTCATCGGCCTCTGCCATTGCTTCCGAGAAAGTAAGTTTTTCGTTGATTTCTATATCTTCAAAAAGACTGAATTTTATTCTGTCTGGATATTGTTGAAGTCGATCAAATACAGCTTGAGAAGTATAGTTTCTGTGCAATCCAAAGGTAAAATATCGATTCAAATACCCTTCTTTAAATGCATATGAGAAACCATTTCCACTATGACGATGCTCTAAAGCTCTAAAATCTGTGTGCGCATCAAAATTTAAACAGCTAATTGCTTTGCCTAATGCGTTATGAGCACCTTTTAAGTTTCCATAACTATTGTTGTGTCCTCCACCAATTATAATTGGAAACTTTCCTGTTTCTATTATCTTCTGAATTGTCTCTGTTACTTTTTCATCGATCAGACTTACAATTTCACCCAGCTTTTCGTAATAGTCTTCTTCTTTTGGAGAAAGTCTTGAGGCAGAGTGCATTTCGGTATCACAATTTATCTCACCTAGAGCCATAACTTTTTTCACATTGGTAAGGTAATTGTCTTGAATATTACATAAAACTCCAAGAGCAGTTTCCCAGGCCAGTGAAGTTCCAGGGGTTCCATAATTTGCACGTACTCCAATGTCTTCAGGAATCCCCACCAAAACATATTTTGCCTTACATTCTTTTAACTGTTCCCAATTTGAAATGGTCGTAAGTGTCTCTCCAAATTTCTTTTCTCCTTTTCGCTTATTGATTAATTTTTTTATGTCCTCTTCAGAATAAAAAGTAACTAGACTCATATTTTTTGACCGTTTAGAATGACCTGATCGATTAAGTTACTGCCAAAGGCATAAGGCAAATAACTGTAAGATGGAATCTTTTTTGTTATAACTAGATTGGCTTTTTTTTCCTTGGTAATAGTGCCATGAGAGTCGCTTAGTCCCATCGCATAAGCGGCATTTATAGTTGCTGCGTTTATAGCCTCTTCGGGAGTAAGTTTCATTTTTATACAGGCAGTTGCAACCACGAAATTCATATTTCCACTTGGTGTGGAGCCAGGGTTATAATCGGTCGCCAAAGCCAAAGGCAACCCTGCATCGATTAGCGCTCTTCCAGGAGTATAAGGGATGCTTAAAAAATAGGAGCAGGAGGGAAGTGCAACTGGCATTGTTTCCGACCCTTTCAATGCTTCAATATCGTCATTGGTAAGAACTTCTAAATGATCTACGCTCAAAGCCTTATGTTTCACTCCAACGGCAATACCACCAAGAGCAGTAAATTGATTTACATGAATTTTCGGTTCAAGATTGTATTTTTTTGCTTCGGAAAGAAGGCGATCTGTATCTGCCACAGAAAAATATCCTTCTTCACAGAATATATCCACATATTCGGCGAGTTCTTCTGAAGCTATCTTCGGAAGCATTTCAGAACAGATTAAATCCAAATAGCCTTCTTTGTTTCCTTTATATTCTGAAGGAATCGCATGTGCTCCTAAAAAAGTAGTTTTTACGGTGATTGGATAGTTCTCTCCCAACCTCTTTGCAACGCGAAGCATTTTTATTTCTGCTTCCGTTGTGAGACCGTATCCACTCTTAATTTCAATGGCTCCAGTTCCCAGCTGCATCACCTCTTCCAATCGAGCAGCAGATTGTTTGTATAAGTCTACTTCGGATGTTTCCTGAAGTTTCTTAGCACTATTCAAAATTCCACCTCCCTTTTCGGCGATCTCCTGATAGGCTAGTCCGTTGATTCTATCTACAAATTCCTGTTCCCTGTTTCCTGCATAGACCAAATGCGTATGCGAATCGCACCAAGATGGAAGGACTATTTTTCCAGAGCAGTCGATAGTTTCGTCAACGGCAAGAGGTTTCAAATCTTCCATTTTTCCGAAGTTGCTGATCTTATCATCCTCAAGTAGTATCCAGGCATTCTTTAACGTGGGAAGAATATTCATTTCGATTCCGCTTACCATTTTTGGTGCAGCGTCTCGAACTTGTAGTAATTCTTTAATGTTCGTTAACAATAATTTCATTGGCTAAAGATAGCAAACCTTAAAAGGAATTTATAAATTAGAGCATCGAAAAATTGATAAAATTATGAAGGCAAAAAAAATTGGTGTAAACACTATTTGCACACATGTAGGTGAGGTAGAGGACACTCAGTTTAAAGGCGCTATTTCGCCACTTTTTATGGCGAGTTCTTATGCTTATGAGGATGTTGATATGAAACGTTATCCACGTTATTTCAATACACCAAATCAAGAGGCTCTGTGTAAGAAGGTGGCAATGCTAGAGCATAGCCAGGCTGGATTGATCTTTGGTAGTGGGATGGCAGCTGTGAGTACCGTTTTGTTAGCTTTTTTAAAAAAGGGAGACCATGTTGTCGTTCAGAAGACAATCTACGGAGGTGCTTATAATTTTATGGTAGAAGAATTTCCGAAATACGGAATAGAGTTTTCATTTACCGAAGGTTTTTCCGAAGCGGACTTTATTTCAAAAATAAAAGAGAATACCAAAGTTGTTTATGTGGAAACACCTTCAAATCCTTTGATGCTAATTACGGATCTTGAAATGATTTCACGAATAGCAAAGCCTAGAGGTATTATAACTATGATAGACAATACATTTGCTTCGCCGATAAATCAGACACCTGCCGATTTTGGTATTGATATAATGTTGCATAGCGCGACTAAATATATGAGTGGACATAGTGATATTTGTGCTGGCGCAGTAGCGGGTTCCGAAGAACATATTGAACGAATTTGGAACGTTGCTAAAAACCTAGGTGGAAGCTTAAGTGATTATACGGTCTGGCTTCTGGAACGCAGCATGAAGACGATGGTTTTGAGAGTTAAAGCTCACAATAAGAATGCAAAGAAAATGGCTAAATGGCTTAATAAACATCCAATGGTGGCCGACGTTTTTTATCCTGGACTTAAATCTCACCCAAGTTATGAGTTAGCAAAAAAACAGATGAAGGGATATACTGGGATGTTATCGTTTGAATTGCTTCCTGATATAGATGCTAATTCTTTTATGAAATCTCTAAAGCTAATTAAACAATCAATGAGTTTGGCAGGGGTGGAGTCTACAATATTGTCACCGGCAAGAACATCACATGTACTTTTAAGCACAAAGGAAAGAGCGCACCAAGGAATAACAGATGGATTACTGCGATTTTCAGTAGGAATTGAGGAAACAAGTGATTTAATAGCAGATATGGAACAGGCCTTTGAAACGGTGCTTAAAAAACAACTAGTATAGTATGAAATTAGATATTTTGGCAATTGGCGCGCATCCTGATGATGTAGAACTGGGCTGTGGTGCTACCATTGCAAAAGAAATTAGCACTGGAAAGAAGGTAGGTATATTGGATTTAACTCGAGGTGAGTTAGGGACAAGAGGGACCGCCGAAATACGAGATTTGGAAGCTGTAAATGCGGCTAAAATTCTTGGTGTTACCATGCGACACAATTTGGAATTTGCGGATGGTTTTTTTGTGAATAACACGGTTTCTCAATTGGAGATAATCAAAATTATTAGAAAATACCAACCAGAAATTGTCTTGTGTAATGCTGTTGATGATCGCCATATTGATCATGGAAAAGGAAGTAGACTTGCAAGTGATGCTTGTTTTTTAAGTGGTCTTTTGAAAATTGAAACTATTCATGAAGGGAATCACCAAAGAGCATGGCGACCGAAACATGTATACCACTATATTCAATGGAAAAATTTGGAACCAGATTTCGTGGTTGATGTATCGGGTTATTTAGATAAAAAACGAGAGGCTGTTTTTGCGTATGAGAGTCAGTTTCATAAAAAAGAGGCTAACGAGCCTGAGACTCCAATAACTTCAACTAATTTTCGAGATAGTATTACATATCGTGCCCAGGATTTGGGAAGGCTCATTGGTGTTGAACACGCCGAAGGATTTAATGTGGAACGTTATGTAGGGGTCGCATCTTTATCGGATTTGATTTAGGCAATTCGGTTTTAAAAAATCTTCTAGAATTGTATTGCGCAACCGTTAGATTTGAATTATATTTGCAGCCTCCTATGCAAACAACGTGTTTGTTTGCTAGAGTTTCGACTCTTTTTGGGGAAATGGTGGTTGTAGCTCAGTTGGTTAGAGCATCGGTTTGTGGTACCGAGGGTCGCCGGTTCGAATCCGGTCTTCCACCCAAAAGGCAAAAGCCTCTCAGAAATGAGAGGCTTTTTTTGTGTTTTAGTTTTATCTTATTACAATTTATCTGCAATAATTCTTCTTTCTCGATTAGCGATTTCCCAAGCGGTTTGAAAAATAAGCTGTGCTCTTTTGGCCATAAGCTCGTATTCGATCTTATCTGGAGTATCGGTACTTTTATGATAATCTTCATGTACTCCGTTAAAATAAAAAATAACTGGAATGTTATTTTTTGCAAAGTTATAATGATCACTTCGGTAGTAAAAACGATTTGGATCGTTTTCGTCATTGAAGGTATAATCTAGTTCCAAATTAACGTATGTTTTATTTACCTCTTCTGAAACGTCGTGCAACTCTTGACTTAGCTTGTCACTACCAATTAAGTATATATAGTTTGGATTGTCAGCTTTTTCTGGGGCAATTCTACCAATCATATCCGTATTTAAATTACAAATTGTATTCTCCAATGGGAAGATTGGGTTTTCTGTATAATATCTAGAACCATATAATCCGATTTCTTCCCCAGTAACATGCAAAAAAAGAATTGATCGCTTAGGACCATTACCATTTTTCACTGCTTTTTGAAAAGCTTCTGCTATTTCTAACATCGCTACAGTACCACTTCCGTCATCATCTGCCCCATTAAATATATTTCCATCCTTGTCTGTTCCCACATGGTCTAGGTGGGCAGAAAGAACGATAATTTCCTCCGGTTTTTCAGAACCTTTAATAAAGGCTACAACATTTTCAGAGTTCTTAGGGTCGCTTGAACGACTAAAATAACTTGCTGGTACATTTTGATAGTAGTTGTTTTTCTCAATAGGGGAATCTATTCCTTGATCTTGATAAAAGTTTCGAAGATATTCTGCCGCCAACTTTTGTCCTTTGGTTCCTGTCATTCTACCTTCCATAGCGTCACCCGCATAAATGTACAAATGAGTTTTAAGATCCTCGGCAGAAATAGTATTGGCGTAATCAACGCGCGTCATTTCTGTTGAAATTGTATTTGAGGTAGTCGAATTTTGCGCTGAATTACAAGAAACCGTGAGAACAGCAATAGCAACAATCAATAATTTTTTCATAATGTTAATCAAATTATATAAGTTCATAATCTTCTGGAGATAGTCCGTCACCTCCTATTTTAGCATATTCCAGGATATGCTCTTTTACTTGTTCATGATCGTGCGAATCCTGAGAAAGAATACGGATTTTTACTATAAGTGGTGCCAATCCCTTCAATTTCAGAAACCTTCTCGGCAATATCAATAGTTTCTTCATTGAATTTGGTTCCTTCAGGAAGTTGTAATAGATTAGTAATATCTACCAATGCCATACTTTTTATGGCTTCAAGCCGTTTTTCTTCAGAAGCACAAGAAATTATAAAAATGCACGCAATGACAAGGAAAAGGTTCTTCATTTTTTAGTTTGATAGAAAGTGTTAAAGATACTAGAAGTTATGAGGCTTAATGTGAAAATTATGTGAAAATAATCTAGAAATGGACTCCTTGGATAGCCTCAAACTCTAACAATTGTTATCTTTGCAAAAATTATATTCTCATGAAGATTGAACAAATTTATACAGGATGCTTATCACAAGGTGCTTACTATATTGAAAGTAACGGAGAGGTGGCGATTATTGATCCTTTAAGAGAAGTTTCGCCTTATATAGAGCGCGCTGAAAGGGATAATGCCTCCATCAAGTATGTTTTTGAAACACATTTTCATGCAGATTTTGTAAGTGGTCATTTAACATTATCTAAGAGAACGGGAGCTCCAATTGTTTACGGTCCTAATGCAAATCCATCGTTTACGGCGATTATAGCTGAGGATAATCAAGAGTTTAAAGTTGGGAATTTAACTATTATTGTTTTACACACACCGGGTCATACCATGGAGAGTACGACCTATCTTTTGAAAGATGAAACAGGAAAAGACCACGCCATATTTACTGGTGACACATTATTTTTAGGGGATGTTGGAAGACCGGATTTGGCTCAAAAAGGAAATGAAGTTACGCAGGAAGATCTTGCCGGTATTTTGTATGATAGCCTGCGAAACAAAATTATGATTTTACCCGATGATGTAATTGTATATCCAGCCCATGGAGCCGGTTCTGCTTGTGGAAAGCACATGATGAAGGAAACAGTTGATACATTGGGAAACCAAAAAGGTATGAATTATGCACTACGGGCTAATATGACTAAGTCTGAGTTTATAACTGAAGTTACTGATGGCCTTTTGCCCCCCCCCTCGTATTTTCCTCTTAATGTCCAAATGAATAAAGAGGGATACGATCATATTGAAGATATAATTGCCCGAGGCAGTAAAAAATTAAATCCTGAAGCTTTTGAACAGCTCGCAAACGAAACGGGGGCTGTGATTCTAGATGTTAGAAATCAGGTAGAATTTATGGTAGGCCATGTCCCTAATTCTATTTTCATTGGTATTGATGGGGGATTTGCTCCTTGGGTTGGTGCATTAATTGCAGATGTTGAGCAACCTATATTGTTAGTCGTTCCTGAAGGGAGAGAGGAAGAAACAATAACACGATTGTCGCGTGTTGGTTTTGACAATACATTAGGATATTTAGATGGAGGTATTAAAACTTGGCAGGCTTCAGAAAGAGAAACAGCTTCTATAAAATTTATCTCTGCTGAAACTTTAAAGAATTTGATGGAATCTTCCGAAGTTCCAATTTTTGATGTTCGTAAAGGTGGGGAGTTTGCAGGAGCGCATATTCCAAAAGCGAAGCACACTTCTTTAGAAATAATAAATCAACATTTAAATGAATTCCCAACAGGTGTGCCTTTTTATGTGCATTGTGCTGGAGGATATCGCTCTGTTATTGCCGCATCTATTTTAAAGAATCGTGGGATTCACAATGCGATTGATGTCGTGGGTGGATTTGAAGCAATTGAGGAAGCTGGAATAGAAGTAATTTAATTGGAACTCTTACTTTTTAAGGAGTTTGAGTGTTTCTTTTTCATTGTCATTTGTGATTAGAGTGGCGAAATAGAGTCCTTTTAAAATTGATGAAAGATCGATTTCCCTAATAGGATTGTTGTGTGTTTTTAATTCCAAAATATTTCTACCTTTTATATCTAGAAGATTAAATTGGACTACGAATTTGTTAGATTCAATATAGAGTTTATCAACAACCGGATTAGGATACAGCTTATTTTTAAATGGCGTATTATTTGAGACATCTAAAATTCCAATATTAAAATCGTGCGAAACTGTTTGCCCTAAATAATTGGAGCCGACACCATTGTATTAACCTAAAACGCCTCACACCATGGAAAACTACGTTTTCCGAATTAGGAGAGAATGGGGTATGCTACCCAGGCTTTTGGTTTTACCAATGGAGTTGGAATTCACGCGGTGGATTTTAATAGCAATCTTTATCCGGATTTATACTTTAGTAATTATCAAGAAGCCGATGACCAGCTTTTCTTTTCTGAAGATGCTCTAGCAGCCATAGAATTTGGGTTGAAGAGTCAATTTCGAACGTACCCAAATCTAGTAGTGGATGCCTTCACAATTGAGGCGGATCTTTTATCATCGTATTCAAGCCTTAACATACGACTATGTGATGTTTCGGGTAAAGTAGTAAATGAACTATTTGGAATTGAATCAAGTAATAATCATTTGTATGTGGAACTGAATATTTCCAGTTTGAATTCAGGCACGTATTTCTACACGGTATTTAATGAAATTACGAAACTATTTAATAACAAGTTAATCAAGTTATATCATTTATCCATGGCATTTTAGTAGCTTTATAAATAAGCAACTAATCATTTATATTAATAGTCATTATGGAAACTTACCTTAGGGATACTAGTCAGAAGCTTGTAAAAATTCAAATCCAGGCAGGAGTTGTTGGGATTGCTGAAACAAGGGTTTTTTTGCGATATCCAGGAAAAAATTTCAAGCGAATTCTAAAATCTGAATCTTTTTCTGGCGGGAATATTCCTTTATCTAAGGTGGATGTCAACAATAACCTTTTGAACGCAACTTTGCGAATCAATACATCCATTAGTCTTGAGAACATACCGAATGAACACCGAAAGGCAGCGGTTAAAACTATATTGATGATTGATACACTCGTAGGTGGTCCTGAGGGATCAAAATCATTTATGAGTAAGGAGTCTGAAATATTGGTAGATAATCCGACAGATCCCCTTCATGTAGAAATAACAAAGAGAATACGATTGATATGAAAAAAAAAGAAATATCATTATTGCTGTTACTTCTGGCCTATTCGATGTTTGGCCAAGATAAAGAAACGGCTTCTTTCATAGGATTTTCTATGACGGACCTAGAGATCCCTAATAGCGCGGCTTTTGTGCTTTTGGATGCGGCTCCAGAGACCATACAAAGACCTAATTCAACTAAGGCATTTGGTTTAAGTTTACTACAAGATATTGCCACAGATGGAATTTTAAAAAATATCGCGATTGAGGCTACACCGTTTTGGCTCACTCAGAATAGAAACAGATCTGCCTTAAAGTATTATGGAGTGGATAAATCTGGGGTACAGAATCCATTTTCTAAATTAAAGTTGGCTTCATTTTCTGCTGCTTACGTAAAAGATACTGATTCTATAGTAAATGTTGCTATTGGAGGAAGAGTTACACTCTTTGAGTTAAAACGGAAAACTATAGTTCTTGAATATTTGAGTACTTATAAGGAAATTGAAAATTTGATTTCGCATGTTTCAGATGTAGTGGAAGAAGAGTACGATGCAAAAAACCCGGAACCAGATTGCTTCGGAGAACCTAATTGCGATAAGATATTGGATGAATGGGATCAAAAGCGTAATGAATACAAAAAGATGATTCGAAATAGAATCACATTAGATGGGGGCCAATCGCTAATGGATGAGGTAGATGATTCGAAAGGTTATTCAGAAAAAATGGAAGAGATTGTACAAACCAAACCTTGGTTGGCAGTGGATTTGGCTGCAGCATATAACCATCGCATAATGAATAACGAATTCAATAATAATAAATTTGGACGAATAGGAATGTGGGGTACAGTTGCCTTAAACACGAAATGGGAATCTGATAATTATATTAATTTTTATGGCTTTGTTCGTTACTTAATGGAAAGTGAGAATGAGGCTCTAAATAATGTTGCTCCCGATGATCGTTTTAATGCTTTTGATATTGGGGTTAAAGGTGAGTTCGAATTAGCAAAATTGACCGTTGGATACGAATATATAAGTAGGTCAGGAGATTTAGAGGGATATCGCTCCGCTGGAACTATAAAGTATCAACTTCTTGAAAATATATTTCTAACAGGTTCCTTCGGAAATAATTTTGAAAAAAAAGACGATCTTATTTCCTTATTTGGAATACAATGGGGCGTGAATAACTCGAATCAGAAACTCGGTGTTACAAATAATTTTTAAGACTAGTTCTTTTTAAAGGCTTAATACTGTTCTTCCGAACGCTCAAAATGCAAGGTAAATTTTTCTTTCCTACCTGATTTAGAATAATCACTGAAGTGAACATTTACAAGTTTCAGAACACCACGATTTCCATTGGTATGCTTTGAAACAAGAAAAGCCGAAGAAAATGACTTTTTACTATTAGAGGCATCGGCAATATTTTGAGAATTGCTGCCAATTTTTCTTTCAATTGAATAAACTCCAGACTGTCCAAGTACCATATCCGCTTTCTTAAGCGTAAGACTCGAAGTTAGCTCGGAAGCGTTCAAATTAGAAATATCTAATCTAATTTCTTGAGCAAATGCCGCTATTCCAATAAAAAGAAAGGCAATTAAAAGTAGATTTTTTTTCATGTCAATGATTTAAGGGGGTACTATTTCGAACCAAATATACTTTTTTATTGGTAAAATCCGATTTTAATGTAATCAAAATTGGAAGATTCGAAAATAAAACCGTTAGAAGTATACGATTTATAAGGAGATAGAAACTCTAGCTGTCAATTTCGTTTAAAAGAGCCACGGCCTTAGACAGTGGCCCTTTTTTTGTACACTAAAGTGATTTTTATCATGTTTTTTATTTGAAAGGAATATTGATTCTGGCAATTAATTATGAAATATATAAGTATGACTATTTTAATTCAATATGTGAAAATGCCAGACAGTGAAACCTTTACTTAGGTATTATCCAAATCACCCGAAAAGTGAGTTAGGGGCTATAAGATAAAGTTTTACTATTCAGCCGATTCTAATGGAGTAAAGAAAAAGAAATCATTAACGGAAATAATTATGCAGGCACTGCGTAAGAAAAAATAGTATTCTCTTTATAAAGGCATTAAAAAAAAAAGCCCTCTGGAACGAGGGCTTTTTAAGTCTTGAAGAAAAACTTCCCAGTTAATCTATCACTGAATAATAATTCAAAGCTAGGCTACCAAGGTGTCATTTACAACAGGAAAAACCCTGTTTTTGATATGGACTAAAACCTAGATTAGCCTAAGTGATTAAAAATCAATATGTTAAAATAGATTAAAAAAAAGACCAACAATTCTCAATTTATTTAAGGATAAACAATTAGTTTTGGACTCCTCCCTAGTTAATTATTTCGAAGTTAGCCTTCGTTGATGTGAAAACTTGTTTCGTATTGACGTAATTAATTTGTATTTAATTTTTAATGATAACACAAAATCTATGAGACACCTAGTATTGATCTTTTTTTTTATCTTACCTTTCTCGTCTTTTGGACAGGCAATAGAATTGCCCAAAATTCTGCCACCTTCACCAAATGCGGCATCGTTAGGAGACTATGGGCAAGTTCCCGTTGGTCTGTTTACAGGAACCCCACAAGTTAATATTCCTCTTTATGAGCTAAATGAAGGGAGGCTGAAAGTTCCTATTGGATTACACTATAGTTCCAATGGAATAAGAGTTGATGAAATTGCTTCAAATGTGGGGCTAGGATGGAGCCTAAATGCAGGAGGAATAATCACTAGAGTAATTAGGGACGATGCGGATGAATCATACACCCTTCCTCTTCCAAGTAATTTTCCAGATGGTTTTACCCAAGAAATACTTACCTATCTAGAAAACGCTACCGATCCAGAAAGTGGATATGATACATTTTCCGATTTATATTCTTTTAATTTTAACGGATATTCAGGGAAATTTTATTTAAGCGAAAGTAGACAGCCAATATTAATTAGCCCTTCTCCTTTAAAAATAGAAAAGACACCTAACTCCTATTTTGCTTTCAAGGTTACAGATCCAAGTGGAATAGTTTATTGGTTTGGCAATCAGAACGCTACAGAAACATCAATGTATCAACATATTGGTACTGGTCAACACGGTTGGAGTTTAGAGAGTCCTACTAGCTGGTATTTAAGCAAAATTGAGAGTCCGTTTGGAGAGCAGTTAGATTTCACCTACAATAATTTTAATAAAATATATTTCACCTCCTTATCACAAAGTGTAGTGAGGCAAGCAGATGGACAACATTCTGGAGTTGCAGAAAATTTAATTCAAACAAGATCTAACACAGCTTTTGCTCAGTTGAGTTCTATTGTAAGTAGTAACGGACAAATTGATTTTTCATACGCACCCAATACTAGTGGATTTGACCAACTAGATAGTATTGAGATAAAAAAGAGTGATGGTTCATTAGTAAAGAAGTTTAATTTAGATTATCAAATTGTAAGTTCTTCATTGGTTAACCTAAAAAATTTACACATTCCTTATTTGGATGCGTATGAAAAGAGACTGTTTTTAAGTAGTGTTATTGAAGAAGGAACCGACGGCTTAACAGAAAACCCATATTTATTATCTTATTACAATCCAGATGAACTTCCTCCAAGGTTTTCTTATGCTCAAGATTATTGGGGGTACTTTAATGGAGTGACAACCAATGAGTATCTGGTAAGTGAAGATGATTATTTTTTTGAAGAGAACTCTAATACCTTGCTTTTACATTCTATTTTTAGTGATCTCAATGGAGATAAAAAACCTAATGGTAGTTTTGGAGTTAATGGTCTTTTGAAAAAAATCATCTATCCTACCAAAGGATACAATGAGCTATTTTACGAACCCCATTCTTATTATGGAACCCAATTGATTCCGCCACCTTCCACAAGTGTAGGGTTACACCCCAATGGACACTTAGAGAGTTGTGATGACGACTGGCCAGTAAATGAAATGACTAAGTCGATAACGATTGGCCCTATACCTTTTACACATTCTAGTGTGGAGTACCCTGAATTGTTCAATGAAGTAAAAGTCCCTATATATATATCAGCTGGAACTACTCCTTGTTGGGAATGTGATGGTTCCGACTGGCCCAATCAATGGATTAGAGGCTCTTTAGCAGTTGTAAATGCTAATACTGGTGGATATGAGAAACTATACCATAAGATTTCTGCTGATGTGTTTATTGAAGTTTCGCAACCCTATGTTTTTTTAGAAAGCGGTAATCAATCACAACTATATGCGGATTTAGAAGAAGGAAAAACATATACTTTTATTGCTAAAGTATTTAGAGAGTGCGTCCGAGCTGATATAAGTTTTTCATATTATGATGAATTGCCTCAAGAAGTAGATACAAATATTGAAGTTGGAGGTTTAAGATTACAAAAGGTGATTACATCAGAAGATAATAATATTGAACAAGTGAAAAATTATCATTATGGCGATTTTTCTTGTCTTGATTGTTCGAGCGGAATTACCGATTCTCCAAGACCCGCTATAACTTATACAAAAGAAACGACTGATACTTGGGGTAATATTTGGCATGAAGTGGATATATTGACATTGTCATCTTCAACTCTCTATGATCTTTATAGTAAGCAAGGTCATCAGATTGGATATCCTTCTGTAATTGAAGAGATTGGAAATGATTTTAGTGGGGGAGGTATCTTTCATGAGTTTATGATCTCTCCAAATATCTTACCAACATCCATTTTTGGACTTAATGTACCGGGAACTCCTTTTACAACAAGCTTTGGGACGGGAGAAGAACTGCAAACACAATCATTTAAGAAAAGTAACGGAGAGTATATTACCCTAAAGAAAACTCTTAATAGCTACTACAATAACCCTATTCTAAATCAAGAACAATCTCTTTATGGTATACGTTTACGTGATGTATTCACTCATCTAAATTCCCAGAGTTTGACAGAAAAAATTCAAAGTTTTGATATTATGGAGTATTTAAATCGTTCTCAATGGCATTATTTGTCATCTTCAATAACTAAACAATACGATCAAAATGGAGAAAACCCTATTGAAACAACCACAAGTTATGTCTATGACAATCCAGATCATTTACAACCTACGAAAGTAATTACTACAACTAGCGATAATAAAACAATCGTTACTACAACAGACTATCCACATGATGCAGAAGTTTCTGGTGACCCCTATATGTCTAACCTTAGAAATGCCAACCGCATTGCTGAACCTATCCAGGTTAAGCAATACCGAGGTGATGGAACAGGAGGAAATTTATCGCTGCTAAACACTCAAAAAACGGAATACAATGATTTTAGTGGATTAATTCTACCTAAGACTGTTAAAGTGGCTAAAGGAGATGTGACAACAAGTAACCCCTTAGAAGATCGTTTAATTTATCATAGTTATGATGGGAAAGGTAATATAAGAGAAGTCTCAAAGGCTGATGGAACAAGAATTGTCTATGTTATGGGATATGATTTTACTTTGCCCGTTGCCAAATTAGAGAACACTACTGTTAGTGTTCTCAATCAAACTCTTTTGGATGCAATTTACGTAGCATCGGGTACTGGAGGAACAGAGAATGATTTACTTCTGGCTTTAGCAGATCTAAGAAGTACTCTGCCTAACGCTCAGGTAACTACCTATACATACAAACCATTGATAGGAGCTAGTACAGTCACCGATCCAGGAGGCTATATAATGACCTATCATTATGATCAGTTTAATCGTCTTGAGTATGTTAAAGATCAACAAGGAAATGTGTTGAGTGAAACCGAGTATAATTTTAAAAATTAATAAAGGCAACCGCAATGAAAAAACTACTTACATTCATATTCGTATTGTTGCCTTTATTAATAATAGGCCAGACCGATCCTACAGCTACTGAGAATTATATTCTTCAAAAAGTTTATCAAGTTCCTGTAGCTGAAGCCCTTCCAAATACACCTGCAAATAATGATAAGAAAATTGAGTCCATTACTTATTTTGATGGCCTTGGGCGCCCTAAGCAATCTGTTGCTATTAGAGCAGGTGGAAATAGAGAAGATTTAATTACTCCTGTTTATTATGATGATTTAGGCAGGCAACCTAAAAACTATTTACCCTATCCTGAGCTGAATAATGTTGGGGCCTATTCTGAAAATATACTGACTCCTCTTTTGGCTTATTATTATAATGGCTTCCCAGATGCTAGACATCCATATGATATCAATCCTTATTCTGAAAATCGTTTTGAAGCCTCTCCCTTAAATAGAGTAATGGAAACTGGGGCACCTGGGAAGGATTGGGAAATAGACCCCAACGCAGATACAGATCACACAATAAAATTTGAATATCAGGCAAATACAAACAATGAAGTTCGTGATTTTTCTGTTTCATTTTCAGGGGGAGATACCGAAAACCCAGACATCGTTTACAATGATTATTTTGCACCCAATCAAATTTATAAAACGGTAACCAAAGATGAAAATTGGACTAGTGGAGATAATCACACCACCCAAGAGTTTAAAAATAAGTTAGGTAAAGTAATTCTTAAAAGAACCTTTAACGCAGGAATTAAGCACGACACTTATTATATCTATGATGATTTTGGAA